>Ga0210404_10000726_pt1 | contig 15611 bp, 10 predicted proteins | sample IncBWH28MmetaG_FD_155455 | JGI IMG/M metagenome (GOLD analysis project Ga0210404, IMG submission 155455) | Forest soil microbial communities from Barre Woods Harvard Forest LTER site, Petersham, Massachusetts, United States - Inc-BW-H-28-M | ecosystem: Environmental > Terrestrial > Soil >... | reverse complement strand
CCCTGCGATACACTAATCGGTGTATTAAAACTCACAATACCTCCAGCACAGGTACCAGCTGCCCCCGAGAAGGTAACCGTATCTGAAAACGTACCCAAGCTGCTTATATTTTGGTCAGCTGTGGTAAAGGTGCCAAATGTTCCGCTAAAAGCCATCTCCGTCGTAAAGCCGGCTGAATGGCTCAAAACATTTCTGGCAGGATTACCATTAGAAACTTCAGAGGCAAACACAAGTTCAATTGGATTTCCAGTCGTTATCGAATTTGTGGTAAATTGTCCGCTTGAACAACTTGTGTTACTTTTAGTAGATACTACATCCCTTATAGCTGAAGTCGCTAGTCCTGAATATTCAAAGACTTGTATCGCTTTCGGATTAGTCGTTGTTGTACCACCGTTAAACGTACACGTAAATGTGGTATTATCTGTTGCTTTTGCAAGCCGATACCAGGCACGAATTCTTGGATTAACACCACCACCATTTATACTAAATACCGTAGACCATGAATTACCACCACTGGAAGAAGGGGTGCTGATCGACATATTGGCAGGCATTGCACAAACAATGATTTCTAGATCATTTGCTGTCAGAGCACTCGAAAGAGTAACGCTTACTGTTGAGGCATTTGCATTATTTACAGCAAAATTTGATTCAACCAATGTTATAGCATCTGAAGCAATTTGCCATTCACGGCCTTCGGTGTATCCTTGCCTTGAGCCTGCTGAAGGATTGCCAATGGTAAACGGACCCACGAGATAGAATTCAGGGGAAACAAGCGGAAAGTTTATGTCATACATGAGCTTGTAAGCTTGCCCTGCTGTCCAGTTCACCTGCCACTGAATTTGCTGATACGCATCTGTTTTGTTTGTTGAGCCACCGTTTGAAATGTTGAGAATTTTAAAATTACTTGGGACAAAATCACTCACACGGCCTGAATAATTCTGATTAGCAATTACTGTTATCTCCACAGGGTAATGGCCATAAGGATAAATACGGGTAGGATAAGAAGTACGCATAACTATGAAGGGTTCAGGTTCATTTGAAACAGTAAAATAATCATCGCTACTTCTAATCCCGTTAATATTCTGTGCAGTCATATGAATAGTGTATTTTCCAATCCCTTGAGCTATTGTTGTCGCCTGAAAGTCAGGATTATTGGTAACTGAGGTTGGCGCGCACTCATTGCTTCCAACAATTGTTCCATTATCAGTAGAAAGCTTTGTTATTCTTCCTGAGGGATTTGTGATAGTTAGCCATACTTTTGCTGTGTTATATGCAACATCTCCCTTCGCAATACATTTTGTATTTCCTTTATCATCAAGTACTCCCATACCAATTTTGATGGATTCTCCAGGCTGATAGACAGCTTTACTGGTATTGATTGCTAACACACCCCAAGTAAAATCCTGAATAACAGTAATATCTTGTCCAGTATAAGTTTTAACTGTAACATGTAACTTATATAACCCTGGCTTGAAATCATTTTCACTTTGTGGAGTAACAATTAGTTGCTTCTTATTTTCATCAAATCTTGTTTCTGTTTTGATCCCAATACCGCTAACACTGACCACTTGACTTGTAACTGCTGACTCACGTTCTTGTGCATGCGCTATCCACAAATTTTGAAATTTTTTATCAGCTAGATCAACAACAAATTGGGGAAGGGTTGTAGCCAAGACATTGATCGTCTTGTTATGTAATAAACTCACTTGAAATGGTTGTATTTTTTGAGAAGTAAAATTATTGGGTAAGCCATTTGTATTGTTGTTAAAGACAAAAAAAAGGCTAATTGTGATTATAACAATTACAAAAAATGTTAACACCAATGATATATTTCTACTCTTCATGAAGATCACCTAACTTTATTATTATATAATAGCGCTTTTAGTTATTTTGGGCTATTTTGAAGAAGATGGACTTACCTGTGGGACACCTGCTTTAGGATTAGGCTGAATTGAAGGAACAGGTGTTACCGATGGAGGGTTATTCAAGTTAGAAACTTTTGGAAGATTTGGATTTTGTAATGCACTATTTGACTGTCCAGCAGTAGCTTGTGCCTGTTGACCTTGCTGTCCCTTTTGTTGTGATGCATTAGCTGTTTTCAGATCTGCAAGCAATTTTACTGCTACTTTGTAGTCTAAACCACTTTGATTATTCTGTAACAGAGATACTGTCTGATTTGCGACAACTAATGCATCTTGAACGTCACCTTTATCACGATATGCTATAGATAAATTATAGTAAGCGTTTGCATAGTCAGGTTTTAAATTAGCAGCGTCAGTAAAGAATCTGATTGCTTGATCATAATTTTTTGTTATGTAATAGATGCCACCCACATTCAAACGCAATACTGGATTTAGTGGATCCAATTGAATTGCCTGACTATATCCGCTCAATGAGAATGCAAGTGCATTTTGTGCGACTCCTGAGATGTTTTGATAGATTGATGCCAGTACTTCCCAGTTTCGTGCAGATCGAGGATTCAAAATTACACTTGCTCTTCCTTCATTAACAGCTTGTGCAAGAAGGGTTTGAATTGTTTGTCTATCTTGCGTGCTTAAGGACAGCCCTTTCCCACCTTGTGCTGGCTTAGCTTTTCCCGCAATTGCATTTGCGAGGCCGAAATTAGTTTGTGCCATATCAACACGATACAAGTCTACGTATGAGTTGAGAGCTTCCGCTTTCTGCAAATACTGATATGTTTGCGTTCCACTAGTATTTGCTGTTACAAGTGCCAATCGATGATAGTAGTCAGCTGCAACCATAGTAACAGTATTATAGAGTACTGCGACGGCAGCGATTACATATACGACGAAGGTAATAACAGGGAATAGATCGAATTGTTTGTTGTCAGCCGTTGAAGCCTTAATCCCCAAAGAAAATTCAGTTACTCTCTCACGAATTGATTTTTGCGCCATCATCAAAACTGCTAATAAAAAGAGCGTTACGACAACAGATACTAAGGTAAAATCATGAATTGCAAGCAAAACAATTGACATAAGTCCACTCATTGCCATTGCAGGAAGTAAGACATGTGTATTGTCCTGATGAGAATCTTGAGTGTCGACTGCAAGATTTCTCCAACTGTTAACTATGATAACTATGCAGAAGTAGACTAGCGCTAGGAATCCAAATATACCCAATGTTCCTAACACTTGCAAGTATCCATTATATGCTGTGTCAAAAGTAAAGTTCCAGAATGGTAAAAGATTAAATTCAGTTGGCTTGTAGGAGGTAAAGTTAAATAGGTAAGATGATGGCCCTGTTCCAAAGAAAGGCGCATCTCTAAATGCAGTTGCTGACACTTTCCATGAGATAGCAAATGGCATCTGAATCTCTTTAGGGAAATTAGACTCTAATTGTTGCAATATGTTACCTGAAAAAGGAATGTATGCCAAACTTAGCACTGCCGCAATTACTACAACTGTTATTAAAAAGAGAGGCAATGTTTTTCTTACCTGATGGGGTTTTGAAAGAAAAAAACAAAGACCAAATGCAATCAAAAGTGCAACTAAACTCGGCACTGATCCTATCAGAGCAATAGTTACTCCAAATAAGAGTGTAAGCACAACCGCTAAGGGAAGTGGCATAAACTTATTAGGATTAATAATAGAAAGTATTGGCAAAGGAAGTAAGAGTAAAAGGAAAGCAATTGTTGCAAAAGAAGATCCAGTTGGAGTAAAGTTAACTGCTTTCGCAAAATCGAAAGGTAAAAAGACATGAAAAAAAGCGAGCAAGGTTAAAGCAGCCACAATTACAGCACTTCCATGAAGAACATTAAGGAACATCTTTATCTTTGCTAAATCCTTAAGGTGTGAAACAGACACATAATATAATAGTATATAGATAACCCAAGAAACAGCTGAGCCACTTACTCGAGGAAAATTACCAAAAAGTGAAACATACCGTGTGGTACTGAAATATGTTGAAATAAGAATTACTATCAAAAATATGAGTAAAGGCACATCTAGAGGCGTCCGGGTAAGTACCACCTTTCCTTTTACAATCCAAGAAAAAATCCATAAACCAAGAAGAAGTACGGTTACAACAACAAGAAAGATTAACTTTGGTGTTTCATAGAATTCTGTAGTTTGATTTAAAAAGAGTAAAGGAGTAAATCCAGCTGCTGCGAAAAGCAGAAAAGTAATTGCATAGTCAAGATAGGCAGATATGTGTTGTCTCATATTTTCTAGATTAAATTAATAATAGACTGTACGAGAATAGTGCGTCAATAGGCAATTTATTTTTTTATCCCTTGACAGCACGTAAATAGCTTTATTATGATGATTTTATGGATCGATCATTTTCATTTAGTAAATTCCTCACACTATTTCCTAACGACAATGCATGCCTTGAAGAAATAAAAAAACAACGCTTTCCCTATGGTGTTTACTGCTACTCATGCGGAAAAATAACGAAACATTATAAAATACGCTCTCGGACAGCATATTCCTGTGCATCCTGTAGAAAACACTTCTATCCACTCTCTGGGACGATTTTTGAAAAATCGTCTACTTCTCTCCGAATATGGTTTTTTGCTCTTTTCCTCATGACACAAACGAGAGGTGCTCTTTCAAAAAAACAACTGCAACAAGAATTAGGGGTAACGTATAAAACGGCCTGGCGAATTCATCGAACTATTTATATACTAATGGAACAACGAGATGGTGATTTACTCAAAAATATCTATGCTTTCCAAAAACAAGAACGTAAATGGCTATTCTTTAATAAATTTGAAATAAAAGTTGTCCAAAAACAAGAGCCCTCTGAAGATGAAGAGAATATATAAATTAAATAACCACTGGTGCTAGTTTGAGCTTGTGAGAAAAAAAGAGTAGCATGATTCCACTAAAGAGGTGAAAATCATGCTACGAGAGGATGATATCCTATGGTATCTACTTACTGCCATCGTAGAAACGATTGGCAGTAAAGATAAAAAACATCCATTAGGAAGTATTTGTCACAGATTATCTTGTGTGATGTATTGTTTGCTTTAAAAGGAGACTCCGTAGATTCTATGCATGGCTAGCGCAACGGAAACTTCTCAATTTACCTGAGCGATCCATGCGTTGTCGACTACTTATCAAGTATAGAGATATTGGTAATCAGTTCCTCTCTTCCGAAACGTTTTTCAATAGCATTGATAGTTTTGGCGTTGAGGTTATTCATCCTGTCAGAGAGAAACGATCAAAACAGAGTCAACAAGTATCAGTCCAATAAACGATGGATTGTTGGTAGAAAGATTAACGTTTCAATCAGTGGAGAATTAGAAATAACCGAATATCAAGATGATGCAGCAAATGTCTATGATAATACCTTTGATAAGTATTATGAGAAAAGGGATGACTTGATTTATCTGACCGATCAGGGATATCGGAAGCAAAAGAAGAAAAGCGGCACACCTGCGAATTTTAAGATCTGCAAGAAAGGAACATGGAATGATGAGCGGATGTAAATTGAGCAGCCTTTTTTAATCTGGACAAGGATTTGTGGAATGAAGCACTCTTTTCATCGAAGTGTAAAGGGATTTCAAGCAAAAGTATCGTATCTTGTTATGCTAACAAATATTGTTTTTCGATTGAATGAATCGTTGGAGTTTCATAAATGTTCGCTTGTCCAGTGGGTTTTATGAATTGCAAGCTATGGAGTAGTTTATGCCTGTTTCTCTAACAGTTTCTTAATTGGATCAAAGTAGTAGTCTCTCCAGTCATTGATATCCCGTTGTTCGTCTAAGATGTCGCCAGAATACAATAGATGCACTGTTGTCATGCCATTATCTTCTTCAAAAGTAAATTTGACATGGTATTTCCACGTTGGGTTATTATGACCATACCAATCTTGCTCTAATATTTTTTCAGAAATAATTTTGGTATTAACTCCGTGAATATCACCATCCCAATAACTAAATTTTCCACCAACGCGTGCATCTACTTTTGCAGGTCCGGCACCCCATTGTTCGGCAATTGTAGCGTCTGTAAGGGCTTGCCATACTTTAGCTAATGGCGCTCTGATTGTGTAAGTTTGCTCAAGTTGTTTTGTAGCCATAGAAAACTTTTTACAAGTATATCACATGAGGAAATATTTTGGTTCAAAACTAGCACCACGTTAAATATTGTTAACTGCGCGTTTTAATAACTCAAAAAAATCTTTTTTTGCCCCGCTTCTTCCCTCTTTGCCAAGAAGCGTCTTCAGTTTTTTATTTTTAATGATGAGCCTCTTTTTCTTCATAAGTTTTCTATTAATTCTAAGTATACTACTAATATTAGTAAATGTGCTTCGCTTATCTATCCCCAAATAGTAAAAAATGAGTTATAATAACGACCATATATTGACTAGGAGGGATCGCATAGTGGACGAGTGCAGTGGTTTCGAAAACCGCCGTCTCGCTTTAGAGCGGGACCGGGGGTTCGAATCCCCCTCCCTCCGCCATGAAGTTATAATTCATTATTATACTAAAAGTTCGCATGGAGATTTAAAGAAATATTTATTCAAAAAAAACAAAAAAATTGCTTAATAAATCTTCCGCTAATATTAAACCCTGTTTGCTATAAAAATGATTTTAAGATAGCCTACATCTTCTTGACATCCTTTTAAAAATCAATCAAACTGATATTATGCGTATTTCTGCCCGCCTTTTTTTTGTTACATTCTTTTCGCTATCGACAATCTTCCTTTTCAAATTGCCTATACAAGCTGCCGCTCAATCACTCAATCAACAATCATCCACACCAATTGCTCCAACAACTGTCATCAATACTAATACAAGTAACTTTCTAACACCTAATGTCGAAGCTAACGTTCCAAAAAATCATCATGAATATACCCAGATTATGCTCATTGATCTTTTTTCTACTATAATGTGTCAATTATCAGGCGTTGATCCAACAAATCCTCAGCAACCTTGCCTTGGCGTCAATATGACAACAGGTCAAATCGGCATGATTCCTTCTAGTCCTTCTTTGCAATTTGGCCAAGCACAAAACACACAACCGAAAGTTGGAGGCGCAGTTAAATTAATGGCAGGCTATATTTCATCACTCTATATTCCCGCAGTTAGCACATCAGACTATACCGACTATCTTGCCTCCAACTTCGGCATTGTTAAGCATGCATACGCTGCAGGACCAGCAAACTGTGCAGCTAATACCTTTGGCTATGGATTCTGTGGGCTTAGTCCAATTTTTACTTTATGGACAGGAATGAGAGACCTAGCATATACTCTCCTTATTATACTATTTGTCGTCATTGGCATTGGTGTAATGTTACGATTTCATGTAGATCCACGAACAGTAATGACTCTTCAAAATCAGATCCCACGCGTCATTATCGCTATCGCCCTTATAACCTTTTCCTATGCTATAGCAGGAGCAATGATTGATATGATGTGGACAGTAACATATGCAGGTATCAATTTTATTTCACAAAGTTCTACCTCAAAAATAACGCTTTGTCCTAATACCAAACCACTACCTCTTTCTCAAGGTGTAGAACAACGCCTTATTGATACACCATTAAGTTTTGTCAACACTATTTTTAGATATGACCCTGGATGCAAAGATACTAATAACGGTCTCTTTACCCTTTCACAAAAAGTATCTACTTCTTTAGGTGACTTAGTACAACAAGTTGTCAGTGATGTACTGAACCTCCAAGGAAATGGATGCGGATTCACATTAAATCCTCTCACTATTGCGGGATGTATCGCCACAAGCGCTTTCGGAAAAGCGATGCTTTGGTTAGACGAACAGATTATTAGCCTCGTAATTCTCATAATCCTTCTTGTTTCGTTATTCAGACTTTGGTTTCAACTGATCAAAACATATCTTACCTTTATTATTTTTGTCATTCTTGGACCAGTATGGATTGTTCTGGGACTTATTCCAGGCAGACCAATGGGTTTTGAAAAATGGTTGAGAATTATATTTACCAACCTTGCGATATTCCCTCTCGTTGCATTTATTCTAGTTTTCGCACGCGTTATCGTTGATGCTGTACCGAAACTGGATCCACAAACGGTCTTTATCCCTCCACTTGTTGGCAATCCTAACATCTCAACGTTTGCTTCATTCATGGGACTTGGAGCTATTCTCATAGCTCCATCAATTCCAGATCTAATTAGGGAAAGAATGAAAGCAAAAGGCCAAACGAACTATGGAGCAATTGCCGCTGCAGGAATTGGTGCTGGAGCAGCAGTAGCTACAAGTCCTGGCAAGAAAATCTGGGAAGGACTTAATAGACGTAATCCAACAACAGGCGAACCTGAAGGAGCAATGGCTGTGGCACGACAACGACTCTGGCAGAAGACACCTTATTTTGGAAGAAGAGCTATTGCCAGGAAACAAATACTTCGTGAATCACAACATTCTGGTGGCGGTGACTTAACAAACTTAGGGGGAAAAGTACGTCAGCGAATGAAGGAACTTGCAAACCCAGAAAAAGTGGCAACGACGGAGCAAGGGCAAAGAGCACAACAATTACACCATGAAGGACAACAAGCAGCTGCCCAAAACCCCTCACGTTTCAGAAAAATTATCGGACGAGGACAATCACCACAAGCTCCGCAACAGCCTACTACACAACCACAACCTCCACAAGAAGGATCCAGTGGTACGCAAGGAAACGGAGGACAAGGTGACCAAAACAATTCTTAATCATCGCGACAAGATTTCTAATTAAGCCGAAACATAAGCAATACCAGAAGTATTAGTGAGATTATTTGACTCCTCTGAAGATAGCACTCATTAAAATACTGAAAGATTCACCAAAAATAGACTCTTTCTTTCGATTATCTCCGACAAAGATATTAATCCAAAATTCTCGATTAAAAAGTGATGTAGTTGTAGTTCCTGATATCTTTTTAAGCCATTGTATTTGCCATTTTTCAAAGAATGCCTTAGTAACACGAGCTCCCTGCATATCAAATTCATTTCCATCCATACCACCAGGAAGATTTATAATAGCATCAAGCACATTCATATAATGACTCATTCCGTATGCAGGATCGGTACTATGCCTACTAATGTGTTGCCATAAATCGCCAGCTAGCTTCATTAGCATCCATTGTTTATACACCATTCTTTTATTTTCCTGTACCTTATTATAGTTAATATCATGCTTGCCGTCAGGACGGATAATATACTTGCCTCTTTGTCGATATCCTAATTGTTTCATCGCCTTCCATTTTTCAGGTGTGAGATCTTTCCGTTGTGTACGAAGTTCTGGGACATCAAGCACCTGATGCCCCATCATAGCTTCTGCTAATGTCATCGTCTGCATATTACCGTTTTCGTCGGGGGCACGCGTTAGCATATTTAACTGTGTTGCTCCATTTGCATCAAAAAGGTACCGAAGTGGTGTTATGAGCCCTCCCTGCAGCTCCTTCTGCCATGCAGCACGATCAAAACTAATTCCTCTAAACATACCGTCATACTTACAAAATTTATCAAAGTCAATTTCTTTAGCTCCCATCAAAGTCTCATATAAAACTCTTCCGCGGCCAATGATATTCTGTGCATAATTCCGCATCGCATCCTGATTAAACTCAAGCTGACCCGCGAGCATCTTATATTCATTTTTTGATAATTCCTCGACTCGATCAAGCTCTTGCAAAATCCTATCTCTTTCCGCTTTGTTATCCTCAGGTGTTTTGGCTAATTTATCTTTCAGCCTTCTCCTCATGCTATCCCATTCTTCGCTCTTTGCATTCAAATCATTAAAAATCTCCATTGGAGTTTTGTTTCGTTCACCCCATTTAGGTTTTCCATTAGCATCATATTCATAGACATAATGATCATACGCATTTTCCAATAAAACGCCCTCCATGAAAGGGATACTCAACTGTTTGAACATATTAACAGTGAAAGGATTACCGCCACCTCCATATCCGATATACTTTTTTCTATATTCACGTGTCCGTTGCCATTTTGTCTCTGCATTATGACCTGAGACAGCGGGATAGTTATTTCTTGCCGCTGCACCTGTAAAAAGTGTAAACGTATGAGCAATAAGCCATGCATATTTAATCAAATAATCTTGCGCTTTCAATTTTCCTTCTGCTGTCAAATCATTCTTTTTATCTACTTTTTCTGAATTGAGATTTGCTTCTTTACTATAAAGCATGTCCTTCACTGCATTTTGCAATGCTTGATCAACCACCTGTACAGCAGTACTTGGGGCTACCGGATTGGGAAACATATTTACAAAGGTAATAAATTTTTTTTGATCCTGTATTTCGTCTTTCAATTTCCCATCTTTACCGGTAAAAGCTTCAATATACGCTTTTTCCTTTTCACCTAAAAATTTCCCTAGAGTCGGCATGCCTGTCTGGCCAACAATCCCTTTATTAATATCATGGATAGCCTTTTCCCATCCACTTCGCCTAAAAAATGATGAATCCTTACCTAACACTTTCTGCAACTCCTCAAAGTCACACATATTATAGTAGGCCATGAACATTTTTGACCATGCCTCACCAAGCCTAGTATCACTATCTTTTCCTTCATAATCTACGGGCAGAGTCATTAAAAGATTTACCATTCCTTTTCCGTAAATCTTTCTTGTTAATTTACTGAGAAAGAAATCATTGTTATACATCTCAGCAAGCTTCTCTTCACTATTCATTGCCTTTTCATAATCAAGATAATATTGACGAATATTCATCATCATCCATGGCTCAAGTAATGTCTGATCCCACAATTTGTCCCACGATACGCCTTCCTCATCTTTAAAATAACGTTCTCTATTAAAAATCATTGTTATTAAGTTCACCGTATAATAAGGACCCTTTTTAATTTCAATTTTTGAAAAATAATCAGTTAGCTCATCAGTATCAATCTCGTCATACCATCTCCAAATATGTAGACGCATCCATTGCATAAAATTTGCCTGATTTACCACATAACGTCCTTTCACTTTTTCGACAATGTTCCCATTTTCATCTTTTTCCTTTACTCTTTGCACCTGCATTTGCAGAACAGGGAACCTTCCCTCAAGACCAAACTCTGTTTTATTTTCAAAACCTATGTTCCACGCAAGATCAAAAAGATTATTAGGAAGTTGAGTATCAAATTCTGCCTGTAATGCATCTTGATATCCTTCATTGAGAATAAAACGCTTAATATACTCATCTTTAACCCCCATTCCACGTAATATATTAGTTTGTGCTCTTAAGGTAGCTTCTTCATCAGAAACTTCTTGTTGTGATTGCTGTCCTTCTTGTGGTTCAGGTGTTTTAAAAAATTCCTTTGCTCTATTAAAAACGTCTGACGATATCTTTTCTAATGCTTCTCTTGGGGTTAAGCCGGCACCGACAATAGATTCAAGGGCATGCGTACACGCAGCAATATCAAGATGTAAGACATCTTTCAATTTAGCGATCACTGCCTCTCTATCTTCCTTCCTCCAGCCTATTCTACTCCAGTCATTCTCTTGACGAAGAACAAAATCCGGGATATCTTTCATTTGCTTCACTTCGCCTTCTGCTTCAGACTTTGCAGCTAATTCTTCAACATGCCTATCCAATAATTCACGCAATTTTTCTGTATTTTCAGGCAAGTTAGCTCCCTCCCTCTCTCTTACAGCCTTCGCATAATAGAGCTCCTTTATTTTATTACGCATTTCAAGCTTCTGTTCCGGTTGATCCATCAATGGCCTATCTAATACGGGTGCTTCCATAGTTCCATTATATCCGCTTTGAGAAAAGCCAGTCAATCGCTCACTATTCATGCTTGCAGTGTAACTCTGGAGACAAAAACATACTTTATATTGAAATTACAGAACGATTATAAGAAGCTTATAATGCTAGGCAGCAAAGGTAAATCCACGTCCTTTTACCGTTTGGAGATGCACAGGATGATTTGCGTCTTCTTCAATTTTTCGTCGCACTCGAAAAATTAGTTGATCAACTGCTTGATCTGTAATACCAGCAGTTGATTTATTATCACCCCACACAATATTAATTAATTCTTCGCGTTCGATAACCCGACCTTCATTTTGCAGTACATATTTAAGCAATCGGTATTCTGAAGAAGTGAGTTGATTCGAAAGAACCGTTGTTCCTTTACGGATGGCGTTCGTATGCTCATCATACATAATTTTTTGTAATGACTTGGCAGCATCTTTATATTCTGCAGTAATAAACGTATGGAAAAGAGGTATCTGGATATGATTATCCTGCAGCAGCCCTACTTGTTCAAGATATGCCGCAATCGATGGCTCTTCAAATCTCTCGTCCAACAAATCTGCCTGTTCTGCAGGAGAGAGTGATTCCCAGATTTCACTAAGCGCTTTCCTTACTATTTTTTGCTTGAGCAAAAATAGTTCTATGTCTCCTATATTACTGTCGTGAGCAAGGAGTGTCTCAAGTGAAAGTTTAGTAAGTTTTCCATGACCACTCGTAAGCTTTATCACTTGTTTAACAAGTTGCTCGGATACTTTTTTATGTGTTATCTTTTCGATATGAGACACCCAAAAAGCGCTCGATGGTTTATCATAAAGCCTCATCTGGATAATCTTCCCAGCAACAAATTCATAATAATCCGCCAGCAATGATGGATCAAGAATATCTTCAAGTGGTCGATTCACAGAAAAGACTACTGAAAAACGATACTTGCCTCGATTGCGCAAAATTCTGAGATTGGCAAAAAAGTCTGCAGTAACTGTAGGCACATATTCCTCAAACCGATCAAACAAAAAAACAATCGCTAATTTCTTCTCATGAGCCATATAATCCACAGCTTCTTTAAATCCTTGAAAGAGCAAAAATTCATCTTGAAATTTTAAATGTTCTCTAAAAATATCTCCTACTACCTGATTTTCTTCTTTCATACCTCTCTCACGAAGAGATTCGGTAAGATTTAAAAACAAATATTTCATCACATCAGTAAGGGGCCTATTACGGATTTCTGAAAAATCAACAAGAACAAAATGGCTTCCTTCTTGGAAATCGCCAAGATGTTTTTGTCTTATGTCTTTATTATAAACGAGTACTTCTAAAACTGTGGAACGATTAACACCGGGAATACCCACCAATTGACAGGAGCTACCACTTCGAATATATGAAACAATGTGTGAAAGCTCCTCTTTTCGTGTTTCTTCTGGAAATTGTGCTACAAAATGTTCTTCAAACAGATACTCATTATTGTAGTTGTTCTTCTGATAATCTTCAATCAACAACACCCCTTGCTTTTCTTATAGCAACTTTGTACGCTAAAGATATGGAATACCTCGCATTAACACTTCCTGGCGGTCAAACTGTTCAGGCTCCCGCAGGCTTACCTCAAGGAGGACTTAATACTATCTCTAAAGCTGTCGCAAACACAATAACCATTATGCTTATTCTTACAGTTGTACTTTCTCTTATCTTCCTCATCCTTGGTGGAATCGGCTGGATAACCTCTGGTGGTGATAAAGCAAAAGTTTCTGCAGCTCGCAATAGAATAACGTATGCAATTATTGGACTGGTTGTCGCTCTTTTATCCTTTTTTATCGTGGGCATTATCGGATTTTTCTTTAATGTTAAGCTACTATAGCAAAATAGTAAGTTGCTCTATTGACAAAGGAAAAAACATTAGTCTATGATGAATTAAGTTATGAAAAAAATCTTTGCAACATTACTAGCAGCAGGTTCTTATCTTGGCTTTACTTCTTCAGCTTTTGCTCAAGCAAGCGTTAATCCTTGTGCATCTTCTGGTCAATTTAGCAAACTTTGTAATTTAAATGCAAACAGTATTGGTCCATTGGTCGGAGCAGCCGTTGCATTCATCTTAGTTGCGGCAGCATTAATAGCTCTCTTCTTCCTTATTTGGGGAGGAGTACGCTGGATTACCTCCGGTGGTGATAAAGCAAAAGTAGAAAGTGCTCGTGGAACGATTATTGCTGCTATTATCGGTTTGGTAATATCGTTCTTAGCATTTTTTATTCTTTCACTTGCGCTCAGCTTCTTTGGCTTAAGTCTCACGAATTTAACACTACCAAAAATTCCTACTAATACTTAAATAATATTCTCTTCTTGCTTTTTTTACAAAAAATTTGTTACGCTACATATATGTTAAATCGACTACTTCTTATTATTTCGTTATTTAGCTTTGTATTCTTATTTGTAGGACCAATGCCCGCACATGCACAAGCTAATTCTTGGGGAAATTGTGTTATCAATAACGTTCCCTCACTCACTTGTCTTCCGATTGTTTTTAGCAATATCATTAAAGCGGCGTTAATGTTTGTAGGGACAGTGGCTATCATTTTAATTATTTATGCAGGCATACGATTTGTTACCTCAGGAGGTGACCCAAAGCAATCACAAGCTGCTCGTCAGATCATGACTTACGCGATTATTGGATTGATACTTGTTTTAAGTTCATTTGCTATCATTTACTTGATAGCATATCTTACTGGAGCAACATGTATTGAACAATTAAGCTTTACTAGTTGTAAATAGTCTTCTTTCTTTTCACAAAAACCACGTTTTCGTATCACTTTTGACCTACTTTGTTGGGGTTGCAATCAAATTTTTCACGTTATACACTCTTTGTGATACAACGAATTCATCCGATTTAACCAAAAAGTCAACCTGATTCGAATAAATAAGTGTCTAAAGGCACATTGGATGCATTAGTAAGTAACATTATGGAGCAACACCCGATTCCACAAGACGTTACAGGATTTCAATTTAAACTAATTGGCACCATGACCGTAAAACAATTCGGTTTTGTTGCTAGTGGCGTTATTCTGGCAGTTATCCTTTATTACTTACCTCTTCACTCAGCTTTTGGCATTTTAACAAAAGTAATACTCGTTCCACTCTTGGGAGTAAGCGGTGTTATTATTGCTTTTGTCCCCGTCGACGGAAGACCTATTGATATTATGACCACAAATTTTATGAAGGCTCTTTTTTCTCCAAATCAATACATTTATCACAGGCACGGGAGAAGATTAAGCTTTGAAGCTGTCTCAGTCACGAGAACTCCACCAGTACAAACACCTCAACAAAAGGCTCAAGCTTTAACACGCACACCAGAAGGTCAGCTTAATCAGAAAGGAGAAAAACTACGAGCCCTCTTGCTCTCTTCTCGTGGACGAATAAAAAATGATATAGACAAAAAAGAAGCGGCATTCCTAACATCCTTAACAATCCCTTCACAAAACACTAATCCTGTCATTAGACCTGCTACTCCAAACCATTTAACTACAAAAAGTCTTACTGTAAAACAAGTACCTGCCCCCATACAGAAGCCTTTTATTACGCCAGCAGCACCTATTGCCAAACCAACGGCACCACTATTACCACAAACGCCTATTGCTGCGCCTAAGATACCACTCAATGACAAAACACCTGAAAGTCTCTCAAAAAAAGAATTAGAACTTGAGCAGGCCTTATCTCAAGCAAAGCATGAGGATACAATAAGCAAAGCACCAGCAGCGCGTCTTGCAGCACAACAAAAGATTGCTTTCCTTTCAAAACAAATCCAAGATGTTCACTCTCAACAACAACAACTTGAGCTAGAATTATCACATTTACAAAAGCAATTAATCTCACAAAGAGGAACAAGTGCAACGACGCCACCGCGGTCGGTAGCCCCGATTCAAAAACCAAACTATGTCAAGGCGATTCCTCA
>Ga0210404_10000725_pt1 | contig 15616 bp, 9 predicted proteins | sample IncBWH28MmetaG_FD_155455 | JGI IMG/M metagenome (GOLD analysis project Ga0210404, IMG submission 155455) | Forest soil microbial communities from Barre Woods Harvard Forest LTER site, Petersham, Massachusetts, United States - Inc-BW-H-28-M | ecosystem: Environmental > Terrestrial > Soil >... | reverse complement strand
GTGATCATGAACGATTTGGCGTTCGCCATCGGGATCGATGCTGGTGCGTAAAGCTTCGTGCCGATCCACGAGCTTCTCGAGGGCTTGCCTTAACACATCAACTTTCAGGGGGCCACGCATCTCGAACGTGGTGGATTCCATGTAGGCTCGGTCGGCGCCCCGATACATCTTGGTCAACAACCACAATCCTTGTTGCGCCTCAGAGAGCGGCAGGACGCGCGCATGAGGTTCCGGTGCCTGTTCTTGACGCTTTTGGCCTATGTTTGCGGAGAGCACGGAATCCGCCGAACCCGGTACCTCAGATGACGTCTTCGGCTCTGCTGCACTTGGCAATGCGACTGAAACCGCTAACAACGAAGCATGCCGCGGATTGGAAGATCCAATCTGCCCGGGCAAGAACCCGGCTACAATCATTTCTTGCACGCTTTCCTGAAAAGCGCGAATGAGATGTTGCAGGTCGGCGTCGGTGTGAGCAGTGCTCAGGAAGAAGATGCGCCCCTCGAAGATGTGAATCCCTTTATCGCGAAGCAGAAAAAATAAGAGGTTGGCGTATCTCAGTTTGGGGTTGAGGACCACCCAAAAAAGCGAGCTGAAGTGCTCGATGTGCACAGGCACTTGATTGCCGGAAAGAAAATCATTCAGTTCTTTCACCAGGCCGGCGGTGCGTTCATTCAGGCGCTGCTGTAAAGACGGCCCTTCGCGCTTGAGATGTTCCAGTGTGACTCGAGCCGAGGCAAGAGCCAGGGGATGACGAACGTAAGTGCCGGCGAGGTAGGTGACGCCAACTTCAGGGATCGAGGCATCGCCATATTGCCAGGCACCGCCGTCCAGCGAATCCATATAGGTCGCGCTACCACAAACGGCACCGATCGGCATGCCACCACCAATGACCTTGCCGTAGGAAGCCAAATCGGCGCGAATACCCCAAAGTGCCTGCACGCCGCCGGGATGAGAACGGAATCCTGTAATGACTTCATCGAAGACCAGCGCGGTTCCAGTCTCGTGCGTGATTTCCCGCAGCCGGTGCAGAAACTCGCGCGGTTGAACGTTCGGATGACGGCTTTGCACTGGCTCAACGATTACGGCCGCAATTTCCGAACCGCGTGCTCGAATGACTTCCAGTGACTGCGGTTTGTCATATTCGAGGACCAGGACGTTCTTCGAAGGCTGTCCGGGAATACCGGGCCCGACGGGGAGAGTGCCCGTCCCGCCGGCGGTGGCCCTTTGCAAGACCTCGTCAAAAATGCCGTGGTAATCGCCGGTGAAATAGACGATGAGCTCGCGGCCGGTTACCGTACGCGCCATGCGAATCGTGGCTAGCACCGCTTCCGAGCCCGTATTGCAGAAGGCACACCGCTCCATGCCCGTGAGCTCACAAATCAACTGAGCGACTTTGCCGGCGAGCGGATTTTGTGGGCCGACTTCGATACCCTTGCGAAGCTGTTCTTCCAGCGCCGCTCTCACGAATTCCGGCAAATGCCCCAGCAGATTTGTTCCGAAACCCATGGTGAAATCGACATATTCGTTGCCGTCGATATCCCACACGTGCGCTCCCGAAGATCGTTCCACAACGATGGGGTAGACCATCTCCTTCCAAAGCCGATTGAATCCTGCTACCGACCGGGGATCGGCCAAGTGCGGACGATGATTCTGGGTGAGACGCTTCGATTCAAGCGTGCGCTTCGTATAACGCTCGATCAGGAGATCGAGATAGGCTTGTTGAGATTCGGTAAGTGCTTGCGACGGACGTTTTGCTATGGGTTTGAACGGGCCGTGCGCGATGACAGAGGAATTTGCTTCTGCGTCTGATTGCAGTGCTGGATTCGCCGTAAGCGGAGCTGCCGGGACGGACGCATCCCGAGATGGTGCTCGCGCAACTTTTTCTTCGACGTCGACAGCCGCGCCATTATTGCCCTTTCGATCCGCGCCATGTCCGTACAACACTTCCAATTGCCCCGTCACGGTCTTCAGATCTTGCACGAGTCGCCCTAAGGCAGCGAGATCCCCGTTGGGCGGAACAGGAATGGCGGCAGATCGAGCAAGCATTTCGGAAAGCGGAGCCGGAGACGAAAGGCCCGCGCCGCGAGCGGTAAAAGGCGGCGCGGGAACGGTCGCAATGGAGGCAGTCTGGATTGCAGGAGGTTCTTCGACCACTGATTCAGGCGGAAGATTATCGTCAAGGAACGCCGCTATGCGTTCCGGCGTGTTCAGATCTTCCCACATCTGCCCAATGGAAATCTTGACGCCAAATTCCCTCGAAAAAGCCTGGCTGACCTGAGTCAAAAACAGCGAATCAAAGCCCATTTCGACGAAGGTCAAATCGGCTTTGATAGTACCCAATTCGACGCCGGCCAGGTCTTGCAAGAGCGGAACAAGGGTTTGAAGAATCCGGTCTTTGCGAGGGGCGCTGCTGGTAGTACCTGAAGAAAGCATCTGTGTTTCCGTTGAACGTATCTTTGAGGCAGGACACGCGAGAGACGTAGGTGCTGTAAACATCGGCGCGGACACCGGCTGCGGCCCTTCGGCTGGGGTTTGCCGCACAGCGGGTGCGGGTGCAGGTGCGGGTTCGAGCCAAAAACGTTTGTGCTGCCAGGCATATGAGGGTAAATCAACGAATCGAGAGTTTTTGGGGTAGAGCTCGGGCCAATTCGGTTTGCACCCAGCCGTATACAGATCGGCCAACGCAGTGAGCAGCGTGGCGCGCTCGCTCTGGCGCTTGCGGAGTGTGGCCGTAACCGTGGCTTCTTTCCCGTGATTACTTACCGACTGCGTGATCGCCGGCGAGAGCACCGGATGAGCGCCCACCTCAAGGAACAGCGAATGCCCCCCTTCCAGCAACGCATTGATGCCATGCGCGAAACGCACCGGCTCGCGCACGTTGCGCCACCAGTATTGGCCGTCGAGCGCTTTTCCGTCGCACAGCGCTCCGGTGACCGTCGAAATCATGGGGATGGAACCAGCCTGCGGGCGAATACTCTCAAGTGATGAGAGTAACTCCCGCTGGATCGGATCCATCTGATAGCTGTGAAACGCATAATTCACCGGCAGGGCTCGGAAGGCGACGTCTCGGCTTTGCAACGATTTCAATAGTTGCTCCAAAGCATCGGCCTCGCCCGCTACAACGGTGGCACCGGGGGCATTCATCGCGGCGAGAGACAGTCGGCCGCCGTAGGGTGCGAGGATCGTTTCGACTTCGGCGAGCGGCAGTTCGATTGAAGCCATCTTCCCATGGCCGGTGGCGCGCTGCATCAAACGGCCGCGGTGGTAGATCACATGGACGGCGTCCTCGAAAGTTAAAGCACCACAAACGTAAGCCGTTGCTACTTCCCCGATGCTGTGTCCGATCACAGCGGCCGGAATAACTCCCCAATGACGGAGCAAAGCTGCCAGAGCCACCTGTAGCGCGAAGATGGCAGGCTGAGCGAATTCTGTGTCGCTCAAACGTGATTCTGATTCGCTAGCAGACAATTCCTTCAAAAGCGACCAGTCCGCATAGTGTCGCAGGCGTTCATCGCAACGATGAATCGTGTCGCGGAAAACGGGCTCGCATTTGAGGAGTTCCCTCCCCATCGCATACCACTGCGGGCCCTGTCCTGAAAAGACGAAGACCGGTTCGCGATGCGCATCCTGTGACAGATGACCCACAGAGTACCCTTGCGCTTTATCTGCCAGAAAAGAATCCAGACGTTCGCGAAATTGTTGGGGCGAAGAAGCGACCGCGGCAAATCTGTAATTGTAGTGGGTCCGGCGGACGCCCGCGCTGTAGCAAATATTGAAGATGGATGCCGCGCCCGGTGAGTCCTGCTTGCAGAATAGCTGCCGATACGAGTGTACAAGCGCTTTCAGAGATTGCGGTGAACGCGCTGAAATCGCGAGCAACTGCGGCTCGGGCGGCGCCGTCTCCATGGGAAGAATCGCATCCGTCTGGGAGGATTCCCTAAATTCAGCCGCTTCTTCCAAGACCACGTGAGCATTGGTGCCGCCGAACCCGAAAGAGCTCACCCCTGCGAAGCGCTTTTCTGAGCCGGCGCTCCATGCGCTTCCCTCCGTGGGAATCACAAAACGGGTATTTTCCAAAGTGATGTGCGGGTTCAGCTTTTTAAAATGAACGATTGGCGGAATCCATCTGTGCTGGAGACAAAGCACAGCTTTGATCATGCCGGCGACTCCCGCAGCGCCTTCGAGATGGCCAATGTTGGTCTTGACGGAACCTAGGAAGCAGGGCGACCCGGATTGACGTTCTTTCCCGATAATCGCGCTGAGAGCTTCCACTTCTATCGGATCTCCCAGAGCTGTTCCCGTCCCGTGAGTTTCGATATAGGTGATCTGCGAAGCGTCCACACCGCCGTTTTTTAGGGCGTCGCGCACCAGCGCTGTCTGAGATAAGCCATTCGGCGCCGTAATGCCGTTGGACCGCCCATCTTGATTCACCGCTGAGCCCCGGACGATCGCAAGGATATGATCGCCGTCCGCGACGGCATCGGCGAGCCGTTTGAGTACAACCAATCCGCAACCTTCGCCGCGGACGAATCCATTGGCACGCGAATCAAAAGCTTTGCAGTGGCCATCGGGCGACATCATGTTGAGCTTTGTCAACACGACTGTATTTTGCGGAGCCAGAAGAACATGAACCCCGCCCGCCAACGCCAGGTCGCATTCGCGGTTTCGCAGACTTTGAATGGCCAAGTGCACGGCGACCAGGGATGAGGAGCATGCGGTGTCGACCGCCATGCTCGGTCCCTGAAGATTGAATTGATAGGACACGCGATTTGCCATGATGCTGTGTGCGGTGCCCGTGCTGGTGTACACGTCGACCGCGTCGAGGTCGGCAAGCTGCATCCAGTAGTAATCGCTGCTGTGGCTAAGGATTCCGACGAATACTCCTGACCGGCTGCCGGCCAAGCTCCCTTGGGTTTGCCCCGCGTTTTCGAATGCCTCCCAACCTACTTCCAGCAGGAGACGTTGTTGGGGATCCATGCGAGCGGCCTCGTGGGGTGGAATGCCGAAAAAACCCGCATCGAATTGGTCCACCTCACCTAGGTAAGCGCCCCATCGAGTATTCGCTTTGCCCGCCGCTGTTGGATCGGGATCGAAAAAAGCTTCGGCATCCCACCGCTGAGGCGGAGTCTGCGTAACGGCATCAAATCCGCGGGTCAGCAAGTCCCAGAATGCATTGGGGGTGCTCGCGCCTCCGGGAAAGCGACATCCCATCCCAATCACTGCGATTGAGTTCGCTGTTCGGGGAACGGAAGGAGGAGGAGACGTGCCCTTAAGCCGTTTCTCAAGCAAAGCACGCCTCTCAGCGGATAGGTTGGCGATCCTTTTTAATAGATCGTCCATATGGAAACGGCTCTTACTTAACTCACCTAGTCAGACATTTGTCGGCGCACTTCGTGATCAGAAAGGTGCTCAATCTCTGCCAACATTTCTTGGACCTGTTCATTTGCCTCGGGCGTTCGAGGCAGTGCGGCAGGTGCGAACTCAGACACCTGCGTCAATTCTGTATCGTCCTGTTGAGGTGCAATTTTGTCTGCTAGATGCTGCGAAAGCAGTGCAACGGTGGGATAGTTGAATACCATAGTTGCCGAAAGCGGAACACCCAAACTGGCTTGGAGACTGTTCCTCAGCTCGAGACCCATCAATGAATCGAGCCCCAAATATTGCAAAGGCTTGTTTACGTCAATTCGGTTCGGGGGTATTCTCACGATCTTCGAGAGATGTTCCTTTACGTGTTCTTCAATGATTGAGTTGCGGTGGCTGCCAGTCTGCATTGCAAGTAAATCGCGCAGGGCTTTGGAAGGCTCTTTTCCAGCCGGCCCGGACTTCGCCGACGCATCGCTTGAGACCGTCCGCAGTTCGGCAAAGAAACTTGAACTTGCTGCGTTGGGATGGAATTCCTGCCACTGAGCCAACTGGAACCGCATAACCGCGACTTGAGGTTGCGGTTGATTTAGCAGTAGAGCCAGAGCCGCGAGGTAATCCTGCGGGCACGTGCTCGCGATTCCCCGAAACGCAACCAGGCCGCCGACGCTGGCTTTGGCTGCAACCATGCCGACCTCCGACCATGGACCCCAATTGATGCTTAAGGCGGGCAATCCAACGGATTCACGATATGAAGCCAGGGCGTCGAGGAAAGAATTCGCTGCCGCGTAGTTGCCTTGGCCCGGAGAGCCGAGCAACGCCATAACCGAAGAGAAAAGGAGGAAGAAGTCGAGAGGCTTCCCGAGACTCATCAAATGCAAATTCCAAGCCCCGCGAACCTTTGGGGCCATTACGGCCCGCAGGCGCTCGGGAGTGAGTTGCAACAAGAGAGAATTTTGCAAAACACCCGCGGCATGAAAAATACCTCGCAAGGCAGGCATCGTTTGTTCAATCTGCGCGAACAGATGCTCGACTTGATCGGATTCTGATATATCAACTCTGACCTCCAAAATGTCCGCGCCGGCACGCCTCAAGTCGGCCAATGCCGCGTGCGCGTTCTCGGGCGTTCCTCTACGTCCCGCTAATGCGAGGTGTCTCGCGCCCTGCGCGACCAGCCACTTTGCCACCTCTAAACCCAGACCACCGAAACCGCCGGTAATGAGATAAGTGCCTTTCGACCAATTGCTCGGCTGCTCTAGGTTTGGGCGTCCGATGTTCGACGGCACCGTTGAGGCACTTCCAAGCGGTTGCGGTGGACCCGAAATGGCCCACGGCTTCAGCCGCGCAACGTACCGGGTCCCCCCTCGAAAAGCGACCTCTTCCTCATTGGAATCCCCGCAGAACTCTTCGGTAAGTGAATGGATCTCGTCTTTGCTGATCGCTGTGCTCAAATCGATCCGAACACAGCGAAGCTCAGGATGCTCATTCGAGATTACGCGGCCCATTCCCCAAAGAGGAGATTGAGCGATTCCCTCGGATCTGTCCTCATCAACAATGCGATGTGCTCCGGATGTCACCAACCACAAGCGGGGAGCGCGTTTTGCTTCGTCGCGAGACAAAGATTGAGTCAAATGGAGCAATGTCTCGCATCCGGTTGTATTTGCCAGATCGAGCCTGTCGACAGTAAGTTCACCCGACGGACACGAATCCAAACTCCAAAGGAAGACTATGCCTTTGCAAGGCGGTGATGTCCGCGAGTGAACTCTTCCAAAGAAGTCATGAAAGCCTTGCAGATCATTGGGCGCGAGCACGAATGAACCGTCATCGGAGTCCCTACTGATTTCCCCAGAGAACACGAACAGACATTCATAGCCAGACTGTCTCAATTCAGCCGCAAGCGAATGCGCAACGCCTCGCGTATCGGCGAAGAGAATCCACTTGCCCCGCGCTCCATTGGCAGCCGAGGCAAGGAATGGCCGAGACGTTTCGAGAACTTGGGGCTGCCAGGTAAATCGATAGAGCAAATCTCCGATTTTCGCTCGGGTGGCACCCTCTGCTCCCTCGACTTCGGAACGCACTTCTTCTGACGCTTGAGGCATCGCGGCGGGCACCTTCCTGCGAGCGGCACCTGCAGCAGAGCTTTCAAACCAGAATCTTTCGCGCTGCCAAGGATACTTAGGAAGGTCGACATGCGGCCCTGGAATTGAATACAAAGAGTTCCAATTTACGACGTGGCCGTGCGTGTGAAGAGCACCGAGGGATTCGAGCATCACCGCTAAATCGTTTTCACCGCGGCGCAAGGAGTGCATCGTAATCGCCTCATGTCCAGAAAGCCGAAAATCTTCCTGAATTGACGGCGAGAGGAGCGGATGCGGGCTGATCTCGACAAAAACACCATATCCGTCGGCCTGCAACGCCTTTGTAGCGGCGGAGAATAGGCCAGGTTTCCGTAAGTTATCCGCCCAATATTGGGGATCGAAACCTGAACCCTCCATTCGTTGTCCCGTTACAGTCGAATAGCTTGGGATGGTGGAAGCTTGCGGTGTAATGCCTTCTATTGCCCGAAGCAAATCAGGACGAAGCGGATCCATTTGAGGGCTGTGTGACGCGACATCGACTTTGATTCGCCGGCAAAAAATGGATTCTTGCTCGAGCCGTTCGATCAGTGATTGCAGTGTCGCAGGGTCTCCGGCCAATACTGTGGAGCGGGCGCTATTGCTAAGCGCGATCGACAACTGGTTCTCGAACCCTCGGATGGCTTCAGAAGCTTGATCGAAGCTAAGGTCCACCACGGCCATTGCACCCTTGCCGCTGACGTGGCGCATGACCTGGCTTCGCCGACAAATGACGCGAGCTGCGTCGTCCAAATTCAGGGCACCTGCTACGTAAGCAGCGGCGATTTCACCCATACTTTGACCGACCACAGCATCAGGCCGAATTCCCCAAGACGACCACAACGCGGCCAACGCAACTTGGATCGAAAACAGCATGGGCTGTACGACATCGATCTCATCCAATCTTGACTCAGGACCCGCAGTAGCCAGCTGCTCCAGTAGGGACCAATCGACGTATCTCCTGAGAGCTTGCTCAGACTCCTGCAATGCGCTACGAAAAACCGGCTCGCGTTCCAGCAACACCTGGCCCATGCCAAGCCACTGTGATCCTTGACCGGGGAATACAAAAACCAACTTATCGGGTTTTGCTCGCTTTATGCTCTGAGTCACTCCGGCGCGGATCTCACCCGCCAAGAATGAATGCAGACACTCTCGCAAATCTTCTACCGAGTGGACGACTAAGCTCAGGCGATATTCGTGATGGGTGCGTCGAAGGGCGGCGTTGCGAGCGATATCGTAAAGATCGGGCAATCCCACCCGGCCTAGCCAGCGATCATAAGAAAGAGCCAATGCTCGAAGTGCTTCCGCGCTGCGCGCCGATAGAGGCATTAGGAATGGAGGGCGTACTTCGCGCTTCGCCATGGGCATGTCGGCTTCTGGCATTTCATTTCTCGCTTCACGCACTGGCGCTTCCTGGAGAACGATGTGTGCGTTCGTGCCGGTTATGCCAAAAGAATTGACTCCGGCAATTGCCGGGTCGGACGTCACCCGCAGGGGAGCCAATTCACGTTGCATGAGCATCGGCAACGTGCTCCAAGGAATGTTCGGGTTAGGCTCTAGAAAATGAGGATTTCCAGGAACTAATCGGTTCTTCAGGACAAGGACCGCTTTAATCAATCCGGCAATTCCGGACGCCGCTTCTGTGTGACCGATGTTTGCTTTGACCGAGCCGAGCTGAGCAGGGCGGTCACTAGGACGCTCGCGCCCCAGTACGGCAGCTAGAGCCTTCAGTTCGACGGGATCGCCGACACGCGTGCCAGTTCCATGCGCCTCTACATAGTGGACCTGCCCAGGAGAAACACCGGCATCCTCGTAAGCGCGTGCGAGCATCTCTTCCTGGGCGTCTGCACTCGGGGCAACAAGTAAGCCGCTGGCTCCGCCATCATTGTTTACGCTACTTCCGAGAATCAAAGCATGAATACGATCGCCATCGGCCAGCGCCTGCGAAAGGGGCTTAAGAAGAACCAGCCCCGCACCTTCGCTGCGGACGTAGCCATCGGCGCTAGCATCTCCAAATTTGCACTGAGCATCGGGCGAAAGCATGCGTCCCCGAGAATATCCAATCGAGATGTGCGGCTGAAATATCAGGTTCACCCCGCCCGCCAAAACCATGGTGCTCTCACCCAAGCGGAGACTTTGGCAACCCAAGTGAACAGCGACAAGTGAAGAAGAGCACGCCGTGTCCACGGTCATACTCGGGCCTCGTAAGTCAAAAGCATAAGAAAGCCGACCCGAGGCTGCGTAACGGCCTCCGCCAGTAGTGGTGTACAGGTCGCAATCAGAGGAGGCGTTGAACATGCAATCTTCGTATTCGTTGGTCCACATCCCAACAAATACTCCGGTGCGGCTAGCCACTAATCGCTCGGGCAGCAACCCGGCATCTTCAAAGGCCTCCCATGCTAATTCCAGTAACAACCTTTGTTGAGGGTCGATCCGTTCCGCTTCTCGAGGTGAGATTCCGAAGAAGTATGGGTCGAACCGATCGATGTCTCGTAAGAACCCGCCACATCGGCTTACGATCCTGCCAGGAGTATTCGGGGTTGGATCAAAGTAGGAATCGATATCAAACCGGTTCGGCGGCATCTGCCGAATTGCGTGCAACCCATTCCGGAGAAGATTCCAGAAATCTTGCGTGGAATCAGCTCCGGGAAATCGACACGCCATACCGATTAAAGCAACCGGTTCTCTTAGGGCTCCCCGGCCATCCAGCGTCAACTTGACCGGAACTCCGCCGGTAGAAACTGACGTCTGCGCTGAGGACAAGGATGTTGGCTTGGGCTTCACGGCTTGAGGGTCACGGGGCGGCTCTTTATTCTGCCTGGGCATTTCGGACAGTGTAATAAGGAGGAACCCTTACTTACCCTCGCGGAATGCTGTAAGGGCTTATCTATATATTAGGATTAGGGGTTCGAGGCGCATGTGTTGCTTTCCTCTACGCTGATGGATGGCAGCAATCCGGGCATGTTGGGTTCACCCCATGCGCAACGAGCTTTCGCCAACATCTCTCGTCCGACAGGGCAGTAATGAATCGCTTGCCTCGAGCTGTTTGTCGGCTGCGGAACGCTGCCCCTTTTGCAGCTTCGATCCTCCCTACTGCGGCGCTTGGAATTTATGCCTTACCGTGTGGGCATTGGCGCGGGCTCGCGGCGGATGGAACGCCAATTCTAGATCCGGCGCCACCCTCGAAGCCCTGGAACAACAGATCAGCGATGCCGGACATGATCGCGAAATTCTAAAAGGGCAAGTGGCGGAGCGCGACCACGTCATCAAGAATCTACGTGGCCAAATCCAGGCGCAAACCTCCGTGTTGAGCGAAATTCGACTGGCCCAGGCAAACCTCGAAAATTCCTTGCAGCGCAGCGAGGTGGAGAAACAACAAAGGACCGCCGAGGAACAAAAGAGCGCGGAAGAACGCAAGAGCCTGGACCAGAAACTCGAAACGGCGGAAGCCTCTCTCCAGAAGACTCAGGGCAAGCTCGATTCCCTGCGCCGCGAACGCTCCGAGGAGCAGCAACAGGCGACGAACCTCGAAGCACAGATTACGGGTATGTCCCGCCTGCTGCGCGACCGCGAACAGACCATCGACCGGCAGGAGGAACTCCTTGGCCACGACCGCGACATCCGGGATCTGATGCCAGAGACCCTATGGCCGGGTTTTCTACACCAAGGGAAAGTCTTTGGTTTTCTACGCTTACGACCTCGACCACCAGGCCGGCGCCAAGAATGCCACCTTCCAAGCCTGGGGCCGTCGCGGACCGGACACCCAGCAGGCCTTGAACCTGGGTATCTTTTATCTTGAACCTGGGTATCTTTTATAAGGATACCTTGGGCAAAAAGCGCTGGGTCCTGAAGTTCGATGACTCCAAGATGCTGGACCAGATTGATGCCGTCTTCGTGACTCTGGAACCCGTTGGACAAAGTCATAAGCCAAGCGGCAAATCCCTGCTCTTCGCCTATTTAAAAGTGAACCCGAACCATCCGTAGGTCGCCATAGACTGGCCGCGTCGCTCGGCTCGTAGTGCCGAGTCACAGTCCGTCTGACTATCGCCGCAGCACATACTTGACGCCAAATAGATCTTTGATGAAACGGAATAGGCTCTCGACAACACTAATCGAAATAGAATAAGCGCGATCGACAACTCGCAGGCCGCCGTGTCACCAAATGATGAACTTTGGGGAACCTTTGCAGTGGACGACCATTTACGTCCGCGCGCGTTCGTTGCAGAGACAGTCCTGTTCGATCGACTAGTCGTTCCGCAGCCCCCTCCGGACGACGAAGAGCAATACAGAGAGTGGGCCCAGGCGCTTTGGCATCCTGAGCGACTTAAGCAAACCCTTGCCCCACTTGAAGACTTGGCCATCACGGTTCCTTGGAACAAGCCACTACGCGCGGAATGGCAAACCCAATACAGCTCCCTCAAGCCGTCCGACCGCGCTGCCCTGCGGATGAACTTGGCGCGGGGGGGCGACTCTCGACTCCAAATACATTCAGAGCACGCCTCCGGATCAACCGGCCAAGTATGTAACACGGGCGGTGCTTGCCAATAAGCTCGACGAAAAAGCCGACAAGGATCTTTACCAGAGAATTAGGAAGATCGTCTCGATCGATCCCGCCGCTGAGATCGAAGCGGTCGTAGGCTATGGTTCTTACGCAAAGTTTCGCGAGGAAGTGCCCATTGATGAAACGCAGGCACCAAATCGGTTGGCGGCCGATACGGCGCTGTTAGTGAGTTGGGAATTTCTGGTGCCCGAGGATAGCGACTTGACGGATACCGAACTTCTTAAGCGCGCCGCCGCGCTCAGCAGAAAGAGTGAATTTCGCGACAGCCGCCGACAGTTCCACGAATGGCGCAGAAAGCTCATCGGTAAAGGCGTCAGCGTCGAGGCAGCACTTTCCGAGATGAACCGGTGTCTCGCTCTCTACAACGATATTGTCACCAAGACGCGCTGGCGCTCGCGTGCATTGACAGCCCTTCAGGTAGCCGCCCTTACCGCTCCTCTCGCGGACTTTGCGCTTCCCGGCCTTGGCACAGTGGGCGGCGTGGCTTTTGGGGGCGGCGCGTTCCTCGCGGATAAGCTAGTTCCCTTTCTTCAAGCCGGTGCGCGCGAAACAATAGCGGCCATCGTGCACGATAGTCGCGAGATGTTCGGATGGAAAGATCGTAAGTCTGCGTAGCAACGGTGCGTCTTCTGAGTTCACCCCAGATTTGCGATGCTCACTTGTCGCATGCTACGAAAGCAGTGAAGAGATTGCGGACTTGGCCGGAATCGAATCGGCACGTTACTGCGCTCATCAAGGTGCGAAGCAAAGAGACTGCGGCTGTCGTGGCCACACTGAGCCGGCAAGTTCGAAAGCTCCCAGCGTCACTGCGGCGCTCGTTGACCTGGGACCGCAGGCTGGAAATGGGCAAACACAAGACCTTCACGGTGGCTACGAACGTGAAAGTCTACTTCTGTGATCCGCAAAGCCCTTGGCAGCGCGGCTCGAACGAAAACACGAATGGGCTATTACGACAATACTTCCCGAAGAGAACAGACCTGTCCGGCTATACCCAGTCGGAACTGGACAAAGTAGCGCTGCGCTTAAACCAACGCCCGAGAAAAACCCTAGGTTTTCAGACTCCTGCGAGTAAACTTCGAGCCAGTGTTGCGTCCACCCATTGAGACCACCGCGTTAATCAGGCATTGAGGCCGAAATCTGGCGGCATAATTAATTTCATTCAGCGGTCGATTGCTCGCTAATCGCTTTCGACGAACCGCCCAGAGATTCAGCGAAGGCGGGAGAGGTCGAAGGGCACGACGACATGCTGGCCGTCGGGGGTGTCGACTTCGACGGTTGCATCCGTGAAACTAGAACTAGACGCGTCGTATTCCTCCCAGATAATAAAACCCGTTGAGCGTGAACCCCCGCCCTTACCTCCTCCTGTCCCCATACGCGTACCTTCATATCTCACGCTTCGGGATTCGCGTGTCTCGCCGTTTAGCTTTAGCCGAACCTGAAAATCCCTCCACGTGCCCGTCTGACCGAAAAATTTATTCGGGCTATATGGGAATCCGGGGCCGTATGTAGGGGTGTAGCGAACATATACTCCGACGCGGAGCGAGTCGCCACGTGCTTTATAGTCCTGACTTGCTTGCTGGGCACTATAACCTGCGCTGTGTTTGCTCGAAGCTTCCACAGCCTGCGCATAGGGCGTGAATAGTTCAACGACAAAAACATGAGGCCCGGACTTAGGGACCGGAGAGTAGCGGCGGTAGGTTTCCAATAATTCGGCGGTCCTATCGTCGCGGCGCTGACCGAGGAAATAGGCTTCGCGGACAGCTTCATCGGATAGAGGCGCACTAAACGCAAATGCTACCGAGGTCATGAGCAGCGCTGCGGCAAGAATTGCGAAGCAGGACCGGAAGGACGAGGGCACGAGGAGCACCTCCTTTAGCAAAATCAGCACTAGTATAAGCCCATGGAGCTTGACCTTGGACGTGGAGTCGGCTAACCGGACGTGTCCGGTTTCTTGGGCTTCACCCACTTCTGTGGGCAGCTCACCAACGGAGTTTTCATGATGCTTCCGGCGTTGACCGCGTTAATCAGATGGGATGAGAAGGCCGGTCTCCACGGGATGCCATACGCTCCCAATAATCGACGTGCTCGAAACACAAGAGAAAGGAGACCGACTATGAAGAAGATTAGCACTGTGGCGAAGCGTGGCAACGAGATTTTCAAGGATCCCAAGCTGACCATCGGTTTGGATCTGGGAGACCGAACAAGCCATTACTGCATTTTGGATGAGGCTGGCAAAGTGATTCTGGAGCACAGTCTGCCGACGACGCCGAAAGGAATCCACCAAGTATTCAGCAGGATCCCACGGAGTCGAATCGCCTCTGACAGCTTCTCAGGTCGATAGGAAGAAGCACATCCAAGCCTTCGCGTGTAAGCATTCTTTGTATTTGGTCCCATCTGAGCCGTGCATCCCGGCCACCCCAAATATCCTTTTTGATTTACCCGACAGGGCTTCAAAGCGAAAAGGGCGACCCGATTAGAGCCGCCCTCCGTCCATTGGCTGACCGCTTGCTCTGGAGAACAGCACAGCCGACCTGGACCTCGTTTATGTTCTATCACGGCGGATTAACGACACGTAAAATTCACTGCCCCCGTAAACGCCTAGCGATTAACCCAGAGATCACAAGCGATGCCACCGAAGAGATCAGCAGCATAAGCAAAATCGGCTTGCTCACCATTTGATTCACGCGGCCAAATGGGTTCGGTTGATATGCTCTAAGCTGCCCCTTGCTCTCAAATCTTGCTATTCCGTAAGAAAGTAACGCCGTCACAAAGGCGCTGCCAATCAAGCCAAGGCCGTTGCCGTATTTGGTCGGTAGAGTTGCGGCGAGGAGGAGAAAGACTGCGCAGAACCAATACCCGAGCGTTACAAACGAAGCGGAGCCGAGCCATCGTGTCCTCCGCCAAAACTCTGAGAGCAACTGAATTTCACTTTTTAACAATGGTACAGGCCTGCCCGCAAGGTGTTGATTTAAAAGCTGATCGTGATTTTGGCGAGGGACAGCACTGAAAATAGCGCTTCCCTGCCGCGACGGCTGTCCCATCCAGGTTATCCCTTCACCCTTGAGCTGTGGTTCGCCAAAATTCTGGTCGACTTTGAAATCAATAACATAGCGGCCGCCCTCCTGCTGTTCCTCGTCAAGATTCAAAACGGGGTTGAAATGAATAGCATGCGGAGTGGCCTGTAACATTGTTACGCGAACCGGAGTCGAGGCCTTGCGGAGTTTTGGCGAACGACAACTCAGCACCAGCACCGATGATAGAAACAGCCAGGTTCAGAAAGAAGTGCAACATGTCGCTACTCGAGTTGATGCATCAACAATTCTGATAATTATCTTCTCGCATTGACGGCAAGACGCGTTTTCAAAGGTTGTGGGTCAGCGGGGAGGTCTATGAGCCACTTCGGAACAACCACAAAGTGATGAGCGCCGTGGCATAGAGTTGGATGTCAAGAGCCGATGTCAAGAGCCGATCTCAACCGCCGAGTTCAGGTGACTGCGACTAAGTCCTAAACCAACTCCGATTACGAAACGGGGCCGGCAATGCGGAACGAGTACGCGTAGTGACCAGTGAGAGCTGCCGG
>Ga0210404_10000724_pt1 | contig 15618 bp, 14 predicted proteins | sample IncBWH28MmetaG_FD_155455 | JGI IMG/M metagenome (GOLD analysis project Ga0210404, IMG submission 155455) | Forest soil microbial communities from Barre Woods Harvard Forest LTER site, Petersham, Massachusetts, United States - Inc-BW-H-28-M | ecosystem: Environmental > Terrestrial > Soil >... | reverse complement strand
AACATCTTACGCAGGAAACGGTAGTGCGCCCGGACGGCATGATTACCTTCCCGCTCATTGGAGACGTGTCCGCGGCGGGCCGTACGGCAGAGGATGTCCGCAATGAAATTGCAAGGCGGCTGAGCAAGTATCTTCCTAATCCCAATGTGACGGTCGCGGTGCTAAAAGTATTGAGTAACCGGATCTATGTCCTCGGGCGCGTGAACAAGCCCGGAGAGTATCTGGTCGGCCACTACACCGATGTGCTGCAAGCATTGAGCATGGCAGGGGGGCTGACACCCTATGCGGCTGAGAACGACATCAAGATCATGCGGCGCGGCGGAGACGATCAGCAGGTTTTCACATTCCGGTACGGAGATATGCAGAAGGAGAAAGACCTGAAGCAGAACATACTGTTGCAGCGTGGCGACGTGGTGATGGTGCCGTGACCGAATGGGACTATTGTATGCCGGTCTCACATGTTCGCCTGTGGAGCCCCAGCTGCGGTTGCGCGTGTTGGCCGGCTTGTGTGGCGCGGTGATGCTGGTGTCTGGCAATTTGAGAGGAGAGGCGGATGCGGCTGAGTGGTCGGCAGCACCGTCGTTGAGCGTGAAAGGTCTGTACAACAGTAACTTGCTTTTGTTTAACGGCCATAACCAAGTGTGGGGCGACTGGGTCACTCCGGATCTTAAGTTCAAGGGGTCTACGGAATCCTTATGGGTAGAAGGCGGAGCCAAGGCAGAGTTCGTCCACTACTATGGTGATCAAGATCGAGCCCTCACCAACCTCTACTTTCCCCTTAAGGCGTCGTACCGCTCGGATCGGAATACATTTGGGTTCGACGGAGGCTTTACGCGTGACAATACCTTGCAAGGCGAATTGCAACGAACCGGATTGGTGTTGGCGTTTACTCAGCGAAGCCTGTTGACTGCAGCACCCAGTTGGAAATTCGGCATAACGGAGCGGCTCTCCTGGCAAAGCGGTTATCAGTTCATGAATGCAGAGTATGAAAATGGAACTCAACTCGGGCTCGTGAATTATCAGGTTCAGGCAGGGAGCACCGGCATGACCTATAATCTCAGCGAGCGGGATCAAGTTCAACTGACCGGCGAATACACCTTGGTTAGCACTCCCAGCATCGACCAAACCTCGAACTATTACGGGGCTCAAGGTGGAGGAACACACGACTTCGGTCGAGAGTTAATCGGGACTATTTCAGGGGGAATTCGTTTCGTGAATTCGACTCGGGGATCCTTGACCGATCATACGACGGTCTGGGTCTATAACGGTACTCTCAGTAAGCGGTTTGAGAGGACTACGATTCAAATAGACGTGAGCCGCAATATTAACCCCAGTGGGTTTGGTCGCCTGCTCAAAACTGATCGGGTAAGTGTATCACTCTCCCACAACCTGACCGAAACCCTCACGGCTTCATTGAGTGGAGGCCTCTATTTCGTGGGAGCGGTTGCGACCCAATCGTCAGGCGGTAACTTCCCTCAGACGAAATACGCCACTATCAATCCAGCCATCTCGTGGAAGTTCAGCCAATGGTGGACATTCGATGTCGGGTACACGTACGCGGAACGCGCGGTCGGTAGTCTCAACCAATGGAACTTCGCCAATTCGACGTTCATCATGTTGACCTATGGAGGGCCGAAGTGGACGATGTCACGATGATGAAGGGCCGCGCGAAAGAGGCCGGAAAAACCGTGCACGCTCCTAGCAAAGATCTCTACGAGTATCTTGCCTTGCTGCGCCGTCGTCGGACCTTGATCCTCGCGGTCGGCCTGTCACTGTTGGTCATCAGCGCCACATTGGCATTTTTCATGCCTGCGGTCTATCGCTCGACTGCCACTATTTTGATCGAAGAGCAGGAAGTCCCGTCCGATCTCGTTCGCTCGGCCATCGCGACCTATGCCGATCAACGAATCGAGACGATCAAACAACAAGTATTGAGCCGGTCCACGTTGTGGAAAATTATCGAGCAGTACGATCTCTACAGGGATCTCCGAAAGCGAAGTCCGACTGAGGAGGTGTTGGTCCGCTTCGCCAAAGATATCCAAATCGAAGTCATGAATGTAAAGGTCATCGACAAGCGAACCCAGAATCCTACCCAGGCCACTATTGCGTTTACGCTGGCCTACGATGGAGAGAGCGCAGAGCTGGCTCAAAAAGTGGCGAACGAGCTGACCAGTTTGTTCTTGGCCGAAAATCTAAAAACACGCGAGCGGCACGCCCAGGAAACGACCGCGTTCCTGAAGCGCGAGGCCGAAAATCTCTCTCACCACATTCAAGATTTGGAAAGCAAACTGGCGGGGGTGAAGCAGCGAGCCGACGGAGCACTTCCCGAATTGGTGCAGCTGAATATGCAGCTCATGAATCAGACCCAACGGGAAGTGATCGACTCTGACCGCGATATCAGAAGTTTGAAAGAGCGGAAAACCTATCTGGAAGGGGAGTTGGCCACGCTGAAGCCGCATACACCGCTCATCAACGCGAGTGGTGAACGGATGCTGGATACGAGCGAGCGGTTGAAGGCGCTGCACGCTCAATATGCCAGCGTGTCGGCCTACCTCGAGCCCGACCATCCCGATATCATCAAGATGAAACAGGAGCTGTCGTCGCTTGAGAAGGAAGTGGGTGCGACCGATGGGCGTGAGGAGCTGTCGAAGCGTCTCATGGCGGAGCGGGCTTCGCTCGCGGCTCTGCGGGAGCGGATGGGTGAATTGCATCCTGATGTAGTGCAAGCTCAAGCCGTGGTCGCCTCGCTCGATCGCGAATTCCAGGCCGCAACGACTCGGCCGCAGAAGCCGTCCACAGTCAAGCCTGAGAATCCCGCCTACATCAACATTCAGTCGCAGCTGGCTTCGACGACGGCCTCACTCCAGTCTCTGGAAGGAGCACGGGTAGACCTGAAGCGGCGAATGGCCGAATACGCCAAGCGATTGGAGACGACACCGGCGATCGAGCCCGAGTATCAGGATCTGGCTCGAGATCGTGAAAATTCCGTGCGCAAGTACCAGGAGATCACTTCCCGGCTGATGGAAGCGCAAGTCTCTGCTGAACTGGAAGTGCAGCGAAAGGGCGAACGGTTCTCGCTGATCAATCCACCCGAGCTGCCGGACAAGCCGGATCGGCCCAACCGACTGGCGATTCTCCTGCTTGGTGCATTCCTCGCTATCGCCGGAGGAGTCGGAACCGGCGTGGCCGCAGACAATGTGGATCGGACGATTCATACGGCCGACCAGCTCGCTCGCGCCATGCGGAGTATCCCGCTGGCCGTGATTCCATATCTCCCATCGGAGGACGAAGTTGTCAAGCTAGGACGCCGCCGGACAGCCTTCGGGCTCGCCGGCCTCGGGATGATGCTGGTGGGCGCGGTCGTGCTGCACCTGACGTGGATGCCGCTGGATGTGCTGTGGTACATGATCTTGCGAAAACTTGGCTGAACCGGGGCAAACGGGAGAGGAGAGATCCGATGGAATACCTGCAACAGGGGCTTGAACGGTTCAAACAGCAGCATGGATCGGAGGGGCCACCTCCGCGGCGTCCCCCCAGAGAGCCTCAGCTGGTGCCGTCAACCATCGTCTATACCTCGACCAAAACCGTCGATCTCACTGGCCATATGATGCGCACAGGTCGTTTGATTACCGGCTATGAAGGGGGCCCTTTTGTAGACGCGTACAAGATGCTAAGGACGCAAGTCGTCCAGCAGTTTCGCAAGAATGGTTGGAATGTGTTGGGTATTACAAGCCCGACCCGACATGAAGGGAAAACATTGACGGCGGTCAATCTGGCGCTCGCTTTGGCGATGGATCTGGCCCATACGGTGTTGCTGGTCGATGCGGACATGCGCCGGCCCGGTGTCCACCACGCATTCGGTATGGAAAGCTGTCCGGGTTTGACCGAGTATCTGTTCGACGAAATTCCCCTCAAGCAACTCCTGATTCATCCAGGTGTTGGGCGATTTGTGTTTCTTCCGGGCGGACGGGCGATTTCGAATTCTTCGGAAGCCCTGGCCTCACCCAGGATGGCGGCGTTGGTCGAAGAGCTGAGACACCGCTATCCCGCCCGCCTCCTGGTGTTCGATTTACCCCCGCTTTTGGCACGGGCAGACGTGCTGGGGTTTGCGCCTCACATGAATGCGATGCTCCTGGTCGTCGAGGAAGGCAAGACTGCCACGACCGATGTCGAGCGCGCCATGTCAATGTTGAAAGGAAGCGTGCCGGTCCTCGGCGGCGTGTTGAATAAAGCAGGTCGAGGCGCGCTCACACGAAATCGGGCCAGAGACCTCCTCATGGCGTATTCGGGGTAACAGCACTATGTATGAAGCGTACTATCGGCTGCAGGCGAATCCGTTCACGTTGCTCCCGGACCCCGGGTTTCTCTTCTTGGGAACCAGGCACAAGATGGCGCTGAGTCTGTTGGAATATGGGTTGGTGAACAGGTCGGCGTTTATTGTGATCACCGGCGAGCCGGGCACAGGCAAGACAACGCTCCTGAATCAACTATTGGACCAATCGCGCCATCAATGGACTACCGGTGTGCTATCGAATACGCATGGAGGGCTGGGCGGTCTCATGCCGTGGATCATGGCGTCCTTTGGTTTGGAGACCAAAGGCAGGAGCGAAGTGGAACTCTTTCATGAGTTCGCGCGATTTCTGGAGCATGAACAAGGCGCCGGCCGCCGCGTGCTCTTAGTCCTCGACGAGGCTCAGAACGTCGGATCGGCCATGTTGGAGGAGCTCAGATTACTGTCGAATCTGAATGATGGGCGCCGCCGCTCGTTGCAAATCCTGCTGTCGGGACAGCCGGCGCTTCGAGAACTCTTAGAAGGTCCTGGGATGGAACAGTTTGCCCAGCGCATCGCGGTGGAGTATGCGCTGGAGCCTCTCGCGGAGGACGAGGCTCTTGCTTACATCGGTCATCGTATTCGAGTGGCCGGGGGGCGGAGGCCGTTATTTTCCACGCTGGCCTGTCGGAAGATCTTTGCGTTAACCGGTGGGGTTCCTCGACTGATGAATCAGCTGTGCGACCATGCTTTAGTGTATGGATATGCGGCTCAGGTTGAGATGATCACGGCGCACGTGATCCTCGATGCCGCGCGTGTCCGGGATAGGAACGGGATTCTTTCCTTCCGCGCGGTTCCTGATGCGATCGAGCCGAGCCCGCTCGAACTCTCTGTGGAAGCGGATGAAGTGGCTGCGAATACTTCGGCGGTGTCGGAACCGGTTGCGCCATCGGCGATGACTGAGCTGGCGGCAGCGGCAGATCCATCTGCCCTATACCGCCAGGCCCTCGCGTTGAAACAGGCGGGGGAATTTTCACGGGCCCTCGCACTCTTGGACCGACTGACTGCCGATCGGGCGTGGGGCGTCAAGGCGTTCGCACAGAAAGGTCTATGTTTGAAGGCGATCGGCCGATACGAGGAAGCACTGGATGCCTTTCGCGTAGCTCTCGATCGGCCCTCGGTGTCGGCTGAGGATCTGGTGTCGTTTCGGTACCTTTACGCGCGGACACTGGAATCGATGGGGCGATTCAAAGAAGCCGTCGAATGCTATCGCACGATCAGTCGCGATGGTCGACATTATCGCGACGTGGCTGTGCGCATCGACCAGCTACAGCCTTCCACGGCGCTCGGCTCCGACACGTTGGCGGCACCCCAAACGTGGTTGCGGTCGTTGGTCCGGAACTGTAGCCAGCTCCTCCGCAGCACCAGTTGACCGGCACTCCAGGATCCATAGAGGACTGGACTCGAGATATATCCTCGATTCACCTGCCGGCAGATCGACCATTAGCCCCATCCTCTAAGCAAGTTAACCATTACTGGAGACAGCCGTAACTTGGCTGTAATGGTCTCTTCATATTCTCTTTCCGTCACTGTGACGTGCTGGTATGGAAGGGGATTGAATGAGGGCGACCGGTCGAGGATTGGCATGGATAGGGATAATCGTTTTGGCATGGCTCTTCGTCGACTGGTCGCCGGCGCTGGCCGGCAAGCTCGAAGACCTCCTTCTCGAAAACAAGCAGATCACTATCGATCAATGGGTTCAACTGAAAGCGGAGGAGGAAAAACGGGAAGCGAAGGTCATGGAAGAAAGCCGGGGGATTGGCGATGTGCCTGTCCGGGAACGATGGTATGAAAAGATCAGTATCAGGGGCTATACCCAGTTCCGCTATAACTTCACGCCGAATAATGATCGCCTGACCTCCCCGGGGGATCGCTCGATCGCCAAGAACAACGAGTTTTTTCTGCGCCGTGCCCGCCTCATTGTGAGCGGCCAGCCTCATGATCGCGTGTTCGTCTATCTGCAGGGTGAATTCGCGGGCTTCGCCAACAATACGAACAATACTACGGAAGGCACCGCGGTACTGAGAGATGCCTATGCAGATATCTTTCTCACAGAGAGCAAACAATGGCGGATCCGAGCCGGGCAATCGAAGATACCGTTTGGATTCGAAACCATGCAGTCAAGCCAAAACCGGCTGGCGTTCGACCGCAATGATGCGACCTTTAGCGCAGTGCCGAATGAGCGCAATCTGGGCGTCTATCTCTACTACGCGCCGACCGTGGTGCGCGAGCGGTTCCGTCGGTTGGTGGAGAGTGGCCTCAAAGGGTCCGGCGACTACGGCATGTTGGGCATCGGCGTCTACAATGGTCAGGGTATTGACCAGCAAGATGCGAACAAAAACAAGCACGTGATATTTCACTCGATGTATCCCTATGAGTTTTCCAACGGTCAAATCGTTCAGATCGGGATGGATGCCTATACGGGACAAGTCGTCGTTTCGACCTCTCCCGTTGTGCCGACCAATTCGCAGGATGGAGCCCCAATCTCGCCTCAAGTCACGAACGGCGGGAATTATCTCGACGAACGGGTTGCTTGGCATCTTGTCGTCTTTCCACAACCGTTCGGATTTCAGGCAGAGTATACAATTGGGAGGGGGCCTCAATTGAATACGGCTAGGACAGCGGTGGAACTGGGCTCCTTACACGGCGGCTATGTTCAATTGTATTACAATTACAAATGCGACACCTATTGCCAGAACATCTTTCCGTATGTGCGCATGCAAGAATATTTTGGTGGCCAGAAGCTTCAGAGTAATGCACCGCACAACTCGGTGCGGGAAACGGAGTTAGGGCTCGAGTATCAGTTTAATCGCGCGCTTGAATTGACCGTCGCCTATTCATGGACTCAGCGTACCTCGGGGGATTCGACCACTCTTCCTCTCAACAGTTTTTGCAGCAGTTCCACCTCGCAAGTCACATGCAGCCAGACCCCCTACCAGCTCCAAACCGGTAACTTGCTTAGATTTCAACTCCAGTGGAGCTTCTAGCAGGAAACGTAAGAACTATTACGGCATGGTGGAGGTTGAATGGTTCGCAGGTCTAGGACAAGCTCGGTCGGTCTGGTCCCTCTGGTTTGTCTAATGGAACCAAACAAACCAGGCAGGCTCCTAGGGGACTGCTTCAGGCTGGGGGACAGGTTGAACCAGTGAGTGGGGCGGCAGTTGCTTGTACAACACTGCCAGTTCACGATGGTTCCATTGAAAGATTTTTCCCAGGCCTCCAACTGGGCATACCCGCTTTGCCGAGTCCGGCTCAAAATCAAGCCGACCTTCTTGTGGGGCCAGCGATTGCATCGGCGTGAGCCGGTCGTCCTCTGTTTCGGCGGAACCAAAGTCCGCCATATAGCGGGTATGCGACCGGTAGTTCGCGAGAAGCAGATGCAGTTCATCGCCTTGGACGAACACTCCTCCGGACGTGACTTCTCGCGTGATGGCTGAGATGTATCGAGTCTGATAGAAGGTGACGACTTCTTCCGGCGTCGCTTTGCTGAGAGCCAACGCTAACAGCGGTGCGAAGAGCGCGATGTCCTTATTCGTGAAGGCTGGATGGACGCGCGGAACAGGGTCCCGCTGTAGGAGATCACCCCGAACAAGTCCAATGGGCTCATCGATCCTCACCCCGTTCAGGACCGCGGCGATTTGTTCGGGGGCAAGCGAGATCGGATGCGAGTGTTCCGTCCCCTTCTTCACCGTCCGATCAAACTCCAACCGGACGTAGGCAGCAGGTTGGTCGTAGATTGTGACGGTGGTGAATTGTCTGGGGCTACAGGCGCCGATCAGTCCGGCGTTGACGAAGGCGAGAAAAGCCAGGTTGATGAGTCGGCTCATGCGCCTAGTCGAGCGTCTTAGCCGGTCCTTCAGCAGTCACGGTTCGCACAGGGGTCGCCCACATCATGGTCAGTCGGTTGAGTTCCATCGTAGGGAGCGGGTAATACCCTTGGTCCACGACAATTTTCTGTCCTCGTTGGCTCAGCGCGAATTTCACGTACTCCGCGAGCGGCCCTGGCGGTGCGACTTTTGGCGGCCGGTTGATATAGAGATACAGATTGCGTCTCAAAGGGTAGGACCCATCCATCGCCGTCTCAAAGGTCGGCGCCACATACCGTCCTCCCTGGACTGTCGCCAAGGGAACAGGCCGAACTTCTGATGTCTGATAGCCGATGCTGCTGAATCCAATTCCGAATCGATCCTTCATCAGTTCAACCACGACCGACGCCGAGCCGACACCCACCGTCATGGTATTCTTATATTTAGCTCCGTTCATGACGTGCTCTCTGAAGAATAACGCGGTACCGGAATTACCATCTCGCCCGTAGAGGTGAACAGGCGCATTCGCCCACTCTTCTTCTAACAACATCATATCGCCCCACACATTGACAGGATATTCCAGACCGCGCCGCCGTTCCTTGGAGAATGCGGCATCGACTTCGGCGAGGGTCAATCCTTCGATCGGATTATCTTTATGCACGAAGACGGCCAGTGCATCCACGGCAACAGGAACCTCAGTCGGTTCATAGCCGAACTCCCGCTTGAATTCAACGACCTCCTGCTGCGTCATGCGCCGAGACATCGCGGCAATCTGGGCTTTCCCTTCCAGAAGTGCATCCAGTCCTGTCTCGGATCCTCTGCTTTCCACTTTGATGGTGAGGCCGGGATACAACTGTCGGAGTTTTGCCGACCATGATTCTGTCAGGGGCTTCATGGTGTCCGACCCTGCGATGGAGAGTGCACCGGTCAGGTCGCTCACGCGCTGATAGGGGGAAATCTTGGAATCCAGCGAGGGCATTATTTGACCAGAAACTTGGAAGGCTACAGCAAAGAGCAGCACAAGGAAAATAGAGACGCCTACCGAGGCCGGATAGCGATAGTGTGCCATGTTCGGTCGGATTTCCATTCCCTATGTCCTCCAAAGGTGCCCGGTCATCATCAGAAGCCTCCCATCTAAAAGAGTACCGCTAAAAGAGTACCGGGGCTTCGTTGCCGGGAGATCAATGAATTGTTAAATCTGGGTTAACTCCAGCGTGAGTGCCGGGTCAATGGGTCCACGTCTGCCCGTTCAATTTAACGGACAATTAATGTCGTCGTAACGATTTGTTGTTCAGCCTGGTCTATTATGACCGCGCAATGTTGACCGGAAGATCATCTATGGCAGGCGTACGCGACTCGGTGCTCATTTTTCTGAAATCCGAGTCGTTCGCTCAGTCGTTGAAGAAGGCGCTAGAAACGAGCGGTTATCGCGGCACGGCGGTGACTTCGGAGTCCGTTGCGCTGACAGAGATGAAAGCGAAAGTTCCATCCTTGATTATTCTTGACCGTCAATCCGGTTCCGTCGTCAATTTCCGACGGATGAGAATGCTGAGCACGGTTCCGATTGTCGCCGTGCAGGAGGGACACATCCCCTGCCAACAGGATGAAGAGTGTCTTCAAGAATATGAGCAGGATATCGATTTGGTCGTGTGCGGCCAAAGTGTCCGTGAACTGGTCGCGCGGGTGCGCGCCATCCTTCGACGCCGAGAGGCTGGCGTCGAGTCGAACGTCCGGTATAGCGCGGGGAATCTTCAGATGGACCTCGATCGTCACGAAGTCCTGGTCAACGGCCATGCCGTCGATCTGACACCAAAGGAATTCCAGATTCTCAGGCAATTCCTCGAATCACCCCGCCGCGTGTTCTCTCGCCAGGAGATGCTCAACCGGGTTTGGGGAGAAGGCTATGCACTCGAAGAGCACGCGCTTGATGTTCACATTCATTCGCTGCGGCAAAAGATCGAGCAGAACCCGGCCAGTCCGACGTTCCTCCTGACCGTCAGGGGTGTGGGATACAAGCTGCGGATCTAAAGGCTGCGGAAAAACACTTTCAGCACGGCGGAACTTCGATGGCCTGGGCGTCTGAGATGGGCTCGGTCTGTCTGGTTATCTGGTCTGTCTAGTCCATCTGGTTGATCTGGTTAGTTTCGTTCAACCAAAAAACCAGACAGACCGAACAGACCAAATGAACAAGACAGGTAAACAGAGGGCCTCGTCTCCTCCGCATCCGGTGCGGAGGTAACGAGGAGTGGAGAAAGTTGGTGAGGACTGTCGGCGGCTAGAATTCGTCGATGGAGACGGGACGGAGCAGGTCGCGGACGGAGAGGATGCCCACCACCGACCCACCCTTGGTGACACCCAGGTGGTGCGTCTGGTGTTTATTCATGAGGTCTGCCGCTTCGGTAAGCGGGCGGCGCTCTTCGATCCCGACGATCGGACTGCTCATGATGTCTTCGACGGGGATAAAGTACGCACTGCGGTCCGAGCCGACGACCTTCTTGACGATGTCCGATTCGGTGACGATGCCGATCACACGGTGTTCGTGATAGATCAGCACACTGCCAACATTGCAGGTCTTCATCAGCTTTGCGGCCTCGATGACTGAGGTGCCGGAATCCACTGTGACGAGCTCTTTCTTCATCAATTGTCCGACTGTGACCATCTGTTCCTCCCTGGTTTTTGTTATTTAAATTAGGCTAACTTTACCAGGCCGACATTGCGTCGCGGTTAGAGGCTTGTTACTGATGCGTAAATTCAAGGCCTACCTCTCGTCCCGATCGCGCCCTCCGATCGGAACTTCGACGATCTGCCCCGGCAAGTGACGGTGTGAGACGCATGCGTTGCCAGTGAGTTGCTCGGCGCATCATTTAACAAAAGCATGATCAAGCCGCAACCCTATGGTGATCCCGGCATGAGTAGTCTGATGCACCACGCTCGGATCGCTAATTGGAATCTTCATCACATCTGCCGGGATTGTGATCGGCGCGGATTCGGTCCAGTGGGGATCGGGTACGCCGGGGCCGACGCGAGTAGAGAACACCTGCCAGCCGAGTCAGCGGAGCGTGAAAGCGGGTTCTCTGGGTTCACGGTTTCTCGTGAGAACAAAGGGGGTGAGTCATCATGATCACAGGACTACGCGCCACGTTTTTTCTCGTGGTGTCTTTCGTCTTCTTCTTGATCATCATCGGCGTGCTCGGACTAAGCACAATAATGAAACCTGGCCGATGGAGTGAGCGAACGAGATCAGCGGGCTGAGCACGCGAGTAAGAGACATGTCAGGCAGTCTCTCGAACTATGCGTGAGCTTCATTCCGACATCAGCAGGAGAACAACTTCTCCACCTCGGAGATCTCATACGTCCGCCGTCATCGCAATTCACGCCGCTGTATCAGGTGTGGATGGTCAGCCCATCGCTTCGAGCCGAAGAGACCCGTGCAATGACGATCGGAGGTTTCAGCACCTTCTTTCCGATCATGGAAGTGGCCGGATCAGGAACGCCGTCTGAATTTCCGGTACTCGCGGTGGATTCAAGAACGTCTGCCGTCATTCTGCCCCACTGACTCACGACATGCAGCAGGGGGCGGGTGTTTCGGGCGAGACGGCATTCATGTTCTGGGGCACACCAGTTGAATTTGACCGAACTGATTCAATCTTTATGAATCCAGCCGGTAGGCTGACTGAAGAGTATGTGACCGGCCGGTTCAGGTAACTCTCACCGGGAGGCAGCGATGGAACGACATCTCGATGGCGAGCTGAACGATCTCAAGAATAAGCTCTTGCTGATGGGCGGCTCAGTTGAATCTCAATTGCAGGACGTCTTGCAAGCGTTGACTGAGCGCAATTCGGACCTGGCGATTCGAGTCGTCGAAAACGACCTGCCGGTCAACAAACTGGACGTCGAAATCGACGAGACGTGCCTCCGCCTGCTGGCGGTCCACCATCCGAGGGCCGGCGATCTCCGATTTATCACGACGACAATGAAAATCTCCGCGGAACTCGAACGGATGAGCGATCTGGCCGAAAATATCGCCGAACGGGCGATCGAGTTGAACAAAGAACCTCAGCTCAAACCCTATATCGATATTCCGAGAATGGCTGAGTTGACGATCCAGATGGTAAAAGAGTGCCTGGATGCCTTTGTGAATCGCGATGCCGAACTGGCGCGAAAAGTCTGTCGGGACGACGACTTTGTCGACGACCTTACGGAACAACTCTTCAGAGAACTCGTCTCGTTCATGCTGGAAGATCCAAGAACCATCACGCGGGCGGTCCGCCTAACGTTCATAGGCAAGTATTACGAGCGGATCGCCGACCATGCTACGAATGTCGCTGAACTCGTTGTCTATTTGGTGGAAGGCAAGATTATCCGGCACATGGCGGCAGAGTGATGAGAGCAAAGCGCGTCGTAGGCGATCCATTTCCCATGATAAAGGAGTCCCACATGCGATGGTTATGCAATAATCTTTTGTCCCGTCTTCAGCTTCCGCTTATCTCATGGGGCGCTCTCGCTCTCGTTCTTGTCGGCGCTTGCGCGGGAGTTCCTGATCAGAGGGATTGGATTAAGATTGGCCAAACCACGCGAGAAGAAGTGGTTAAACGGTATGGCCAGCCGGATTTTGTCAAGACCTCCGAAGAAGGGGAAACTGCAGTCTATCGGCCCAAGGATCCGGGACGATCTACTCCCCAGATGGAAATTCCAACAATGCAGGCAGGCCCTCTCGGGACGGCGGCCACCAAGATGGAGCCGCTCAATTCCGGATTGGGCACTCGACCGACGAACGGCAGTCTGCAGGAAAGGCCTGAGCAAGAGCTGCGCATTCGTTACAATACCCAGGGTATCGTGCAGGAACTCATCCGGTAGCTTGCCCAGCAATACTCATTTTCATCCATGAAGCTAGGCCTGCGAGCTGCCTGTGATACTCCGGCAGTCTCTCCCACTTAATTTTTTTAATGCTCACACGGTGCGGATCCCCCCGCCCTGCCATTCCTCGAAATTGGCAAACTTGATCGAAGATTACGTGGGTTCGTCGTTGTAGAGTTCTGCCGAAAAATACGGCGGTGAAGTCATAACGAAATCAACGTTCCCGCCATACGCTCGAAATGCTGGCAAGGTCCCGCAGATCCATGGGGCTTGCTTACATATCGGCACGTATGCTACTTGCTCCCGCGTCATTGGTGGAAAACAACAAGCCAACGTGCGCATTTGACAAAGGAGGAGTGTCGTATGAGCGAAGGGAGAGTGCTGGTCGTGGACGACGAAGCGGATGTCAGGAAATCGGTGCGTCTGATCTTGTCAAAGGCGGGGTATGACGTGGTGGAAGCTGAGGATGGAGAAGCAGGCGTCAGGGCCATCAAGCGTGGAGATAACCCGTTTGCATTGGGCGCCATCATCTGCGACCTTAAAATGCCGAAGATGAGCGGAATGGAGGCGATTCCCTATTTTCGATCTCACTTTCCCCATGCCTCTGTCATTGTGTTGAGCGGCGAAGTGACGACCGAGAGGGCAAGGGTTCTCTCCAAACAAGGCGTATCCGACATCTTGTCGAAACCAATCAACCAAGACAGATTGCTGGCAGCCATAAAAAAGGCGTTCGACGCAGGGGGATTGAAAGACGATGTTACGACATGATGGGAACTCATAGGGTGACGGTTCGATGAGCAGCGCCGAGGTGAACGTGAGGGAAAACTTCAAAGAGACCTGAGGTAATCTGGGAGTCAAGGTCCTCCTTCAATAGAAAAATGGAAAGGTCTGAGGCGTGCGGCGGGTGAGGAAGGCGCCGGACCGCCATGCGCCGTTTCCGTGCCCCGCCTTCTCCACTCCCACAGGGTCACCGGCTGCGAATCGGCCCACAAGCCATTCCTCGTCTCTCGGGCGTCCCGCTCTAGCCCTTCGAGCACCGATCTCCTGGCGCATACTTTCGATACCACCAGCACTAGCCCTCTCTGACCAACGTGTGATTGACGCTGGCGCCATCCGGTAGGAGCACATCGGCAATGGTGCGCCGTACTTGCCTTTGCCGAATGTCTGGAGCGTGACTTACTTCCCGACGGCGAGATCTGCGGCGGCTTGCTTCGCTCGCTTGCGGTAAGCCTGGTCTTTCTCCTGGCAGTCGATGCCATTCGAGCGAATGCGTTCACCGTGTTGATTGCGTAGGACTTCGATGGTGGCGCCATCGAAGACGGAGACGACGGGGCCGGAGAGCTCAGCCCCTAATCCTGAGGACGATCCCGAAAAGTGATAACCGCCAGGCCAGTAGTCAGGGAACGCAAGAAGGGTTGAAGAATCATGGGTCGGATGGACGGCTATTTTCATAGCCGCACGCGGGTGAGTTGCTTAGAAGATTCACCCACACGAATCTGCGTTGAGCCTCATTTTTGTTCCCAGCCCAAAAAGATCTTTCAAAGTACAATGTGGTGAACTCGAATTGCGCTGCCGGGCTCAGCCCGCAAGCTTACTGCCACCGGCTGTCAGGTACACAGCTAAGATCTGAAGCGTCCCAGCGGTACGCACCCCTCACTGGTCCATGTCGGGACGGGCAGGCCAAGGTCTTTGATACAGAAGGGCTTCGGATCACGAAACGCGCCTGTAACAGTGGTCTGCCATACTCTCTCAAGAATCAAACAGAGAGAATGGAAGTGAGTCAGAAGGAGGTGCACATGAAAGACAACTCCGTGGCGATGGCCGAAAAGAAAACTGTGGCTATCGTAGCCCATGACAACAAGAAACAGGATCTCCTGGCTTGGGCCAAGTTCAATCGTGAGGCGCTTGCAGGGCATAAGCTCATCGCGACGGGGACTACAGGAAAGTTGCTCCATATGGAGCTGGATCTTTCCGTAGAGCGGCTGCAAAGCGGGCCGCTGGGCGGGGACCAACAGGTTGGGGCGAAGATCAGCGAAGGCGAGATCGACGTCCTCATTTTCTTCTGGGACCCGCTGGAGCCGCACCCGCACGATCCGGATGTGAAAGCGCTCCTCCGCATCGCCGTGGTCTGGAACATTCCGATCGCCTGCAACCGGGCCTCGGCAGATTTTCTCATTTCGTCCTCGCTCATGGCGCAGGAGTATCAGCGGCTCGTGCCCGACTACGAGGGTCACCGCAATCGGCTGTTGCGTCTGGACGTGGCATAGTCAGTGCGGCCCATGGAATCTCTTGGCCGAGAGAGTGTGCCACTCCGTCGTTCCCCCTTCATCTTAGTTTTAGCCGCTTCCCAACTACGGTCTTGCTGTTCATCGATCGACAGGCTCTTGCCTCCACGTTCGCGTTATCTCTTAACGCAGCTGTTACGAGATTTTGAGGATGGACAGATCGATTCGTAACATACTCCTGCGACAGTGCCTTGTGTCGGAGTGCCGATAACGAGCCGGAGAGGAGAAGACTGCAGCTTCTTTGGACCGCTCCTGTGACGCGGCATCGATACCAACCACTGGTGGTATGGGAAGTATTCGGCTCTTCCTCATCCGCGAGCGACCGTCCGCGGCCATACAT
>Ga0210404_10000722_pt1 | contig 15638 bp, 19 predicted proteins | sample IncBWH28MmetaG_FD_155455 | JGI IMG/M metagenome (GOLD analysis project Ga0210404, IMG submission 155455) | Forest soil microbial communities from Barre Woods Harvard Forest LTER site, Petersham, Massachusetts, United States - Inc-BW-H-28-M | ecosystem: Environmental > Terrestrial > Soil >... | reverse complement strand
ATCGCTATTTTGTCTTTCCGGAAGCTGATCGAAGTTGCCCTCGATCAGAATGGAGCTGAATCCGCCGAGACTCACGATCTTCGCTCCTGCCTTGATGGCGCAGGCCGCCGCCGCTCGAACGCGTGCGATGTTCTCGTGCACGTAGGCGGCTTCCAGGCGGTCGGGAGGAATGAAGGAGTCGATGTAGAGGCCGCGCGCCTTCGCGCCGCCCCCGTTCTTCGCACCCTCAATCGATCCGACCTCGACGTGGCAGACGGCTCGGGGTGGAATCCATGGCAGGATGTCCTTTATCTCATCGTCCGGCAGACGGGTACGCTCCGGTCCGCGCAGCACCGCGAGTACGTCCGCAGCCGCTCTCCAACTCTCCTGATGCCCGATCAGAGCGAAATCGACCTCGCTGGTCCGGTCTGGGATGGTCCAGCCGTGGATGGTCCGTCCTCGCGGAGCTACACTGGCAACTGAGCCACCCATGTAAGTGTGACCTCCCCGGGTATCCCCAGCAGGTCCAGCGTCTTCAGATACTGTTGCAGCGATGCTCCGCGAAGCTCCGCCGCACTCAAGCTGACCTCGAACAGCGATGGCTTCACGCAAGTGCCGTGGCACACTTCGCAGTGTCCGTCCTTACATTCCTTCGCCAGCATCTTGGCGAGGGTGGTCATCACATCCAGATGCAGCCGGTACACCTTGTCGTCGAAGCGCTGCGCGTCCAAGGCTCGCTCTGCTCTGAGAATCGACATGGCGTGATCGACATGCTCCTCTTCCTCGGCAGCGATGCAGGCAAAGGTCCTGCCCAGACTCCCCGGCGCCACTTTCCCGACGCGTGCATAGCTTGCGACGGCGAATGATTCCAGCATGATTTCCTGCACGATCAGGCAGCCAATAAAGTCACGCTCTGTGATGCAGCGCAGGAATGCGTCCCGCAGCCGCTTCCAATGCTTTGCGTCGACGTTGTTGGTGACGTCCACTCCAATCTTGCGGCCCTCGGCAACGAACGCTGCAGCATGCCCCCGTTCAATCTCCGCATGCTCCAATGCATCAGCTACTTCCTCGGGATCGTCACATATCTCCGACAAGGAGGTGTAGTTCATCGCGGCGAGTAGTTCGCCGGTAATAGCCTGTGCCAGGACGTCCTGCCAAATCGGAGCGGTGGGTGAGAGAGAAGTACATTCAATCGTCGAGCAGTTAAGACCAATAAGGGATTCCATGCGTCCTCCTGAACGTTTTCCTGATCGTTTTCCTGAACGTTTTCTTGAACATCGAATTAAACCGTTGCTGCTTAAAAAGCTACCCGCTGGACTGACTTTGCCGGAGCCAGCACGATCAGGGTTACACCGATGATGACGAGCACAGCCACGCCATAGATGTCGTCGCGATAGTGCGCATTCTGGGCTGCCATCACCGCCATAACAGAGGCGTGAGCAAAACTCGACCATGCGGTGAAACCGATCAGGCTGCGATTTGCTGAAGGGTTGCGCACTGCGATCAGCAGGAAAATGCCGAGCGCGACATAGAGGCTAAGCATCATGTCATCGGTGTACATCGACTGGTTCGCGTGCCATAAAGAGTCCGTTATGGGATAAATACCAGCCGCAAAAATCAATCCCACTATCACCAATACAACCTTCAGCACTCGTTCTCGACGCATGGTGCCCTCCTCTCTAGTCATGGTCAATCACTACGTCAATCAACGTTGATAGCCCGGACGGCTATTGCAGCTTCGCGCACTCCGCTTTGACTTCTTTCAGGATGGCGATCGGCGTCTGCGTTTTCCACACGCGATCACTATTCCATGCCGCAGGCGAAGAAAGCCTCCTGCTCACCGGCTTAAGCGATAGAAAAGCGCCGTCGCCGCGAGATAGCAAACGGTCGCGATGAGGTCGACCACCAACCTGCCCTGAACGAACAGGATGAGTCCTCCCATCAGTACAGTGACCAAATAAAAGACTCCTGCAAGTCTGCCCTTGAAACGCGGTGACGTTTCTGCAATCCGTCCTTTCATCTCAGCTGTGTTCATGTTCCTTTCTCCTTACCAGAAATCAAGCGCATGCGAATCAGATCGGTTCGCGATAGCGGCGCAGCCGGACCGCCGCTCCCAGGCAGATGGCGGCGACTATCAGCCCCAGCCACAGACTCGGGCTGCTCAGAAACCTCCCGGGAGCGAGTTGTGCCAGCGGAATAAAATGCGGATCGATCGGGACGCCGTTCTTATCCTTGAGGTCGAAGGCACCCGCAGCGAATCCAAACATGCGGTCTTGCAGCAGGGAGCCCAAATACGAAGTGTGGAATGCAGCGTACTCGACGGCGGCAATCGCCAGCGGCGGTAACACGGCCCATAAAAATGTCGCGCGCCGCGCCCAGCCTGAGACCAACAGAAACCAGCAGTAGATGGGGGCATGCCAGAGCGCAAGCACGGTCGTACTGTAGAGCATCACCAATTCCATCTCGAACAAGGGCGGGAACCACGGCGTCGCGGTACTCGCACGGCTCACCAGCAGGATCGCGCCGCTCAGCAGCACCATGATGAGATTCAGGGCGACAGTGATCGCAACCACGAGCAGCGGCAGAACCACGAGAGGAATGCTCGCCTTCGAGAGCACGGTCGTAAGGTCGGAAACCGGCAGCGACTTCCAAAACAGGATGGAGCGATCGCGGCGTTCGCTGTGCAGCGCGTCGAGCGAGTAGAAGATCCCGACGAGGAATGCGATTATCGTGATCAGCATCGCAGCGTGACTGTAGGGCATAGCAAGCACGATGGGAGGCGCTACGTCGTGCGCTGCCATGCCGCGCATGCTGCGCGGCACCCAAAACAGGCTGATCAAGAAGCCAAACAGGTAGACGGCGGCGACTGCCAGCGGCGCGATATAGATGGAACGGTTCTCCCACAATTCGCGTCGTATCGACCAGTACATGGGCCGGGTCGCCGACATGGCCGCGGGCGCGATTCCCTGCGAGTCGACCGCAGAATCCGGCACGGCATTCGATCGAGTATTCATCTGGCTGCTCCTTCATCATTACCCCGTGCCTCGCCAGAAGGATTGCCCGGCTTATCTCCTGGCTCATCTCCTAACATGACAACGAACAAGTCGGCAATGCTGGGCGTGCGCACATCGCCTAACACCGCTAGTTGCTGACGATCGACCTGATCATGCGTCAGATCGAACAGCAGGATGCTGCGGCCGAGCACCTGGCGCTCGTGAATCGGCTTGAGCGCCCGGGCTGCCGCGGCCTGGTCGGGACGCGCCGTCACTTCCAGATAGCGCGACTCGAATTCCTCCATGCTGCAATCGAGTACGATGCGGCCGCGGTGGATGAACATAAGATCGGTGATGACATTCTGCACGTCTTCCACCTGATGTGTGGTCACGACGATGGTGCGGCTGCGATCGAAGTAGTCGTTCAGCAGCGAATCGTAGAACTGCTTGCGATACAGCAGGTCGAGGCCAAGCGTCGGCTCGTCCAGCACCAGCAATTTCGCGTCAATGGCCATGACCAGCGCCAGGTGCAGTTGGGTCACCATGCCCTTCGATAATTCCCTGATCTTGCTGGCCCGGCGGATGTCAGTCTTGGCAAGAAAACCTTCCGCCTTGGCGCGATCGAATCGTGGATGCACGCCGGCCACGTAGTCGAGCGCCTGCGAAACCCGCATCCAGCGCGGCAGTACCGCGACGTCGGAAATGAAGCAGACATCGCACATCAGCAGGTCGCGCTCGGCCCAGGGGTCGCGTCCCAGCACCTTCAGCTCTCCCTGATACGGCGTAAGGCCGAGAATCGCATTGAGCGTGGTGCTCTTGCCCGCGCCGTTGGGACCGATGAGTCCAAGAATGCGGCCCTCTGCGACACGCAAATCGACCTTGTCCAGCGCGATGGTCGAGCCGAAGGCCTTGCACAGGCCGCGTGCTTCTATGACTTTCATTGCTTCGGCTCCTTCTCTGCGGCATTCCCGGCATCCGGCAACGGCCGGCCGTTTGCGGAAGCGGTACCATTCAGCAGCTCTTCTGCCCTCAGGCCAAGCCTCTGAATGGTGGCGTACACCCTGGGCCATTCTTCGGCAAGAAACTTCTGGCGCTCGCCCCGCAGCAGCAGATTGCGCGCGCCCGCATTGATGAACATTCCGCGACCTCGCTTGCTCTCGACCAGTTGCTCGTCGACCAGTTGTTGATAGCCCTTCAGAACCGTGAGCGGATTGACCCGATATTCGGCCGCGACCGTGCGCACCGACGGCAACGGATCGCCTTCTTTGAGCACGCCGTCGAGGATCATAGCGACGACGCGGTCGCGAAGCTGTCGGTAAATCGGCTGACTGTCGTTCCACTCACGGTCCATAAGGTTTTCCAGGTAGTCCTTACTCGAGACGCTCCCGTCACTTTGTGCGCTGCAGGTCAAAGTGCGCATGCATCGGCTTGTCTCCCATCATGAACGTCCAATCCTCGGTGTGATGGTTGTCGTCGATGATGGTGAACACCGAATGGTGCATGTGCATCTCCGTACTCCCGCTGATGTCCTTCAACTCGAACTCGACCGTCTTGCCATTGGGCGACATCTTGCCGGTCATACGCGGCCGGTTTCCGGCGTCGCAATAGTGAACCAGCGTGAGCTGGTCTGCGTCCAGGTAAAGCATCGTCACCGGGTGGTCGTACTTTGTAGCATCCAACGGCGTGCCTGCTTCCTGGAACTCATGCACGAGGACGTTTCCCCGCGAGGTCACGCGCATCGAGAGGTGCATTTTGGCGCCTGACATTTCTGGTACCCCGGCGACTGTGACAGGACCCTCCCACTCTCCCGCCAGGCTTTTCAGGGTTGTAAAGGATTTTTGCGCGTCAGTCGGGGTGGCGGCGGTATCCGCTGCGAAAGCGGTAGCGGCGAGTAGAGCGAATAGAACGGAAAGTGCGATGCGTGGCTTCATGTTCGGTGTTCTCCTTTATTCTCTTTTTCCAACGCCTTCAACAGCGTCGCCTTGCTGATCACTGTTATAGTTAACTACAACACTAAATGTCAAGCTTTTTATTCCCCTTCCACGCCTCTCCTCTCGCCATCACTTATCCTTCTTTAGAAACAATGGTTTACAGACTTTTGCAGGCCCACCCTGCTCTCGGTATCGCCTCAGCTTGAGTCCGCCCCGCCCGTCGTGGTTTTCCACGGGCCGCGCCTCCGCACCATTTATGATGTAGGTCCGGACGAACTGCCCCGATGACCTCTCGATTCCGCGCCACGACTATTCTTTCCATCACCTGCCTGCTCGCCGTCTCAGCACGGGTGGACGCAGATCCTCAGACCAGCCAGGCCCCGACCAACCAGGGCACGAAGTCGCCAGCCACACGCGCCATTGGCCGCAAGCTGCAGGAAAAAGGTGTGCCCAATTTCGGCGAGGTCACGCCTGCGCTCTATCGCGGAGGTCTGCCCAACGATAAGGGCTTCAAGGCCCTGGCCCGGATGGGCGTGAAGATCGTCGTGGATACGCACGCCACCAGCCCGAAAGAAGAAAGAGAAGTACAGAAGCTCGGCATGCAATATGTAACCATCCCCTGGCACTGTCCCTGGCCGAAGGATGAAGTCTTCGCGAAGTTTTTGAAAGTGCTGCACGAGAACCAGGGCAAGAAAGTTTTCGTGCATTGCCGTCTCGGAGACGACCGCACCGGCATGATGACCGCCGCTTACAGAATCGCTGAGGAAGGCTGGACCGCCGACGAAGCGATGGAGGAGATGAAGGCGTTCGGGTTCTCGCGCGCCCACCGCTTCATCTGCCCTGGGCTAGCCAGTTATGAAAAAGAATTTCCCGAGCACTTGAAGAACAACCCGGCATTCGACGAAGAAAGAGCAAATCATAAGCAAGCCGCCAAGTAATCGACTCCCGCAACCGAAAAATCAAAGCCCGGCCTGATCGGGGCCGGGCTTGTTTCTTGGGTTGCCAAACCGCTAGGCAGCCGCGGATCTCTTTGTACGACCCTCCGTCGTGATTGGTTGTGCTACTTTGCGCACGAGGAAGGGCTGCAGGTTCGGCTCAGAACCGGCCCACTCCAAACTGGCAATCGAGTGTCCGGGCAGGCACGTAACGAAATAGCGCTCTCCAGTGGGGCTGGTGACTTCGAACTTGCCGGTCTCGCCCTGTAAAGCTTCGGCAACGTCGTAGGTTGAAATGCTGTCATTCAGTTTCATGGGGACTTCCTCCATTTCAGTTACAGATTTGTTCTGGATTGTCCCCTACCCTAGGGAGGAGCGTTACTTTTATGATAGTACGCTAGCGAACAGAGTCAAGGCTGGGAGCTGATTTTTCCTGTCGAATTCACACTAGGGAATTCACCCGAGTCTCGGCGGCTAACATGTCTTCATCCGCCTTGGAGAGCGGCCCTCCCGCTCTCCAGGGTGAATCTTCACGACTCTCAGTTGACCGTGAAGTTTGTCGCACTCGTCACACCCCCGCCTTTGGTCGTGACCTTAATCTTCCCTGTCGTCGCGCCCGTAGGCACCGTCGCCGTGACTTCGATGTCCGAAACCGCCGTAAAGCTCGCAGATGTCCCGTTGAACGTCACCTTCGTCGTCTGCATCAGTCCCGTTCCGTTAATCGTGACCAACGTCCCGACTGGACCGCTGGGTGGAGAGAACGAAGTCATCGTCGGGATCACCTTAAAGGTCTGGGCGCTGGTAAGGGTGGTCGATCCCGTGGTCACGGTCACCGAGCCGGTGAGCGCACTCGCTGGCACCGTCGCGGCGATAAACGTCGTGCCCGAGCGTGCGATCGTCGTAGCCTGCGTGCCGCCAAACTTCACCACCGACGCGCTGCTGAACCCCTGCCCGAAGATGGCGATCTTCGCGCCCTCTTTGCCCGAAGTACTCCCCAAGCTTACGAACGGCCCCAGCCCCATATCCAGGCTGTAGAACACTCCCCAGCCTAGCCCCCCAGATGAAGTGAAACCATAGAGCTTGCCGTCTGTGTGCTGGACCATCGGAGTGCTCGGGGGGTCGCCGTCCGCGCAATTGGTCTGCTGGCAAAACTGGTAAAGAATTGTGAATGTCCCGCTAGGCGTCAGGCTATAGATCCATCCCGGCTGAGAAGCGTTCCCTTGTCCCAGCAGGCCGTAGAAATTCCCATCCGTCGCCTGCACCAGTCTGCTGTTGGGGACGGTATAGGGAGAGGCTACGTTGTAAAGGACAGTGTATGTACCACTATTCGTCAGTTTGAAGATGACACCGCCGTTCGCCGTTCCGCCGTTCGCCGTTCCGTAAAGGTTCCCGTCGCGCCCGAGGATCATCGCGTGCACAAAATCTCTCCCGTCAGTCCCGGTAAAGTTGTGCAATACCGTGAAAGTGCCACTGGTAGTGATCTTGAACAACACGCCATCGTTGTTCGTCCCTCCCATCTGCGTCCCGCCATAGAGGTTTCCATCGCTGCCGACGACCAACTGCGCATACGGATAGCTGCCGTCCGTTCCGGTGAAAGTATGCAGAAGAGTCAATGCCCCACTGGAGTTCATCGAGTAGATCGTCCCGTTTTGGTTGCTGGGAACCTCCGTCGATGTGCCATAAAAGAGGCCATTGGGGGCCTGGATCGGCTGCGTCGCCGGCCCGTTCCCGTACGTTCCGCATATCGACGCAAGAAACGTGATCGTTCCAGTTGGCGTCGTCTTGTCAACTTCTCCACAGCCGATGCGGTCGAAATACAAGGCGGTATAGAAGTTGCCGTCGCTCCCCAGGGTCACCCCGTTTCCGAAGGGCTGGGCAACCGCAGTGAGCGTACCCGACGTTGTCGCATCAATGATCCCCCCGTTGAATAGGGATATCGTGTAAATATCGCCGTTCCGTCCTTGGACAACCTGTTCCGCTGCAGGGCTGGAAATTCTGTGGTCGCTGTTATCAAAGAGGCCGACCACGCTATAAGTCTGTGCCTGGGCAGGAACCGCTGACCCGGCGAGAGTGAGTACGACCATCGCAGCCACAAACGCCGCGAAGGTACGAAACGTCTTTTTCTGTTTACGAACGTAATTCATAGATCCTCCTGAGAGTGGTAAAGTCTTTCGGTCTTGCCTGACGTTTTCCCGAGCTACCCAATTTCTTTCCCCAACTTTCAACGCCCGGCCTTGCCTTGCCTCCGACTTCCTGCAGCGCACACCGGTCAGCGTGGCGTTAGTGCGGGTACCTCTCCGCCGCCATCCCGCGGCATGGCGTTGCTGCCCTTCGGTGGCAGCAGAATCGCGCTCAGGGCCAGGACAAGCAGCGTCATACCCAGGACGACCAAAGCCCTCACAGCGGGATTGCGCCGAAATAAGCTCATGTAGACTTTGGACTCTGTCACCGATCGGGAGGGCCTCGCTTAACGCCAAATGCCGCAATAAAAGCGCTTCGCCACTCCTCGGCCCGAGGTATACTTATGCTCCCTGCGTCCCCCACGCAAGGGACACGACCGGACGCAACCGGGCATCATCGGACATTTCGTATTTCACGCTGGTTCCCTTGGGGTCTGAGTGGCACAACCCGCACTAACTAATCCTGATCGTCGTCTAGATTCGTGGAAGGAGATCGCGGCCTTCTTCGGACGGGACGAGAGGACCGTCCGGCGCTGGGAGAAGGAAAGCGCCCTGCCCGTGCATCGCGTTCCGGGCGGCGCCAAGGGAAGAGTCTTCGCCTACGAAACCGAGCTTGGCCAATGGCTCAGCACTCCCCAGGCGGTCGCCACTGCGACCAGCGCTCCCGCCTTGCCAGTTGACCAGGTCCAAACCAACCGCAAGTTCTTTAACCTGCGCTCTGCGGCAAAGTGGGCGGTCGCGGCCAGCCTTTGCGCAGCCACTGCTGCAGGAATCGTCGCCTATCGTAAGAGCCATCGCTTTGCAGTGAGAGCTGCCGAGGCAGGCGAATCTCGGGCTCAAGGTCGAGGCAAGCCGGCCACTCCTGAAGCCGAACAGCTCTACCTCAAAGGCCGGTACTACTGGAACAAGCGAACCCCGGACGACCTGAACAAAGCCTTGGACTATTTCATGCAGGCCATCGTGCATGATCCAAACTACCCGCAGGCCTATGTGGGCATGGCGGATTGTTACAACCTGATGCGGGAATACACGCTGATGCCCTCAAGCGAAGCTTATCCTCGGGCGTTGGCAGCGGCGAAGAAGGCAGTGGAACTTGACGATCAATCCTCCGAAGCCCACGCCTCTCTGGCCTTCGTGTCGTTCTTTGGCATGTGGGATCTCGCCACCGGCGAGCGTGAATTCCGTCGCGCCATCGATCTCAATCCCAATAATGCGGCTCCGCATCAGTGGTATGCCAACGCGCTGCTTGTCCTTCACCGGTTCCCAGAAGCCGTAGTGGAGATTGACCGCGCACAGTCTCTGGATCCGGCTTCCACTTCGATTTTGGCTGACAAGGGAAACATACTCCTCAACGCAGGACGGAGAAACGAGGGGTTCACGCTGCTGAAACAGATGGAGACCAGGGAGCCGGCTTTTCGCTCTCCGTCGGGCTACCTGATAGGCGGATACTTGAGCATCCACGACTATCCCAACTACCTTTCAGAAATGCGAAAGGATGCTCTCCTGGTCCATGACAACTCGGAACTCGCCATTGCGACCGCTGCCGAGAAGGGCCTCGCCGCGGGTGGGCCGCGCGGCATGTTCCAAGCCATCCTGCAGATCCGGAAGAAACTCTACGCCCAGCACTCGCTTCCACCCACGGAACTCGCCAAGACCTTCGCCCTGCTGGGAGACACGAACGAGTCTCTCCGCTACTTAAAGGAGGCCTACGAGCAACGGGATAGTGAGCTGCTCTTCGTCGAAGTCTACTCGGAATTCGAGACCCTGCGCGATAACCCCGCCTACCGCGATCTGCTCGCCCGCATGAATCTCCCAGTCCCGGACACTCCTCGCTAACCGAACCGTCCGCTAGACTTCCTCGCTCTCCTTCAACCTTGCGATCACGCTGAAATCTTCGAGCGTGGTGGTGTCGCCCTTCACGTCACCGTGAGTGGCCAGTTCGCGCAGCAGCCGCCGCATGATCTTCCCGCTGCGAGTCTTGGGCAACGTGTCGGTGAAGCGGATGTCGTCCGGCTTGGCCAAGGCTCCGATCTCTTTCGCCACCCACTTGCGCAATTCTTCCTTCAACTCGTTAGTAGGCTTGCGTCCGTGCTCGAGCGTGACGAAAGCCGATATGGCCTGCCCCTTCAGATCATCCGGACGCCCCACCACCGCCGCTTCTGCAACCGCTTCGTGCGCGACCAAAGCCGACTCAACTTCCATCGTGCTGAGCCGGTGCCCGCTCACATTGAGCACATCATCCACCCGCCCCATGATCCAAAAATATCCATCCTTATCTCGACGCGCCCCATCCCCGGTAAAGTACATCCCCGGAATCTGCGACCAGTACTGCTTCACATAGCGATCCGGATCGCCATAGATGGTCCGCAACATCCCCGGCCAGGGCCGCGTAATCACCAGAAATCCCCCCGACCCCAGCGGAACCGGCTGCCCATCCATGGTAACGATGTCGGCAGCAACCCCCGGAAACGGCCGCGTAGCCGACCCCGGCTTGGTAGCAATCGCCCCAGGAATAGGCGTAAGCATAATGTGCCCCGTTTCGGTTTGCCACCACGTATCAGTAATCGGGCAGCGGTTGCCGCCGATTACTTCGCGGTACCACATCCAGGCTTCGGGGTTGATGGGTTCGCCTACTGTGCCCAGCAGTCTGAGGCTGGACATATCATGTTTTCTTGGCCATTCGTCGCCCCACTTGAGAAAAGTGCGGATCGCCGTCGGCGCGGTGTAGAAGATGTTTACTTTGTGGCGCTCGATGATGGACCAGAAGCGGTCGGGCTCGGGATGGTTGGGAGCGCCTTCGTACATGAAGCTGGTGGCGCCGTTCTGCAGTGGGCCATAGACGATGTAGCTGTGGCCGGTGACCCATCCGATGTCGGCGGTGCACCAGTAGGTATCTTCTTCTTTGAGGTCGAAGACCCACTTCGTGGTGAGGTAAGTGCCGACGGAATATCCGCCGGTGGTGTGCACTACGCCTTTGGGTTTGCCGGTGGTGCCGGACGTATAAAGAATATAAAGAGGATGCTCGGCGTCGAGCGGCTCGGCGGGACAGACGTCGGAGGCTTTGGCCATTAGTTCGTGCCACCAGTGATCACGACCTTTCGTTGTGTTGATCGCCGTGCCGGTGCGTTTGTAGATCACTACGTTCTTCACGCTGGGGCAGGACTTGAGCGCTTCTTCGACGGCGGGAAAGAGTTTGACTTCTGCGCCGCGGCGGTAGGAGCCGTCCTGCGTGACGACACAGCTGGCTTGGGAATCGTGGATGCGGTCGATTAGAGCGTTGGAAGAGAATCCGCCAAAGACTACCGTGTGCGGCGCGCCGATGCGGGCACAGGCCAGCATGGCGATGGGCAGTTCGGGAGTCATGCCCATGTAGATGGCGACGCGATCATTCTTCTTTACCCCAAGGGCTTTTAGCACGTTGGCGAATTTCTGAACCTCGCGATGGAGTTGCTGATAGGTGAAGGTGCGGACTTCGCCGGGCTCGCTTTCCCAGATGATGGCGGCTTTGTTCTTGCGCGCGGTCTGGACGTGACGGTCGAGACAGTTGTAAGAGAGATTAATCTGGCCGCCAACGAACCACTTGGCCCAGGGGGAATTCCACTCGAGCACTTTGTCCCACTTCTTGAACCAGTGCAGTTCGCCGGCGATGCGGCTCCAGAACTTGTCGGGATCGTCCATTGATTCCTTGTAGAGGCGCTCGTATTCCGCGAGGCTCTTGATGTGGGCGTGCTGGCTGAATTCGGCGGGAGGCGGGAAGCTGCGCTGCTCTTGAAGAATGGAATCGATGCTGCTGGCCTGGAGATCGGCTAGGGCTTTCGTGGACATGGAAACCTCGGAGTTCGTCGTTGGTCGTTGGTCGTTGGCTTGAAGCGCTTGAGTACGGCGACATTTTACTACTGTTGGTCGAGGAAGCGGATGTGATCTGCATCACTGGGGATTGTGCAGACATCGGAGCGGCCAAAAATGCGGTAGCGGCGGCGGGCGATCCCGTTGTAAAGCGGATCGCGCAGGAACCTGGGGAGAAGTTGCAGGAAGGATGCAGCTAGGCGCCATGGGCCTCCTAGTTGTTTGAGGACGAACGCCACGGCATCGGAGCGGGAGAGCAGAGATTCGCCGGGGAGTTCATGGTTGATGACTACGTAAACTGTGTCGAGGTCGGTGGGGTTGGCTCCGTGGCGGGTGAGGATGCGGGCGGCGATGGCGCTTTGCAGCGAGGCGAACCGGAAAATGGCGTCGCGATCGCGGCGGAGGATGAATTGGACGAAGCGGTTGCAGAGTCCGCAGACGCCGTCGTAGAGGAGGATGGGGTGGGGCATGGGACATGGAAGACTTTAGCAGGCGCGGCGCCGACGGGCGAAAATCTTTACCACGGGGGCCGCGGGGTCGCACAGGGTAATCTGTAATCTGGACAAACGGGACGTTCCCCATTTATTAGAACTTAGGAATTGGGGACAGTCCAGTCTCTCCCCGGTTTACCCGGTTTACCGTCTGCGCAAAGATGGGGCACCTGGCGATGTCGCACTCGTCGCGATTGTCGTAGCGAGCCATCTGATCAGTGACCAGAAATCCGGGATCGCAAAATTCACTCTTGACATTGACAGATTATCCACTACCATATGGTTGTGGATAAATTAGGTACAACGTTTGCGGCTTTGTCTGATCCAACCCGGCGGGCAATGATCGAACGACTCTCGCATGGGCCTGCCTCTGTACATGGATTGACGGAACCGTTTGCACTCTCGCAGCAGATGATTTCAAAACATATCGCCTACCTGGTGCGGGCGCGGATTGTGATCAAGACGAAGCGTGGACGAGAGAGTGTGTGCACGCTGAGGCCAGAGGCGATTAAAACGGTCCGCGACTGGGCGTTTAACTATCGCCGATTCTGGGAAGAGAGCTTCGACAAACTGGATGCAGTTGTAAATCAAATGAAGAAAGAGGAGGCCAGAGATGACAAAAAGCACGGTGAACGAGACAGAGCGGATGGTTATCACAAGAGTTTTTGATGCCCCGCGCGCATTGGTTTGGAAGGCGTGGACAGACCCGAAGTATGTGATGCAGTGGTGGGGGCCGAAGGGTTTTACTTCGCCGGTTTGCAAGATGGATTTTCGCGTAGGAGGAAAATTTCTCTGGTGCATGAGAACGCCGGATGGACAGGAGGGCTGGAATGCTGGTGAATACCACGAGATTGTTCCGCACGAGAAGATCGTTTACTCTATGTACTTTTCCGACTCGAAGGGAAACAAGGTTGAGCCCGCAGACTATGGAGTAGAAGATGAGGCCATAGACGATGCGCACGACGTGGTTATTTTTGAGGACTTTGGAAACGGCCAGACGAAACTCACCTTCATTGGAAATGAACCCATGGAGAACGCGAAAAACAGCGGTCAATTAGAGGGCTGGAATGAGCAACTCGATAAAGTTGCCGCAGTTGTTGCGGGGCTGACACAGGCGAAATAAGAAGCTGAAGCTTTGATTGCGAAACTCAATCCTGGAGAAAGAAATGAAAACAATACCGTTTCTCGCTATCGTCCTGCTGGCATTCGCATTTCCTGCCCATACCCAGGACGCGATGAAGAAAGATGCAGCCGTCAAACCTGCCGACTCCGAATTGAAGGTCGTGCTGGATTCCTGGAACGAGGTTGGCCGCAAACTCATCGCCATGGCCGAGGATTTTCCTGAGGACAAATACGACTTCAAGCCCACGCCGGCGCAACGCAGCTTCGCAGAGCAGTTGCTGCACGCGGCAGGATCGAACTACTTCTTCACCAATCCCGTCATGGGGAAGGAGCCTCAGGCAGCAGAAGATCCCAAGCGCGACCAATACAAGTCCAAGGCCGACATCGTTGCGTTCGTCAAGAAATCCTTCGCCGATGGCGCAGCCGCCATCCAGTCGAAAAGCGACAAAGGCATGACGACGGAGGTTGTTTATTTCCCTGACCAGAAAGCGCGTGTTCTCGACATAGCATACGGCCTCATCGAACATAGTGGTGAACACTATGGCCAGCTCGTTTTGTACTACCGCGTCGCAGGTCTTGTGCCGCCGGAGTCGCGGCCCAAGAAGTAAAGCTCAAGAGACCAGGTACCCCGTCCTTATCGGCGGGTGGCCCGGCTTTCAAACTGCAGAAGCCACCACAGATGCGGGTGCTCCGTCCTTCGCGTAGGCGAAGGGCGGGTACGACGACGGCATCCACAACGGGCGGTGTAGAAAGGACAAAAGTTGCGCCGGCAGCATCGCCGCCCACCCCTTCGGCAAGCTCAGGGCAGGCTCTTGCAAAAAACGCAAGGATGGGGAACGTCCCGTCTGTCCCCTGGTTCCCCCGTCCCCTGGTTCCCCCGAACGATTCGCTTTGTGTTCGCCTGCGTCGGTGTGTTACAGTGACCCGCAGGAGGGATTTTTCTATGTCTGCTGAAAAGATACTGGACCGCGTTCACGCGGCTGTGGCTGGGACGGTCGACGGGCGAACCCAGATTTGGGACGTCATGCTCGACCTTGAGGTCGTGGTGCTCCGGGGTCAATTTGCCGGGTCCGACGACGTGGCGATCGAGCGTTCGTCTGTCACTCCCAGCTTTGCCGTGCCGCAAGGTGGGCCGTACACGGTGAGGTACTCCTACCACGGGAGAAATTACGAGCACACCGTATGGGGCGACGAGAACGGGCAGCTAGTCGCAGTGAAGCCATGAAGAAAACTTCGCAGGAAAAGCAAGAGCACTTGCAGAAGACAACCGCAATCGTCAACCAACTTGGGGAAGAGTACGCGAACTGGTACGGGCGACCTGAGGGCGTTGGTAGATACGTAGCCTTGGGCGAGTACATCCTTGAGGAAACAGAATCAGACCAGCACCATGACAAGTGGCTGATGGAAGCGCGAGAATCCTTTCTCAGGTGGAAGAAGGACCAGCACATCGAGACGGGACCGAGCGCAAATCGCAGAGCAGGATGATTTAGAGAGGTTTCTTTTCGCCTTGGTTATTTTGCCGTCGTCTCCACCATGACAGCAGCCGCTTATACCAAGGAGCGACATGTAAGTAATATTCTCTCCCGGTGCTGTCCCAAGCGTACCAGCAGCCTACTTTGTCGAACTCAAGCGTCTCTTGATTCACGAACGCTGCCACATATTTTCCTTCCGTTATCTCGCAGGGCGTCGGCGGGCGCACATCGTGGAGATAATAATCCAGAACGGTCTCACCTTTCTTGGTGAGCGGCCTCATTGCAAACCCCGTCATAGTAATCGGGCGTCGTCCTATGTTCGTCGCTGAAATAATCACCATTGTCATGCCGTCATATCGTCGCCCCATGTTTGGAGACTTCATATTCTTCCGCACCTTCAACTGCACTTTGGCGCGATCACGTAGATGGTTGATGACCTGCACGATGGCGGTGAGCGTAGACAAAATCGCACCGTAGATTGCGAGAACGACCGTTATTATTGTCGTTGTTGTCGCCGTAGTTGTTGGAAGAGACATGTGGAATTATTCCATCGCCTTGCCTGTTTTCGTTCTAAGCTGCAAGCCCATATCTTATTGCCGCTTCAAGCGTATCGATGTTTATATCCTTTAGAGCTTTAAACCGAATGCAATATCCGGTCACGCTCGCCTTGCCTAGTTTGTTTCCATACG
>Ga0210404_10000720_pt1 | contig 15666 bp, 8 predicted proteins | sample IncBWH28MmetaG_FD_155455 | JGI IMG/M metagenome (GOLD analysis project Ga0210404, IMG submission 155455) | Forest soil microbial communities from Barre Woods Harvard Forest LTER site, Petersham, Massachusetts, United States - Inc-BW-H-28-M | ecosystem: Environmental > Terrestrial > Soil >... | reverse complement strand
GGCTATCTAAGCGAGCCCACGAAACACGCCGCGGCAAATGCAGCCCCAGCAAAAGAAACCAAGAAACCCGCGTGGAACGGCATGTTTTTCGTCTACGACCGCACCGGAAAGGAAGCCTTGCTTGCGAAAGCTATCCTTCGAATGCGCGCGCTAGATAAAGAGGCGCCCGCGCTTTCGCAAATCACTCTTGGTGGCGCCACGGTGCTGAAGTCCGAAGGCAAAAACGGCGCCACGTACTGGGCCGATCATGGCAAGTACGTGGTCAGCGCGAGTGAGCGCTCCGTGATGGAAGAAATCCTCGCGCGGATCGACGGCAGGTCTTCAGCGGGTGTGTCTCTCGCGCAGACCCCCGCGTATCAGGAAGCGCAGCCGATTGCAGGCAGCGGCGTCCTGGAATTTTTTATCGGTATACCGGATCTGAAAAATCTCGCGGCGGATTCGAACACCGGAGGCATCCAAGCAGGCCCGTTGCTGGACGCGGCACGTTTGGATGCGATCCATACCATCAGCGGCCACCTGACGCTGGAAGGACCGAAAACACACTTTCAGGCAGCGATCTTCGGGGATGCGGCGCCAGGAACGCCATTTGACATCTGGTCCGCCGGGCAAGCATCGCCGGCTTCGCTGGCGCTGGTGCCCGCGGATGCGGTTTCTTACAGCTCCGGGCAGATCAATTTTCTAGGCGTTTATAACATGGTGAAGCGGGTAGCCCGGGCCGCTTTTCCGCAAGGCCAACAGGGCAATGCAGATTTGATCGACACGATGGCGCAAGCGCGGCTGGGGATGCCGCTGCCGGACGCGGTGGGACTGCTGAGCGGGGAGATCGCGACGATGCAGGCCAGCCCTTCCATGGACACCGCGAAACAAGTTTTTTTCATCGGCATTCGAAAGAAGCCGGAAGCGCTGAAACTACTGCGGAGTCTTTTCGGCGATCAACTCACCTCGGAGCGCAATGAGGGCGACGCCACGTTCGTGAAAATCTCACTCGGAGGGGGACAAGGAAACGCCGGGGTGGCGCAGTGGAATTTTTTCAATCTCGCGGTGACTCCGGATATGATCTTCGGCGCGAGCCGCACGGACGCGCTCCGGGAGGTGTTGGCCAATCGCGCGAAAGGCGCGGCCTTCGCGAGCCTGGCTACCGTGCCGCAATTTCAAGCGGGGCGTGCGCAATTTCCAGAGAACGTAAATAGTGTGGGATATTTCGATCTTCAAAAAATGGACTGGCAGGCGTGGAAAGAGCGCTTATTGGCGGAAACGAAGAAGAGCTCCACCTCAAAGAGTGTGGCAGGCGCCAAAACAGCGCCGCCGGCCAGCGTCCCGGATTGGTATGCCCAGATCAATCCCCAAGTCTTCGCGCGTCACTTGCATTACACCTCGAGCGCTTCGTGGAAGGACGCCAAAGGGATTCATTGGGATCAGTGGCTGCAGTAATTACGCGCGTGGAGCCATCCCGGTTTTTTCTTCGGGCGCTGGTCTTCGGCATACTGCTTTGCCTGATTCAGCCGGGGCACGCGCAGGAGAGTCCGCAGGAAAAAACGCAGGCGATTCAGGTCAGCGTGGATCGCGTAAACGTCGGGGTCATCGTCACCGATTCGAATGGGCACTTTGCGGAAGGCTTGCGCCGCGAGGATTTTCACATTCTTGACAATAGCATCGAACAGCCCCTAACCGATTTTGCCGCCATCGAAGGTCCGGCGCAGGTCCTGCTGCTCATTGAAGCCGGTCCGGCCGTCTATCTTCTTGAAGGAGGGCACCTCGAGGCTGCGCTCGCTTTGCTCCATGGACTATCGGCGGACGACCGCGTTGCCGTAGTGAAATATGCGGAAGCGCCGATGGCACTTCTCGATTTCACGTCGAACAAGCAGGCGGCCCAGGCGGCGTTTGGACACTTGCGGTTCAATCTGGGTTTCAGTTCGTTGAATCTATCATCCAGTGTTTTGAAAACGCTCGAATGGCTCGCGAGTGTGCAGGGAAAGAAGAGCCTCGTTCTGCTTTCGACAGGGGTCGATACTTCTCCCTCGAATGAAGCGGCGATGGTAATGCAGAAACTCAAAATCAACGAGGTCCGCCTGCCTGTTTCACTGACAGGAGGATTGCAAAACCCTCAGCCAGCCAACAAGAAGAAATCGCCGGCAAAAACTTCCGCACAAGCAGCGCAGCAGTTCGAACAGGCCGATCAACTCTTGAAGCGCATGGCGGAATCCACGGGCGGGCGCGCGTATTTCCCAAGAAATGCAAATGAGTTCAGCGCCGCGTATATGGAGATCGCACAGCTCGTCCGGCATGAATACAGTTTGGCATTCGCACCGCCCGTTCGCGACGGCCTCATCCACCTCATTGAGGTGCATGTTGACGCTCCGAAAACTTCCACTCCCAACGCGCTGGTTCCTTCTTATCGTGTCGATCATCGTCAGGCTTATCTGGCCCCTGCGCCCAAATAGATTTTCTACGGCGAACCCAGCGGCACGGTGGACGACTTACCTGTTGCTTTCCCAAAGGAAGTGTGGCATCTTTTCTTTTGGAAACCAACATGGCGGTGCTATGAAACAAAAAACGGACGTCCTGCAAGGCACGCTGGCGTTGATGGTCCTTAAGACTCTCGATGTTCTGGGGCCGCTGCACGGTTATGGAATCGCGCGGCGCATCGAGCAGATCAGCGGCGATCTGCTGGCCGTGAATCAAGGGACTCTGTATCCCGTTCTGCTGAAGCTGGAGCAGGAAGGCGCGGTCGCATCGGAGTGGGGCGCTTCGGAGAATAATCGCCGGGCGCGCTTCTATCGATTGACACGGGAAGGACGCAAGCAATTGCAGGCCGAAACCAAGGATTGGGAGCAAACGGCGGCGATCATCGCGCGGTTCTTCGAGGCGAAAGCGGAGGACTTGTCATGAAATCGCTGAGGCGTTTTTTCACACGACTGTTCAACACGGCAGCGAAGCGGGCGCGGGAAGAAAGGTTGAGAGAAGAGATTGAGGAGCATATTGCTTTGCAAACCGACGAAAATCTTCGCGCCGGCTTATCACCCGTGGAAGCGCGACGCCAGGCCATGCTGAAGTTTGGCGGAGTGGAAGCGATGAAAGAAGACTATCGAGCGGAGCGCGGGTTGCTGCTGATTGAGAATCTGATGGGGGATTTGCGAAACGCAATGCGATCGATTTCCCGCATGCCCGGGCTTGCGGCGGTGATTATCGTTTCGCTAGCCATCGGAATTGGCGTGAATACGACGATCTTTTCGTGGATTCAGATGATGCTGTTCGAACCGATGCCCGCGGTTAGCGGCGCAGCGAACTTTCTGATGGTGGAGCCGCGCACGGAGACGGGCGGGTATCCTGGCGCTTCCTGGCAGGAATATCGCGACCTGCGGACGCAAGTGCCGGCGCTGCGGGACATCGTGGCGTCGCAGATGGTGCCGTTCAACGTGGGAGAGCGGGGCCAGACGGAACGGACGCACGGGCAACTCGTTTCCGGAAATTACTTTTCCGCGCTAGGGCTGAAGCCTGCGATGGGACGATTCTTCCGGCCGGAGGAGGCGGAGCGATCTGGAACGGAGCCGGTGCTGGTGATTTCGTATGACTATTGGCAAACGCGGTTTGGAGGCGCGCCGGAGGCAGTGGGACAAAAAGTGCGCGTTAACGACCGCGAGCTGATCGTCATCGGCGTGGCGCCCAGAGACTTCCAGGGAACCATGGTGCCGTTGAAGTTCGAACTGTGGGCACCGGCTACGATGGCGCCTGCGTTGCTCGGCGGAACACGCGACCTCGAAGATCGTAGCATCCGCGCTTTTTCGCTGATCGGAATGTTAAAGGCCGGCGCGACAAGCGAGGAAGCACAGGCCGAGTTCAGCAGGGCGATGGCTACGATGGCGCGCGATTATCCGGAAGCCAGCGCCGGAATTGGCGGGGAGATTCTTGCATTCTGGAATTCGCCGCGGGGTCCGCAGCGGATGCTGATCAGCGGGCTGGCCGTTTTGCAAGGCGTCATGCTGCTGCTCCTGCTGGCGGTATGCGGAAATACGGCAAACCTGATGCTGGCGCGTGGAAGCGTGCGGCGGCGCGAGATGGCCGTGCGGGTGGCGCTGGGCGCGGGACGCTGGCGCATTGCCAGTTTGGTGCTCTCGGAGAACATGCTGCTCGCTCTTTTGGGAACGGGCCTCGCAGCAGTCATCGCGGTTTGGGGCACCACGGCATTGCGCGTGGCTCCGATGATTGGGGCATTTCCGATCCTGTTTCCGACAAAAGTGGACGAATTCACACTGGCGTTCGCGATGTTGCTGGGTGCCGCGTGCGGTTTGATTTTCAGCGCGGCGCCAGCGGTCCACCTGGCGCGGCTGGATCCGCAGGAAGGGCTGCGCTCCAGTTCCAACACGGCGCCTCGCAGCCGTGCGCGCAAAGTTCTGATGGGGGTGGAAGTCGGACTGGCGATGGTGGTGCTGATTGCGGCAGGGCTCTTCCTGGAGAGTTTTCGGTCGGCACGCCAAACAGATCCGAGATTCCGGGCGGAGGGCGTTTTGCTGGCGGCGTACGACTTAAGTGGACGGAATCCCGACGAGGCGTCCGAGCGCGAATTTGCCGCGCGATTGCTGGAACGGTTGCGATCCTTGCCGGACGTGGAGGCGGCGGCCATCGCCACGAATGTTCCTGTGGACTTGCATGGAATTCCGTCGCGGTCTTTCACGGTACAAGGCCACGTGCGCACGGAGGCGGGGAAGGATCGAGCCATTTGCAACACGGTTACCCCGGGATACTTCCAAGTGATGGGGATCCCACTGGTTGAGGGGAACGACTTTGCGGAGATGAGGGATAAGGCAGCTCCCGCACAGGCGATCGTCAATGTGGAGTTTGTCCGGCGTTACCTAAATGGCGCGGAGGCGATCGGCCGACGCCTACAGACGCGCGGGGGAAGTTTTTCGATCATTGGCGTGGCGCGCAATTCGGTCTACGACGCGTTCGGCGAGCCCGCGCAGGCAGCGGTCTATCTATCGTATCGAGACCTTCCAGTGTTCCAAGGCGAGATTCACCTGAGGACGCGCAGCGGCAATGAAACCGCTCTCACCTCCGAAGCGCGTGCCGTTCTGCGCGATCTCGATCCGATGCTCCCTCTTTACGACGTGCGAACATTCTCTCAGCACATCGAACGCAACCTGTATCTTCGCCGGATTCCCGCGCGGATGTTCGCAGTGCTGGGGCCACTGCTGCTCGGCCTCGCGGCGATCGGAATCTACGCTGTGGTTTCGTATGCCGTGGCCAGGCGAACGAGAGAGATTGGCGTGCGGCTGGCGTTCGGGGCCACTGGCAGGCGGGTGGTCCTGCAAATTATTCGCGAAAACTTGGGTGTAATCACCTGGGGCGCGGCGATTGGATGGGTAGTTGCGTTCGTAATTTCCGTTCGCGTGATTGCGAAGGGCGCGACCAACCTTTCGGTCTTCCTCGGTGTACCGGCGATTCTGCTGGGTGTCGCGACACTGGCTTGCTGGATTCCGGCACGGAAAGCTAGCCGGATTGATCCGATGACAACGCTCCGGCACGAGTAAAAGCCTGGATGCCGCCGCGGAGCGTACCCTCTCGGTTCTTCCGGGGCTATTCGAATTCCTTCAAGGTGCGGGCCATATCGCGCATGCGTGCGTCCATGAGCGCGAAGACGGTTCCCTCTTCGAATTTTCCGTCGCTGTTTTTTTGTCCAGCAACGCATCCGGTAAGGATTTCGATACCCTGTTCGATCTTGGCGACGGGCCAGATGTGAAATTTTCCAGTGGCGACGGCGTCCAGAATGTCTTCGCGCAGCATCAGGTCTTCGACGTTGGACTCCGGCATCATTACGCCTTGCGTACCCGAAAGACCTTTGATGCGGCAGACGTCAAAAAAGCCTTCGATCTTTTCGTTCACTCCGCCGATCGCTTGAATGTCCCCCTGCTGGTTGATCGAACCGGTGACGGCAATGTCCTGGCGCAGCGGCAAGCCGGAGAGCGCGGAAACGAGGGCGTAAATCTCGGTGGAGCTGGCACTGTCGCCGTCGACGCCAGAATAGGATTGTTCGAAACAGATGCTGGCAGCCAGGGAAAGAGGCTTGTCCTGCGCGAACTTGCTCCGCAGGTATCCGGCAATGATGTGCACGCCTTTGTCGTGAAAACGCCCGCTGAGATTGGATTCGCGTTCGATATTGATGAGCCCGGTTTTTCCCAGTGCCGCCGTGGCGGTAATTCGAACGGGCTTGCCGAAGGAGTAACCGCCAATCTCCAAGACGCTTAAGCCATTCACCTGGCCGACTCGTGTGCCGGAGACATCGACGAGGAGGGTGCCTTCTTCGATCATTTCGCGGATGCGCGTCTCGATTAGGTTGTGGCGTTCCATTTTCGAGGATAGGGCTCCGCGGACGTGGGCGGCGCGTACGACGGATTCTCCCTTGGCGGCCGCGTCGTAGTGCGCCTCGCGGGCAAGATCGGCAATCTCGATGAAGCGCGCGGTTACTTTGTTCCGGCGGCCCGCCTGGCGCACACCGTACTCCAGCATGGCGGCGAATGCGCCGCGATCAAAGGGGTAAAGGTTTTCTTTTTCTGAGAGCGCACGCAAACGGCCGGCGTATTCGGCGATGACGCCGTCGCTCATGGCCATCTCTTCGTCGAATTCCACACGCACTTTAAAAATCTTGCGAAAATCTTCCTCGTAGTCGTAGAGCATTTCGTACAGTTCGCGGTCGCCGATGAGGATGACTTTGACGTTGATGGCGATGGCTTCGGGCTTCAAGGCGCTGCCGCCGAAGGGATAGAACATTTCGAGCGGCTGAATTTCCAGGCGGTTGTGATTGAGCGTGCGCTTGAGGGCGCGCCACACGCCGACTTCGGACAAGGCTTCCAGCGAATACATGATGAGGAAGCCGCCGTCGGCGCGCAGGAGCGAGCCGCCGCGCAAATCCATGAAGTCGCTGGTCCAGCCGCCGCGGGCGTCGTAGGCGCGCTGGATGGTGCCGAACAAATTCGCATAGGTTGGCGTGGTTTCAAAAATGACCGGTGACATTTCTTCGTCGTTGTGCGCGAGTATCACGTTTATACCGTAAACGCGGAAGGGATCGCGCTCCGGGCCCGCACCGGGCATTTTCGGCAAGCCGTCGGGCGTCTCTTCGTCGTGCTCGCCTTCGCCTTCGCGCTCCTTGAAGGGATCGAGATTGTCGAGCAGATGGTGGCGGACTTCTTCGAGATATTCGGAAACGTCCGTTCCCGGATATTTTTCCTTGAGCTCTTCGATGACGCCGTCGACCAGGACGGAGGCGGCTTCCTGCTCCAGATAACTCAGTTCGCTAGCCAGTTCGCGTGAAAGAGTCAGGGTCTTGCGGTACACGACGGTGAATTCCTGGCGGAATTGCTCGTACTTGCGCTCGATGTCTTCGGCGACGGGGGCTTCGAGTTTTCCTTCGTGGACCATCTTGGAGATGTCCTCGATGGGCACCATCTGGCCTTCGAGCACGGGGAAAATCTCCGGCAGCGCGACGGCGCCTACTTGCATGTGGCCGAGAGCGAATTGTTCTCGCGCAATGCGGCGGGTGAAATCGTCCATCAACTCTTTTTCGCGGACGGTGAAGCGTTCGACGATGCGGCCTTTTTGGCGCTGGAACGGTTCGCCTTCGAAGACTTGGGGAATGCGCCGGCGCAGAAAATCGATGCCCGCCTGCATATCTTTCTTGAAGGTATTGGCTTGTCCACGGGGCAAGGCCAGCAGGCGCGGGCGATCCGGCAATTTGAAATTGTTGGCGTAACAACGGTCGAGGGATTCTTTTGTGGGCGGGTGAAGTTCCTGGATCATGTGCGCGATGGTGCCGCCGCGGCTGGTGCCGGCCAAACCGCAGACGAACACGTTGTAGCCGGGGGCGGAGAGCTCGGCGCCCATCTTCAGAGCGCGGAGTGCGCGCTCTTGACCGATGAATCCTTCGCGGAGCTCGGCTTGCGCGGTAGTCTCGAAGGGGATGCGGGAAAGCTCACACCTCCAGCGCAGTTTTGCCGTGGGAAGCTCTGCGTGTTGGGGCGCGGGCTTGGTGGTCATGAAATGCCTTCGAGCGCGTTACTCTAGCACACCCGGGGGGCGCGCCAATGGGGAGACAAAACGGTTGTTACTCAGCGGTTATCGCCGGGGCGATTGGGGGGCCTCCGGGCCGCTCCATGTAGACGCCCAAGACCCCGGCGGCGGTGGCCACCAGGATGGGGCCCAGAACCAAGCCCAACATTCCGAAGAGAGCTACTCCTCCCACCACGCTAATGAAGATGACCAGCCCGCTCAATTCGGTGCGGCCGCCGAGCAGCAAGGGCCGCAAAACGTTGTCCACGATGGTGGAGACGCCCGCGCAGATCAGCAGAAGAAGAAGGGCGCGCCCCCAATGTCCCGTGAAGCCCAGCCACAGGGCCGCAGGAACGAAGATGAGTCCGGAACCGACGACAGGCACAAGTGAGAAAAAGGCCATGACCACACCCCAGAAGAGGGATGCCGGCAATCTCGTGAGCGCAAAGCCTAGTCCTCCGATGGCTCCTTGAATCACCGCGAGAATGAGACTGGTGGTGACGCTGGCGGCGATGAGGTCGCGCGTTTGGGTCATCAAAGCATCGCGGTGTTCGGCGTCGAAAGGCAGAATGCTGCGGACGCCATGGAGAAAGTGGTCGGCGTCGCGGAAAAAATAGAACATAGCGAAGATCATCACGAAGAGATCGAAAATGAATGCGGCAATATTGGCGAGGATAGTGCCGAGGCGCGCGGCAAGAAAACCGGCTTGCTTCTGAACGGCTTGCTCAAGCATCTCGAACACGTCAGCGTTGGGATCGAGGCCAGGGACGTGTTGTGCGATCCAGGACCAGGACTTCGCCAAGGCCGGCGCCTGCTGCATCGAAAGCGTGTGCTGCACACCCTTTGAAACGGAAAAGGCCTCGCGAATGAACAATGTAGTTATGAGAATGGCAGGTACGATCAGCAGAATGGTCACCGCCAGTGTGGAGAGAATCGCGGCTTTGTTCGGCGAAAAACGGCGGGCGATCCAGTGATGCATGGGATAGAAGAAAATCGATAGAATGGCCGCCCAGCCCAGCGCGGCGAGAAACGGTTCGTAGATACGGAAAACGAGGTAAATCAAGAGGAGGAGGACGCCGTAGGAAAGAACCGTGGTCAAACGGTCACTGGTCGTGGCGGGCGCAGGAGAGAGATTCTTAGTCATCGTATAATCTTGATAGGCCGGGCAAAGGCTGATAACTTCCGTCTAAGCTCCAACAGGTCGCGAACAGGCAGTCGAGCAAACCCGCATGTCAACGAAGTCCATACCGCTGTCGGGCTACCAGATTCGCCTACTTGCTGTACTTGCTTTGATCAATTTTGTCAACTTTGCGGCGAGGCAGGTCTTCGTTCCGCTGATTCCGTTGCTGCGTAAGCATCTTCATGCAACAGACGCGCAGCTCGGTACGCTGCAGTTCTTTCTGCTCTTTGTTCTTGCCGCGGGCAGCATACCATTTGGCTTCTTCGCCGATCGATTCAGCCGCAAGGCCATCATTGCGATCGGCGTACTGCTGTGGAGTCTCGCCACGTTTGTGGGCGGGTTTGCTTCCAGTTTTCTCTTTTTCCTGATCGCCCGCGCCGTGGTCGGGCTCGGCGAAGCGGCTTACGCTCCAGCTGCGCAATCGATGATTTCCGGCGCATTTCCGCAGGAGCGCCGGGCCATTGCCCAGGCAATTTTCGCTTCGGGCATGCTGCTCGGAGCCGCATGCGGTCATGTGCTGGGCGGCGTGCTTGGGCAACGGTACGGCTGGCAGGTGGCTCTTTTTGTCGTTGCGTTTGCGGGAATTCTCCCCGGTATCGCTCTTTTCTGGATTGAGGACCCGCCGCGAGGCCCGAGATCGGAAGTCGTGCCGATCATGCGGCTTCTCGGTGTTCCCGCGTTTGTCTCTATGATCTTCGCCGGGATTTGCATCACGTTTTCCAGCGTCTCGCTTCTTACCTGGAGCACGGATTTCGCAGTAAGCTACAAGGACTTCAGTTTGCACGAGGCCTCTGTCTCGCTCGCGGTCATCGGTCTCCTATCGGCACTCTTAGGCGTCCTGACTGGTGGGTTCGTGGCGGATCGGCTGCATCGAAGCTATTCCTACGGGCGCATAATCGCCGTTGTGGCCGCATTCTTGCTCGCCGCTCCTTTCCTGTTGCTCGCCATTCAGTCGGAAGAGAAATCAACTGTACTTGTCAGTTTCTCCGTCGCCTTCTTTTTCATGTCCTGGTATCACGGCCCCGTCACGGCTGTACTTCATGACATGATGCCGCGCCGCGCTCACGCGACTTCTGTGGGGGTGTACATGTTTGCCACGCAACTGGTGGGCGGCCTTGGTCCAGCCGTCGTGGGCAAAATCTCAGATCTTCACGACCTCCAGGTCGGACTGCAAATCGCCGTTGCCGTTCTGGTTTGCGGGGCGTTGCTGATGTTGCTGGTGATCCACTTCATCCGCAGGGACGGGATGCGGCATCCGACGCTGGATGCTTTCCATGCGGAGCCAGGTGATTAAGCTTGGAGAGAGCTGGGCTCCCGTACTCCAAAAACGTCTACTTGATGCCGACTTGCGCGATTAGGCGGAGCACATCGTCGTGGGCCACGTCGTAGAGCGGGCGAATATCTTCTTCTTCGAGGCGTTCACGCAAATATTCGGCGGCTACAAAGCTGGCTTCGCGGTCGGTCAAGTCACGTCCGGCCTTTTCTCGGAATTTCACGAAGGCGGTGTGGGCCAGTCCGACGACGTGGGCCTGGCCATCGACGAAAAACTTCGTGTCGATGGTGTCCGCATGGCGGGTGGCGATGCCGTTCCACATGTGCGAGAAGCGGCATTGAAAAGTCTGGCCGGTCAATTTGGAAGTCACTTCGAAGGCGCCGATGAATTGGCTCATGGCACCGGCGTTCGCGAGTGATGGGCGTGTCGTCAAGTAATCTCCTTAGCTAACGACTGACTGCGGCGGCGGTTTCCACCTGCGCGTAACTGCGCACCCCGGCTCCAACGCCGGCGCCGCTGGCCACGCGGAATCCCTGATCCAGCAACACTTTTTCGAATGCTGCAAGGAATAGAAGAACGTTGGATTTTTGGCTGCAATAGCCCATCAAGCCTACGCGCCAGATCTTGCCTTTCACGGCGCCGAATCCGCCGGCGATTTCGATGTTGAACTCGTCGAGCAGTTGATTGCGCACCTTGGCGTCATCGATGCCGCCTGGAATCATCACCGCAGTAACCGTTGGCAGACGGTCGTCGGGATTTTTCACCAGAAGATCCAGGCCCATGGCCTCGAGGCCTGCGATCAGGGCTAGTTGATTCACGCGATGGCGCTCCCAGCGCGCTTCCAGCCCTTCTTCAACCACCAGGCGCATGGCCTCGCGCAGCGCGAAAATCAACGAAATGGGCGGCGTGTGATGATACAGCCGGTCTTTACCCCAATAATTCATCGCCGTGGTCAAGTCGAAATACCAGCTCTGCACCTTTGTCTTGCGCTTACGAAAGACTTCTTCCGCGGCCGGGCTTACGGTAATCGGCGACATTCCCGGCGGCGCGCTGATGGCCTTCTGCGAGCCGCTGAAGCAAATGTCGATGCGTTCGCGATCCACATGCAGGGGGACGGCCGCAAGCGACGCCACGGTATCAACGATCAAAAGCGCGCCCATTTCGTCAGCAACCTTTCGATAGGCATCGATGCCCGTAATTACGCCGGTCGACGTTTCTCCATGCGCGAATCCCACGATTTTGATTTTCTTGCCTTTCCCAGCACGGCGAACATCTTCGGGATCGACGGGTTTCCCGTAGGGCGCCTCGACCTTAATGACTTTTGAAGAAGCGCGCGTCGCAATCTCATACATGCGTTCGGAAAACACGCCATTCACGGCGACGATCGCTTCATCGCCCTCTTCCAAGGTGTTAAGCACCGACGCTTCGATGCCGCCCGAGCCCGACGCCGAGAGCGGCATGGTAATACGGTTTTCCGTCTGGAAAATCTGTCGCATCAAGATTTGAGTCTCTTCCATGCACCCTTTGAACCACGGGTCCATGTGTCCCACGAGGGGCGTGGCCATCGCGCGGTAGACGCGCGGATCGATGGAGGAAGGTCCAGGGGTAAGCATCAACCGGACCGGAGGATTAAGTTCGCCAATCTGTTGTGTCATGACGTTTGCCCTTCTTCTTGCACTTAACTCGCACTCATGAGCCGCGAGCCATCCGCAGGCGCGAGATCGGGGCGTTTCTTGCCACGGAAGGAGAGTTAATTTTCGCGCAATCCCCAGGGCGGCGCAACCGACAAATTGGCCGCAGAGAGTGATGGGAACATACACAAAACGGTTCCCGTTTCCGCAAGTGCCACGGTTTCCGTTCCGATTTGGTGCGGAAACAGTTCCTAAACCGAAATCACTCTTGGCGTAAATCGCAAGTGGAAATTGCGGCCACACCTAGAATCAATGCTTTAGGGGAGTGATGAGGTCAAAAGTAAGTAGCGGCGATCACGAATCTGTACTGGCCCAAGTTTTGCATGGTCACAGACCGGGAGAAGAGGGCTCCCAGCGAGAGACCGGCGAGTATTGTCAGAAACCAGCGAGACAAAAAAGAGCCTCAACCCGATGTTCAGCCGATTTTCCCAACCAGCGCCCTTGGCATCGGGTCCTCAAGCACGCCGCAACTCACTTGAGTCACGGGCAAGAATTGCCATCAGTAACTCAACGCGGGCCGCAGCCTAGCCTGCTGCGGTGACCAACTGCTGCCATTCGAACACTCGATGGAGGGTGGTGTCTGAGCACGGCTTAAGAGTTTCAAAGATTTGAACGTAGGGCGGCCACGGAATCGGAAAAGGAACCACGTGTCAAGGGTTGAACAGGAGAAGCTAATGCGCAAATTCAGAATTGGGAAAACTTCGTTGATGGCATTTGTATTAGCCGCTCTTGTCGCCGGATGCGGCCGTGAACAAACACACAGTCCGGCATTCCCCACGGTGATCGCCACGTTGCCCGCGAATGGCGCCATCGCAGTGCCTCTCAATACAACTGTGAGCGCAACTTTCAGTTCGGTGATGAACCCCGCCACGATCAACGCAACCACATTTACGTTGACGGGACCAGGAGCGACTGCGGTTCCCGGGACAGTGACTTACTCCGGTACTACGGCCACCTTTACGCCGACGGCCTCGCTCGCCGCTAGCAGTGTTTATACCGCCACGATTACAACGGGAGCCAAAGACCCTGGCGGCAACCCGTTGGCGGCCAATTTTGTGTGGAGTTTCACGACGGGCCTGCCAACCGTACTTTCCACGGTCCCAACCAACGGCGCCACAGCCGTAGCCGTTAATACTCTCGTCAGCGCTACGTTCTCAGAGCCAATGAACGGGCTCACGTTTACGAATGCCACGTTTACTCTGACGGGACCGGGCGCAACCCCGGTTGCCGGAGCCGTCACCTTCGCGGGTTCCACGGCAACGTTTACGCCAACGACAGTTCTAGCCAACAGCACCTTGTTTACGGCCACGATCACCACCGGAGCGAAAGACAGTGCCGGAGCAGGTCTGGCGGCCAACTTTGTTTGGACCTTTACAACGGCTCCGCCGCCCACGGTAGTTTCCACCATTCCGGCAAATGCGGCGACCGCTGTGGCCGTGAATACGATTATCTCGGCAACGTTCAGCGAGGCCATGGACCCCGCCACCATCACGGGGGCAACGTTTAAGGTGACCGGGCCCGGAGCCACTCCCGTGGCCGGAGCCGTCACCTATTCGGGCAGCACCGCGACGTTTACACCGGCGGCCATTCTCGCCAACAGCACCTTGTTTACGGCAACGATTACCACCGGAGCAAAGGATCCCACCGGCGCACCACTGACAGCCAACTTTGTGTGGACCTTCACGACCGCTCCGTCGCCCACCGTAGTTTCTACGGTTCCTTTGAACGGCGCCGTGGGTGTGGCCGAGAGCACTACCGTCACGGCCACATTCAGCGTGCCGATGGACGCCACAACAATCAATGCAACTACGTTCAAGCTGACAGGACCCGGCGCAACGGCCGTGGCTGGATCCGTCAACTTCGCCGGGAGCACGGCGACATTCACACCAGGAGCCCCTCTTGCGGGCTCGACTTTGTATACCGCCACGATTACCACGGGGGCGAAAGATCCCACAGGCGCTCCACTGGCAGCCAATTTTGTTTGGACTTTCACGACTGCACCGACACCCGCGGTGACCTCCACGATTCCCGCCAACGGGGCCACCAACGTGCCGCTGAATCAGAAAATCAGCGCCACGTTTAATACCCCAATGAACGCGGGCACGATCACGGCGGCTGGGACCCTTACAGTGGCGGTGACAACCGGCGGAGCCGCCGTGGCTGGCGCGGTCACGTACGATGCGGCCAGCAACACCGCTACTTTTGCTCCCACAGCGGCCCTCGCGGCCAGTACGCAGTTTACCGCTACCGTTACCACCGCCGCGCAGAGCGCGTTGGGCAACGCGTTGGCCGCCAACTATGTTTGGAGTTTCACAACCGGTGTGGCGGCAAACGCCAGCGCCCCAACCGTAGTTTCGACTGATCCTGCCAATACAGCGACGAATGTGCCCTTGAATCAGAGAGTCGCTGCGACGTTTAGCACGGCAATGGATCCAGCCACGATCTCCGCAGCCGGAACTTTCACGTTGGCTGTAACAGCCGGGGGAGTGGCAGTACCCGGATCGGTAAGCTATGCGGGCAAGACCGCGGTCTTTGCTCCGACTGCCAATCTGGCGGCGAGCACGAACTACACGGCCACAATCACGACCGCGGCCAAAGACCTCACCGGTGTGCCAATGGCCGCCAATTTCGTCTGGACCTTCACAACAGGTGTGGCCTCAAACCTCGTGGCCCCGACGATCACCTCCACCAACCCTGCCAACGGGGCTTCGAATGTGTTCATCGATACAAGCGTGAGCGCAACGTTCAGCACCGCCATGGATCCGACGACGATCAGCAACGCGACCTTCAGGCTGGTGGTGACGGCTGGCGGAGCTCCCGTTAGCGGCACCGTAGCATATGACGCTGCGAGCCAGATCGCCACGTTTACGCCGTCGGCGAATCTCGTCCCCAGCACGCAATATACGGCGACAGTTTCAAGCGCCGTCAAAGACCTCACAGGCGTGGCACTGGGAGCCGGCGTGGCCCCGAATCCGTGGAGTTTCACTACCGGCACACTGACTGGTGCCGCTGGGCCAGCAACGATCAACCTAGGATCAGCGGGCAGCTTCGCGGTGATGGCCACGTCCTCAATCAGCAGCACCGGACCGGTGGTGATCAATGGCGACGTTGGGCTGGCACCAGGCACCTCGCAGGGAATTCCGCCCGCACAGGTGAATGGAACGATCCACGTCAACGATCCGGTGGTCACGCAAGCGCAAGCCGATTTGCTGGCCGCCTACAACGACGCGGTTAGCCGATCGACCAACGCGTTGACGTTGCCGGGAAACATGGGAGGGCTGACCTTCACGCCGGGGCTGTATGTGAACTCGACATCCGTTTTGATATCGGGGGCTGGGCCCGGCAACAATGTCACTCTCGACGCTCAGGGCAACCCCAATGCGGTGTTCATCTTCAAGATGGGGTCCACACTCACCACGGCACCCGCTTCCCAAGTGATCCTGGCCGGCGGCGCCAAAGCTGGAAATGTCTTCTGGCAGGTG
>Ga0210404_10000719_pt1 | contig 15717 bp, 11 predicted proteins | sample IncBWH28MmetaG_FD_155455 | JGI IMG/M metagenome (GOLD analysis project Ga0210404, IMG submission 155455) | Forest soil microbial communities from Barre Woods Harvard Forest LTER site, Petersham, Massachusetts, United States - Inc-BW-H-28-M | ecosystem: Environmental > Terrestrial > Soil >... | reverse complement strand
GTAGCTTCGGAGTTGGTTTTCAAAGTGATCGAGGCGATAGCGACGGTAGCCCGCAAAATTCTCGTCTCCGCCGTCTCCCCCCAGCGCGACGGTCACACTCTGGCGAGCCACCTTGGAAACATAGTACGTGGGGATAGCAGAGGAATCCGCAAAGGGTTCGTCGTAGTGCCACACCAATCGGTCCAGCACATCGAGCGCGTCAGGATGTACAACCTGATCGTGGTGATCCGTGTGGAATTCGTGCGCAATCTGCCGCGCAAACTCCGCCTCGTTGTATTCCTCCTCTTCAAAACCGATCGAGCAGGTTGTGACGTGACCCGGATTCAGACGGCTCATCATCGCGACGACTGCGGAGGAATCAATCCCGCCGCTCAAGAAAGCCCCAAGGGGAACATCGCTTAACAGCCGGATCCGCGTTGCTTCGCAGAGTTCGTGCTGCAAGCGCTCGGCCCAGGCCTCTTCGGTGCGCTCCTCCACCTCTCTAAACGAAATATCCCAGTAACATACTTCACGCTGACTGCCGGCTCTCACCGACAGATAATGGCCAGGACGCAGCTTGCGCGCCGCGCGGTAAATGGTCTTCGGCGCAGGAACATATCCGAATGAAAAATAGTCGCAGAGCGCCTGGTGATCGATCTCCCGCGAAAGATCGTCCGCTGCCAGCAGCACTTTCAGTTCGGAGCCAAAAATTATTCGCTGCGAATTCGCCGAATAGTAGAGCGGTTTCTTGCCAACGCGGTCCCGCGCAAGCAAGAGGGTACGCTGACGCGAATCCCAAAGAACGATGGTAAACATTCCGCGCAATTGCGCAAAACACCCTTCGCCGTGCTCTTCGTAAAGGTGGACGATTGTTTCGGTGTCAGAATTGGTCGAAAAACGGTGGCCCTTACTTTCGAGGCGGGCGCGAAGTTCTGGATAATTGTAAATCTCGCCGTTCAGCATGACCCACACCGTGCCGTCTTCATTCGAGATGGGTTGATGACCGGTGCTGAGGTCGATAATGCTAAGCCGGCGGAAACCCAGGCCGATGCCGGGCCCGGAGAAGATTCCCTCATCGTCTGGACCGCGGTGAACGATTGTTTCGTTCATTCGGTGAATCAGATCCACTGGAAAGGGCTCGTGGCGGTTGTATTCGAAAATTCCTGTGATGCCGCACATATATTTCAGGCCTCACGCGCCGCGACGATACCGCGAGCAACCGCTAAGTCTTGATAGAGCTTCCGGTATCCATGGAGCATCTGTTCAACACTGAATCTCTTGAGAGCGCGGTCGCGGCCGGCTTCGCTCATTCGTCTGCGCAGCTCCTGGGAGTTTGCCAGCCGTTCAATGCAGCCAGACATGGCGGCTTCGTCATCCAAAGCAAACAATAAGCCTGTCTCACCTTCGGAGATGACTTCGGGGTTTCCACCAATCCGCGCTGCCACGAGCGGCAAACCCGATGCCATTGCCTCGAGTAACGTGTTTGACATTCCCTCAGCCCGCGAGGCTTGAACGAAAATGTCCATGCCGTTTAAGAGTTGGGAAATCCGATTGCTAAATCCACAGAAATGAACACGGCCGCTAAGCCCAGCCGAGGCGCGCACAAGTTCCTGGAGAGTGGAAACCTCCGGACCAGTGCCAACGAGCAACAAGTGAATATCGAGCCCCTTCCCGATAAGCCCAGCTATGATTCTCAGCGTGAAGGGATAATCTTTGATGGCTACCATCCGGCCAACGCTGCCAACAACGATGCACTGTGTCGGAATTCCGAGTTCAGCCAGTATGGCAACTCTATGTTCGCTTCGCGGCTTAAACTGCTCGGTATCCACGCCGTTATACAAAACCTGGATCCGGACGGGAGAGATTCCTGCTTGCCTGGCATGGAATTCACGCAATTCGTTCGAAACGGTAAAGAGTGCATCGGTGAGGGAATACAAACCTCTTCTCACCAAGCGCTGCCGCAAGGGAACCCCGTCCAGTATTTTCAGGTCATAGCCATGTTCGCTGTGAACGGTGATGGGAACTCCCGCAATTCGGGCCGCAAGAATGGCTTCAAGCGCGCCCCAATTTCGCGTGTGAACAATATGTGGACGAATTTCACGCATCGTACGGATGAGGCTGAGCATCGGAAATTGGAATCCCTCCGATGGCTTGCCTGCCTGCACAATCCGGCCTTCGAGATGTGCCGCTCGAACAAGATCGGAATCAAACCCGCGCATGGCACAAACACGATGCTCGAAGTCAGGCGCATCCAAGCAGGCAATCAGCCGTTGGACCACAAGTTCCGTGCCTCCGTAGGCAAAAAAAGGCAGGACATGTAGAACACGCAGCGCCTCGCGCCCCGGGAGAAGACGACCAGGCGCTGACTTGATCGGTGTGGCATCTTTGTGGCTATTTTCGGTCGCGATCATATTCTTATGAATGGTCTGCCCGGCGTTCCGTTTGATGAAATGCCTCGCGCCGGGACCCACTACACTTGGTAAGGCAGTGTGCGCAGCGGCTCCCCCTACATCATCGGCGCGACACCCATCGACCGGAAAAACTCCTGATAAAGAAATCTGAACTGGGCGGCCTACATGAACTTAACTTGTGGATGCCCGCTTCGCTGTGGCCACAAGGCCGTCTAGACGGACTCAGCCTCAATGTAGGGGTTGTTGTATTTGGACTTCTTGGTCTCGTTTTGCGTCGCGTTGTAAACGATCCCGAGTAGTTTCTTGGAATCCACCTGTGCCGCGGCTTTCTGCAATAGTTCGCGTTGGGTGCGATGAGAGCGTACGACAAAAACAATGCCGTCAGTAGCGGCCGCCATCAGATCAAAATCGGAAAGAGGAAAGATCGGAGGCGCGTCGATGAGAATCACATTAAAGCATTCACCGGCCCATCCAAGAAATTCCCTCCAGCGCTCGCTGGCATACAGTTCCGGCGGCGGTACGGACTTTTCACCCGTGGGAACAAAATGCAGATTAGGCTTATTGCTTGCCATGATCACGTCCGCAAAATTTGCCTCACCCGCAAGGGCTTCGGACAGCCCCTGACCAGAATTGGGCGCAAAAAACTGAGAAAGTGCTCTCGTCCGTAGATCGCCGTCGATAAGCAGCACTCGCTGATGTTCGAGGCTCGCGTAGGCCAGGGCCAGGTTGAAAGTAGTCAGAGTCTTGCCCTCGTTACCCACTGCGCTACTTAGAATAATGGAACGAATTCCTTGGCTCGCCTGCGCCCGCATCAAACGAGTTCGCAACATGCGATAAGCTTCCATGGCGCTTCCCTGTGCCACGGCCGGGTTCGCCAGTGACGGAGTGAGCGTAGGATTCGCAAAACGTGTCTTTCGGCAATTTGCAAGGCGGACTTCTGCGATGCCCTGTCCGACTTTGCTGGTCTTCCGTAATTCTTCAACCCATTGTTCCGGGCTCTCCGGAGCGGCCGGGACGCCTTCCAAAATGACGTTTTGCGCTTTGCGAGTCTGGTCGAACAATCGGCTCATGATTACTCCCTTGCAGTCCCGCGTCTCTGCTTCATCGCGTTAATCAACATATCCACTGCCGTAAGAATCTCCTCTTCGGGAAGAGCCGGCACATGCTCATCTGCTTGGGTATCCTGACCAGTCGAAACTCTTCCATTCATTGACCGAAGGGAAGCAACATTGGCCGCGCCCGAAGAAGTTCGCGATGCGACACTTAGTGACTTGGCCGCTTCAACCTGTTCCGGGAGCAATTGCAATTTGGCTGCCGCCTCTTCGATAATCGCGGCGTCAATAACTTGTTTAAGTTGCGCTGCGCCCAGAGAAAGAGCGTTATCGCACAAAAGGTTGATCAGCCTCGGAACCCCGGAAGTAAACTCAAAAAGTTTCTCAAGCGCCGTGACTCCGAATGGCGACTCGCCACGCAGGCCTGCGGCGTGGAGCCGTTCCGAAACATACACGCGCGTTTCTGGAAGACTTAGCGGGCGCAAGTGGCAGTTGGCAGCCACCCGCTGCTGCAGTGCTTTCATTCGGGGATGGTGCAGATGTGCTTGCAACTCGGGCTGGCCCGACAGCACAACCTGGAGTGGCTTTTCCTGATAGGTATCGGTATTACTCAATAGCCGGATTTCCTCGAGCAATTCCGGCGTAAGTAGATGGGCTTCGTCCACAATCAGAACCGTTGTGCCGCCCTTGCGCTGGGTCGCAAGCAACATTTCATGGAAGGCCGCCAATCGCCGGGGCTTGCTCGAAGATGGGCAATGCACTTCGAATTCGTCAAGAACCGCTTCCAGAAACTCACTGGGACTCAGAGTAGGATTCACCACGAAGGCGGTGCTAAGTTTATCCTTGAGTGCTAGGTTGTCCTCCAGCAAGTGCAGAGCCGCATGCATTAGAGTCGTTTTGCCAGTCCCAATCGGGCCGTACAAGACGAGAAAGCCCTTACGCGACATGATCCCATCCAACAGCATTGCCAGGGCCGCGCGGTGTGGTTCTGCGAGGTGCAGGAATTTGGGATCCGGGGTCAGCCGAAAGGGCTCTTCTCTTAATTGATAAAACTTTGTGTACACGTCAGGCTACCAGCCCAAAGATGTAGTTCGCCACTAATGCAAGTGCCGCGGCTCCCAGAGCTGTTCCGGCCACCATGCCAACCGCACGCAACCTCTGTAGACGGCGTTCCTTGGGCAAGAGAATCAGCGGGACGCCGGCGAGGACGGTCTTGCCTAGAATTCGGGAAGCTTCTCGCTCGCTACGCACCGATTGATCTGACATTTCCACAACCATTGCTAGCGCGAATCCACCAAACAAACCGGCCAGAAGGCCTGCAATCATAATGAGGGGCCGATTTGGTCCGAAAGGTTTCAACGGAACAGTCGCGGGATCCAGAATCACAAAGCGCTCGCCCTGCTGTTCAACGTCAAGTTGCTTGGCCATTTCTGCGGAAAGCTTCTTTGAAAGCAATTGGTTGTAGTGCGCGTTCAAAGTGTCATAGTCTCGCGTAAGATCCGACAACTTTTGCTCAAAGATAGGAACGCGTTCCAGTTTCGAGAGATGAAAATCGATTTGAGGCTGAAGTTGTGCCTGCAGCTTATTCTCCGTAATGATCTGTTCATCTATCTTGTTAAGTTCGGCCTCCAGGACGGGGTTGCGAACGGCGATCGGCCGTCGGGGCGCCGGCTGGGCTTCCTCTTGAATTGAAGGAACGGTATCCTGAGCTCCTTTGGCTCTTAGGCCGGCGATTTCGGTTTGGAGCTTGCGGACGTCTGGATAACTTGGCCCATAGCGCGCTTGTAGTTCTGAGAGCCGCATCTCCAACTTTTGGATCTGAGACTGATAGGGCGACGCTCCCGTCGTGGTGCTCGAATCCAGATCCACAGTCGGCGTAGGAACATTCATGGCGGACTGCAAATATGCCTTGCTTTGTTGCAGTTGGCTCACTCGGTCCTGACTCACACGGAGCTGATTTCGCAGCCCATTGAGAGCTTCGAGGTGATACTGCTTGGATTCCGGCAAGTCGGTGACATTCTGTGACTTTATTCGTTGAACTTCGTTCTCTTTCTCCTCAAGCTGCTGTTTTACATTTTTCAGTTCATTGTCGAGGAAATCCGCTGTTCCCGTAAACTGCTGCGCGCGCGCCTGCAGGTTGTCATGGATGACCATGGCCGCTATGTTGTTTGCCACTGCGGCAGCTTCCTCCGGATCCGTGCTGGAATATGAGATTTTGAAGGAGCTTAACCTTTGACCGCCTGCATCCCCTACCTCTATGCCGATGGCGTTCTGGACCCTCTGGACAATTTTTGAAATCTCCTTGGGAGCTCCGGGGCGCTCATTTAGCTTCAGTTTTCGAATCAGATTCTCCAGGCGCGTCGGGGACATGGCAAGTTGCCGGATAGTGCCCAACCGGTCGGCAATGCTACCGCTGACAGTTGTCGGAACGTAGCTGTCAGGAACTTTTTGTGGATCCACCAGGATAACCGTATCGGACTTGTACAGGTTCGGGGTGCGCACCGCCACCACGGTCGCTCCCACGAACAATGCGATCATTGGCAGTAGGACCCACCATTTACGGCAGCGGGCGATGTCCCAGTATTCCTTCAGCGGGAGATCCCCCACTGCTCCAAAGACGTTCGAGTCCTCTGATGCTAGCGGATTATTCAACGAACCCTCCAAAACACCACACTACGAGAAATCCCTTAGAGCTACAAAGCAGCAACTTCTTGGCCAAACAGGGTGGGTTCCAAACCGTTAATCCCGGTCTGCCTGATTCAAAACAAAGGACTTACAGGATGCCTGTGGGCAGTCATCCAGCCTTCGGGTAGCGGATTACCCATCTTTGGGAAAACACTTTCACAATATCCAAAACAGAGCCTTCCCTAAAACTTCGGCCGAATTCCGGCGTCCCAGCGTAAACCCGCCACATACAGGTTTCGTGTGCCGGTCGTCAAAAACTGTTGATCTCCGCTTTGATAACTGAAGGTGTATCTGCCATATAGCGTCAGGGTAGGTGCGAGACGCAGGTTGAGTTCGCCGTCCGCGTACCGGCCCTGAAATCCATTGGTACGGGATTCATGCTGAAATCCGCCTCCAAACCTCGCATTAAACCTCTGATTGAATTGCACGCTGGCCTGAGCATCGACGCGGTCCGTAAACTCGGTAGTCGTGTAATCGGCGAGATACAGTCCGCGGTTATACCCCAGGGAAACATACCCGTTGCGGAATGATTTCACGACGTTCGCGGATCCTGCAAACGTCCACGAACGGGGCGCACGCGGGATGGCAAACGTTGAGAAACCGGCGCTCCCGTTGAAGGAGAACGATGGCGTTAAAAGATGGATGTAGGTTCCGCTGACCGTCTGATAAAAGACGCTTGCAGAACTACCAGTGTATATGACTTCGAATGCCTCATATCCCATTCCCACGGTGGTTCTCGGGGATGTTATGTGGTTGATAGATAGCTCCCCGCTGAACTCCTGGGTGCTGTTCAGCAAGGAGGAGTTTGTATTGGTATGGAAGTAGTTGTAGCTCGGCTCAAGATTGATTGTCGTCAGCGGCGAAAACCGGTAACTAAGGATCGCCAGTGCCTGCTCGCTAATGGCATGTCCCGGAGCGTCAAGGAAACTATTCTGTTGGGAGACCGGTGTTTCCGCTGTTCCCGAAGAGAAGAAAAAGTCTCCGAAGAGAAGACGCGAGGCGAAGTCACTGAAATTGTCGGAGAGTGTCAGCCCCAAGCGCTCGCTGAATTGAAAACTTGTTTGCGCCTGGACGGCGATGTTTTCCGCATCGCCTCGCGAGACGCCATCGAGTACGCTGAGATGGGGCTCCCATTGAGCGGTAAATCTGCTCTTCTTGTACGTTTCATCTAGGACGATGTCACTGCGAAAAACCGTGCCCGTCTGAGACACGGTGGGCAATGCCGAATCAGAGGGAGTCAACCGATTCAATCCCCCGAACACTTCGGCGGAACTGACGAAAAGAGGCCCCAGCCTGAGGGGGCTCTGATTGCTGGTGAGCAAACCTCCACCGCCTAGACGAAAAAGTGGCGAAGCCGGAGCGATGGGGGGATGGGGCGGCTCTGGATTGCTGTCGTTGACCTGAGTAGCGGGCTGGCCAGCCTGATCATCTTTCTTCTCCGCTGGATTTTGGGTATTGTTCGCGGAGCCCGCTGGGGGTGCTGAGCTCGGGTCATCTGGCGGCGGAGGCTGTTGCGCCCAAACTCCCGCGGGCTGCAAAGCTAATACCAAGCCCCAGCTGAGTGCAAGCCAGAGTCTCTTCTGAGAAATCATGGTCGTCATTGCAGGCCTCCTTCTTAATGGCCGTGAGTGGGGCCGAAGCCACTGGATGGCTAAGGAATTACGAGAACGTCCCCAGGCATCAGCACTACATTCTCAGTCTTGCCGGAGATTGCTTTCTTGTAATCAAAAGGGATTTTTGTCTTCTTACCGTCGATCGTGCGCAAAACATAGATGGAACTGGATTTGGCAAACGGATTCAACCCGCCTGCTTCAGCAATCAATTCGAGGACAGTCTTGGTTCCATTGAGAGGAAACGATCCCTGACGCACCGCCTGACCCACGATGTACACTTTACGACTACGGATATTCCGAACGGTCACGGTCACTTGCGGCTCGTTAACGTAGGTTTTTAGTTTCTGTCCGAGCAGCGTCTGAAGCTCGTCCGGGGTGAGCCCCGTGACGACGATGTCGTTAATGAGGGGCAGCGTGATCTTGCCGTCCGGCCGGACCACAACCAATGAGGAGAGCTCCGGCTCTCGCCACACTGAGATTTGCAGCTCATCTTCTACGCCAATTCGATAGGTAGTCTCTGTATCCCCCGGCTTGGGAGCAGGAGTTGGGACATTCTCCTTTTTGGTGGTATCGGGTGCGGACTGAGCTGGTGAGGACCCGGTTGTCAATATCAATAAGAAGAAGGTAAGCATCGAGGCAGACAATGTCCTGACAATACAGCGGCTACGCATAAACGCCTCCAAACTTAATTCTTGGACGGAAAACTCCAAAAAGGAAAAATTCAGGATCCTTTCTTTGAGCCCGATATGGGATCTCATCATCATCACCTTTGGTTCTCAGCAGCCATCTGTTTCTCCGGGTTGTTGTCCGCAAAGCCTATCAATTATCGTGACCATTTTCGTACGTCCGAGGATATCCAAGCCTTTCCAACAAAAATCTCAAATTAATCCTGGAATTGGCTTCGACGTGAATAGTTCCTTGTTGTGGGTTTGCCCTGCCCTTCCGTCTTTCGCAGGAGTTCGAAAACTGCTACGAGAGTAGCGTAAAGATAGACCCACACCGCCCGAAGGAACCAAGAAGTAGGGCTGGCCAGGCTGCGTCTGCCTCCGTTCATTGGGCGCCACGCCTCTTGAGAATTACTTTAGCCGTCTCGAATAGAATTGCGAGGTCCAGCAATGGAGACATGTGCTTGATGTAAAAAAAATCGTACTCGAGTTTCGTTTTTGCATCTTCCACGCTTGAGCCGTATTGATACCGGACCTGCGCCCAGCCCGTAACCCCTGGCCGCACGGAATGTCTGAGCGCGTACAGCGGAATCTTTTCCTCGAGCAATTGGCAGAAGAATGGGCGCTCGGGACGGGGACCGACCAAACTCATCTCCCCGCGGAACACATTCCAGAGTTGCGGTAGCTCGTCAATGCGCGTATTGCGGATGACCCGGCCTACACGTGTGACCCGATTGTCGTCCATCGTCGCCCATCTCGGGCCACCGGCCTCTGCGTCGTGGCGCATGGAGCGGAATTTTACAAGTCCGAAGGGATGCTCCTTCAAGCCCATTCGTTCCTGAACAAAAAAAATGGGCCGGCCGCTTTCGAGCCAGATCGCCAATGCAGCTAGCAGAAAGATAGGCCAGGTGCACAACAATCCGAAGGCCGCAACCAGGAGATCTGTGGCCCGTTTTGCCGCAAGCATGAGTGTGGATTTCCTGAAGCCGCCCGATAGGATCAGCCAGCTTGGGGAAAGATGTTCAAGCAGTATTTTGCCCGTGATCCTCTCGTTGAAAGTGTGGACATCCTCGACACCAATCCCGGCAAATTTCAAGTGCAGAAGTTGTTTGATAGGTGTTTGTCCACGTCGTTCTTTAAGTGCGAGCACTACCCGATCGACTTTGTGATTCAGAGCGATCTTTTCCACGTCTGCCACGGCGCCGATGATCCCGGGATTCACAAGGGACTTGCCGATGTTCTCTCCGTTTTCGTCCAGAAAGCCAACAATCCTGGTGTTCAGCTCTGGACGCTGAAGAACCTCGCGAACCATGGCGATCCCGGCAGAACCCGTTCCCACGATTAGCATTGTTTCCGCGTTATGCAGAGACACACCTGCTGAGCCAACGAGCAAACGCCAACTCAGCAAGAAAAAAAGAATCACCGGCGCAGATAGAACGGCAATTCCACGACCCAAGGTATGATCGGGATCGACGTAGTAGAGTACCCCAAGGGCCAAACACGCTGTTCCAAGGGCCTGGAACATGTTGACCGCCATCTCGCGACGTCGACTCAATAATTGAGACTCATAGAGGTCGAAATAATAAAGAGCACAGCCGCAAGCCAGGACGACCCAAATCAGCCGATACGGCGTACTAGGGTGCAAAATATAGGCGCGGAAAATCCGAAAATTGTGGAATCGCAGAGCTGTGCCAACTAGTATGCCAACCAATATCAACAAGCCATCGCAAAGGAGCAGAAGGACAGTCCTAGTCGGAACCCTTTGACCACCAATCTTTAGCATTTAGTCCTTCGACATTGAGATAAGCGATGGCGCTTCGCTGATCGTCTGCCCGTTCACACCGCTTCGACTGCGCCACGTTTTCTGCGCGGAGCGGCTCCCGATTTACTCCGTTGGGAGGCTAGAACTCCATCCCAAACAAAAGGCAATTTCGCATCCAAACTACTTACTGCGTTTTTCGTCATCTGAGTGACTTAAAATATTTAAATACAACAAGATACATAATCAGACCTGGTGCTCGAGTGGCAACGCAGGTGGCGCATCTCTGGACATTTAGGGAAAGATTTTGCACTATCTCAGGCTATGTCCCCGATTTGGGCGCCCATCTGTGGCTACGGAACTTCCCCTCTATGTTACTGAAAAATAAAGCTTTAACTGGATATATGACTGAGAGTCTCATCCTTTCGCCGACGTTGTGCACGACAGACGGATGAAGGCTGTTCGGAGAAACGGCAGATGACCATGCGCCGTGACCACGACTACCTGTATCGGTCTGAAAAGACAAGGCTTATATCCACTCTTCAGGGTGGCACCCGGCTTGCACCCCACGTCACAGCCATCTGAACGGATAACTATGTCTTGATTCATCGAAAAAGAGTTCGTCCGTCAGGATAGAGAACATTCAGAATGGATACAGTGCAAGATAGGCGGGTCGGTCGTGTTGTGCCAGGGTCAGAATCGGTCTTGAGTTCGAAAACAAAGATGCCTTTAACAGTGAGATCCGCCGACCTGTCCCGAGATCGTTCCTCGCTTTTGGGAGCTTTGGAAAGCTATTTGGGCGTGCCAAATTGCCCGGACCGGTTCGATTGGCTATACCTCCAAGGAGCTTTTGGCCAAGCTCGAGCGCTTCTCTTGACTGACGAGGCGCAAAATAACGTAGTCGGCGTAGCTGCGCTCTTTCCCAGGTCCTTCAAGGCAAGCGGAAAAACGCTTCACGGTTGTGTTCTCGGAGACTTTTGTCTTTCTCCTTCCTGGCGAAGCCTGGGGCCCGGGTTGCAGCTCCAACGAGCGTGCTTGGAGGAACTGTCGAATGGCTCACTCGAAGTGGCTTACGATTTTCCCAGCGCGGGGATGCAAGCTATTTACGAACGACTCGGCTTCATTCCCCAAGCGGAAATGGTACGACTTGCGAGACCTCTGCGCGTGGACCAGAAGATCCAGGAACATGTGCGCTTCGCACCGCTTGGTGCGGCCCTTGCCGGGATCGGGAACAAATTGCTGCGTGCGAAGGACGCGCTTTCGAGGAAGAAGGCAGAAGACAGTGCCTGCGTTTACGAAGGAGAGATTGGAGAGGAGTTCACGGAACTGGCGAATCGAATGGGCGCGCGACCGCAGCTCAGTGTGTACCGAACGGCTGCGTATTTGAAGTGGCGTTTTCGTGAACACCCTTATCGAAAGTACGGATTCATTACCTTGCGACGCGCTGAAATGTTGACCGCCTACCTGGTGTACTCGGCGGACGAAAACCAGCTTTGCATCGCAGACATTTATGGCGAATATCATCCCGCATCGATGGCCGCGCTCATTAACGCTGCCGTGGAAGTTGGTCGTGCACTCAAGAGCGAAACGTTGAGTGTGTCGCTTCTGAAAGGGCATCCTTGGGTGGAATTGTTGAAGGGAATCGGCTTTTACGAACGCGAGGCGCGACCGGTGCTGATCTGCAAGGCACATCCGGCGACATCAAGAGAGCAATGGTTTCTGACCGATGGAGACCGAGAAAGCTAATGAAAGAGCAAAAATTCGCACAATGACCGCTAACAACTTTAAAGACAAAATACAGTGCCATATCATGGAGAAGTTTCCTCTTGCGCGAAAACGGCGCATTCAGGACTGGGAATCACTGCTCGGGACCGGAGTGCTCGATTCGCTCGGAATTCTCGACTTGGTTCATTACCTCGAAGCGGATTTCTCCATCACGGTGTCCGACGAAGAATTGCTGCCGGAGAACTTCGACTCCATCGATTCCATCGCAGAATTTGTCAATCGAAAGACTTCTGCGAACTTGCTATGACTACAGCTAAAGCCCAGGCTTCGGCTCAAGGAGTGCCATTGGCAAGGTCGTCCCCAACTGCATCGAATCCGCGGCTTCGCGGCAAGTCGTTTGATAATCTGGGCGCGCTTACCGAATCGGCGGATGCGCTCTTCGAGGCGGGGTTTAGGCGAAGCATATTTCTCAGCCGCCCTTGGTTTCAAAATCTTATTCAGACTTCCTTCCCGGACGGTGATAGGGTGCGGATTTTCATGGTTGAGGACCCCGCAGTGCCCGGCGCCCCCGTACTGCTTCTGCCAGCTTCTCATGGCCGCTCGATACTCCTGAAGCCGCGGACCCTTTCCAGCCTTACCAATTTTTATTCTCCACTTTTTGAACCCTTGATAGCGGCGAATTGCGATCCGCGCTGGGCGCTGGAGAAACTGGCTGAATCCATCGCGGCGGATTCCCCTTCATGGGATGTATTGAACCTGCGGTGGCTCAACAACAACTCGCCGCTTTTCGAACACTTTGCTGGGGCGCTTCGATCTGCGGGGTTCATCGTCCAGACTTATTTTTGCTCTGGCAACTGGTTTGAACCGGTCGCAGGGCGAAGTTATGAAGAATATTTGCGGGACCTCCGTTCCTCCGTTCGAAACATTGCGAGAAGCAAAGCCAGAAAAATCGAACGATCGGGCAGGGTTCGGCTCGAAATTGTGAGCGCAGGCGACGCCCTGGAAGACGCCATTGGGGCTTATGAGCGGATATATAATTCAAGTTGGAAGACACCTGAGCCGTTCCCTGAATTTATGCCGGGACTCCTGCGGGCTTTTGCAAAAGAAGGATGGCTGCGACTCGGCTTAGCTTACGTGGATGAAGAGCCTGCGGCCGCGCAGGTTTGGTTCGTTGCGAACGAGGTAGCTTCCATCTACAAGATCGCCTATGACCAAAAGTTCAAAGACCTGTCGGTGGGCTCCTATCTGACCATGCACATGCTCCGGGAGGCGATCGACGTCGAGAAAGTCCGGGAAATCGATTATTTGACCGGCGATGACCAGTACAAACGGGACTGGATGTCCCAGCGCCGCGAGCGGTGGGGAATTCTCGCCATGAATCCGCGTACGCCGAAGGGAGCGGCGGCCGTTGTGCGCCACGTCGGTGGACGCTTCGCTAAACGTGCCATACAACGTCTTGTAAATAGTCTTAGGGCTGGAACGGCACCCCATGCACGCACACCTGTTTCAAAGCAGGGTGTTAACTCTCTAAAAGAGGACTGAGAATGGATTTTCTGGTTCATCACATGCTTCGCTCGAGCACGGAGCGATTCCCTGAGAAAGAAGCGCTGGTACATGGCCGGCAGCGGCTCACTTATGCGGAACTCTGGGCCAAGATTTCGAATCTGGCGGCGGGTCTTCGCCACGCCGGAATTCAGAGGGGCGATCGCGTAGGCATCTACCTGGAAGCTTCCATTCCCCAGGTACTTTCCATTTTTGGTATCTCTCGAGCTGGGGCAACCTTCGTGCCGATCAATGGCCAGCTGTTTCCCGAGCAGGTTGCACACATCGTAAAAGACTGCGGGATGCGCGCCTTGGTTACGAGCAAGTCTCGTCTCGCAGGGATTCTTGAAGTCCTGCCGCAGACGCCGTCGCTCGAGTTCATCGTCACGACGGGCGAGGGCGAAACTCCGGATCTGCCCCTCACTGTCTATTCCTTAGAAGCGTTGTGCGCCTCGAAAACCGATTCGACCTGGCACGAAGATTCCATCAGCAAGGATCTGGCCGCGATTCTGTACACTTCGGGCTCCACGGGAAAACCGAAAGGCGTAATGTTGAGTCACACAAACGTCATGGCGGGTGCGACCATCGTCTCCACGTATCTCGGCATAACCGAAAAGGAACGCATCTTGGCGGTTTTGCCGTTCAGTTTTGATGCTGGCTTGAACCAGCTAACAACCTCCATCCAGCGCGGCGGCACTATCGTGCTGATTAACTTTGTGTTTGCGCGCGAGGTCGTGCAAATGCTGGTGAACGAGAAAATCACGGGACTCGCTGGCGTTCCGACGCTATGGAGCCTCATTACTCAGCCAAACTCCACTTTGACGAAGCAGTCTCTTCCCGACTTGCGCTACATCACGAATACCGGCGGAGCGATGCCGCAAAACGTTCTGAAACTCTTGCGCGCTGCCTTGCCTACAACTGAAGTCTTTCTGATGTACGGTTTGACCGAGGCCTTCCGTTCGACCTACCTCCCTCCCAACGAACTCGACCGTCGCCCCACCTCCATGGGAAAAGCCATTCCAGACACCGAAATTCTAGTGGTCACTGAAGACGGGAAGCTCTGCAAACCGGGAGAGGTTGGCGAACTGGTGCATCGGGGGCCGACTGTGTCCCTTGGATATTGGGGCCGGCCGGAAGATACGGCTCGGGTGCTCCGGCCAAATCCGCTGATGCCTCCCGAACTCGGGGATTGTGAAAAAGTTTGCTATTCCGGAGACCTTGTCAAAATGGACGATGAAGGTTTCCTGTATTTCGTAGGGCGGCGGGACACGATGATCAAATCGTCGGGTTATCGCATCAGTCCCACGGAAGTGGAGGAGGCTGTTTTCTCGAGCGGCAGGGTGCGGCATGCGGCAGTGATCGGAATTCCAGACGAAACGCTCGGCCAGACGATTAAAGCCTTTGTCGTGGCTCGCGATGGCGAGATGGTTGATACGTCCGCCATCCTAGGGCATTGCGCCAGTCGTCTACCCCGTTACATGGTGCCCCAAGCGATCGAGGTATTAAACGAGATGCCCCGAACCAGCAGTGGCAAGGTCGATTATCCGGCGCTACGCCGCCGCGAAGGACTCTGATGACCAGCGCTGCATCTTCAATCATCGAGCGTCGTTTTCCTGAGTCCAATGCGGAACTGCTGGTCGGCGGCGTTCCCGCCAGCGTGCTGGCTGCGGTGTATGGTACACCTCTGTTTGTTTATGACCGTGCCAGTATTGATGCTCAACTGAGTGCACTCCGATCTGCCCTGCCCTCTCGTTTTACGGTCTACTATTCCATCAAAGCAAATCCTAATCCCGCAGTCGTAAAACACTTGCTCATGAAGGGCTGCGGCATGGAGATTGCCTCCGTCGGCGAATTCCTAACAGCGATCGGCGCAGGGTGCCTTTCCGAAAGCGTTCTATTCGCAGGTCCGGGCAAGACCGAATATGAGCTTGAGTATGCCTTGGCGCACGGCATTGGTGAGATTCACGCGGAGTCGCTGCTGGAAATACGGCGTCTCGGTTCGATTGCAAAGCGTCTCGGGGTACGCGCACGCGTGGCTATCCGCGTCAACCCTTCGGGTGAGGCAGAGGGCGGAGCGATGCGCATGGGTGGGAAGCCAGCGCCGTTCGGAGTAGATGAAGAAATTCTGGAGCAAGCGATCGATGCGGTTCTCGCCGAGCTCGCTCTGGAATGGAGCGGACTTCACTTTTTTGCCGGGACTCAAATTCTGGACGCGGACATTCTAATCAATCAGTACCGCCACGGCCTCGACGTCGCGCGCCGTGCGGCACAGTACGCGGGCCAGCC
>Ga0210404_10000718_pt1 | contig 15721 bp, 15 predicted proteins | sample IncBWH28MmetaG_FD_155455 | JGI IMG/M metagenome (GOLD analysis project Ga0210404, IMG submission 155455) | Forest soil microbial communities from Barre Woods Harvard Forest LTER site, Petersham, Massachusetts, United States - Inc-BW-H-28-M | ecosystem: Environmental > Terrestrial > Soil >... | reverse complement strand
GGTGAGGCCTTTCGGCCATCTTAGGTTTTGGGATTAAACTTGCATTTCCTATGCGCGTCTCCGTCCTAACCATCAGCGACTCGGTGGCCGCCGGCAAAGCCGACGACGGCTCCGGCCCCGCGGTAATGACCCGCTGCCGCGACCTCGGCTGGAAAATCGTCTCTTCCGCCGTGCGCCCCGACGACCGCGCCGCCATCGAAGCCTTCCTGAAAGAGACCGCCGACTCGAACGACGCCGACGTGATCCTCACCACCGGCGGCACCGGCCTCGGCCCGCGCGACGTCACCCCGGAAGCCACCGCCGCGGTCGTCGACCGCATGATTCCCGGCTTCGCCGAGCACATGCGCGCCGTCGGTGCGCAAAAGACTCCACGTGCCATCCTCTCGCGTGCCGCGGCCGGAATCCGCGGCCAAGCCATGATCATCAACCTCCCCGGCAGTCCCGGCGGCGCCGTCGAATCCCTCGACGCCATCGCTGATCTCCTCCCCCATGCCGTCTCCATAATCCACGGCGCCCGCCACTAGCGCGCGCCTCACTCTGGGCGAAGTGACCAGACACGGTGTCCTCGTCGCGTCTTGCGGGACGTCCGGTAGGCAGTCGAAGAATCTCTCTTCGCGTGAGACCGTGGTCTGGCAGTACGTCCAAGAGCGATTCTATTTGTCTGTGTGAACTTGATGCCTCCTCCGCGCTTTCCGGATTGAGTTGTGGCTTCGATTGTTGGACGATCTGAGCTAAACTCCATCGAAAATTCAAAGGGGGCCCAAATGACTCCGAAGCAAAAGCCGCGCGTCGGCAAATCCAAGCCGAAGCGCAAGCACTACCGCCGCATCGCCACCGAGGAAGCCTGGGCGATCCCGGAACAGATGGACGTCCAGCGCGAGCTGGTCGCCACGGCCAAAGAATACGACCCCGATCTCTTCCTCTGGAACATCCAGACCGATCCCGCCGGCCCGGTCTACCACGCGCTCCTCGACCTCCACGACCAGCGCCTGAAAATCATGGATGAATACGACGTCGACATGCACCTGCTGGCGCTCACCTCCACCGGCGTGCAGATGATGCCGCCCGACAAAGCCGCCGAAGTCGCCCAGATCGGCAACGACCGCCTACACCAAGCCATCCAGCGCTATCCCGACCGCTTCGCTGGCCTCGCCACCATTCCCGTGCAGGACCCTCCGCGTGCCATCAAGGAAATCGACCGCGCCATCACCAAACTCAAGCTCAGCGGCATCATGATCAACTCCCACACCAACGGCGAATACCTCAGCGAGCACAAATACTGGCCGATCCTCGAGGCCATCGCGGATCACAAAGTCCCGCTCTATATTCACCCGCGCTCGCCGATTCCACTGATGGCTAAAGCCTACCGCACCGACCATCTCGAACACGCCATCTGGGGCTACCAGGCCGAAACGGGCCTGCACGGCCTGCGCATCATCACCAGCGGCGTGCTCGACCATGTCCCCAGCTTGCAAATCGTCCTCGGCCACATGGGCGAAGGCTTGCCCTACTGGCTCTATCGCCTGGATTTCATGCACGGCCGCGTGAAAATCGGGTTCGACCGCCCCAAGCTCAAGCTCACGCCGAGCGAATACATGCTGCGCAACTACTACATCACCACCAGCGGCATGAACTGGGATCCCACGCTGAAGTTCTGCATCGAAGTTCTTGGCGCGGACCGCATCATGTGGGCCGTCGACTACCCCTATCAGGACCATCCCGACGCCGTCGATTTTCTAGACGTCGCGAAAATCTCGGAGAAAGACAAGCAAAAGATCTACCACGAAAACGCCGAGCGCATCTTCAAGCTCCCCAAGAAGCGCTAGCGATGGACACGATGCATGTGGAATGCGGCAGCTGGCTGCCGCCGTTTGCCGCCCTGGCTTGCCGGGGCCCGCTGCAATCAACCGGCAACGGAGGACGTCTGGGAATTCGAGCGACCGTGAAATCGCGGGTCTTTCGGCCAGGTGGAAGCGCGGGGCTTCAGCCCTGGGGAAGGTCTGATGTAGCTCACCCCGTTTCGTAGGGTGAGGCCTTTCGGCCCAGCCTGATCAGCGCCGCAAGTGCGACATTTGGTTGAAGGTTTAAATGGAGCGCCGGGGTCTTCAGCCCGGCATCCCGGTCTTTCCGCCAAGGAGCCCGCGTGGATCTGAAAGATCCCTCGAAAAAAGACTCGAGCCCGGCGCGCTCGATCGCCCTCGCCATCGAGCTCCCGTTCCTGCTGGTCGGCCCGGCCGTGGTCCTCGGCGCAATCGGATATTTTCTCGACCGCTGGCTGCACACCAAGCCCTGGATCATGCTGGTGCTCGGCCTTTGTGGAGTGGCGCTCGGCCTGCGCGACACGCTCAAAGCCGCCAGCTCGCAGGACAAGAAAGATGGATGACGCCGGATACACTGCGATCGAACGCCGCCTCGAAAAATTCCTGGTCGGCGTTGGAATGGCCGCAACGATTGGCGCCGGCGTCGGCTGGGGACTTCGCGCTGCCGAAGGCGCCGCCGTCGGCGGCGCGCTATGCTGGCTCAACTTCCGCTGGCTCCGTCAGGGCGCCGCCGCGCTGATTCGTCTCGGGCAGGCCATGGCCACAGCCGAAAAACCGCGCGTTCCGCCGCTCGTGCACATCAAGTTCTTCGGCCGCCTGTTATTGCTGCTCGTAGTGGCCTATGCTATTCTCGTTTGGCTGCGGTTGCCCGCCATTGCGTTTCTGTGCGGGCTGGTGGCGGTGATTCCAGCGGTCGTGCTCGAGTTGGTCTACGAGCTGGCGCGCGGCGAACACCGGTGGAACACTCCGTAAGTCCGTTTCACGCAATTAATTCCGTTTGGCAAGAGTTTCGGGAGAAGCATGGAAGAGCACGTTCTCGGTGTGACAAAAGTGGTCAACGCGCTGCTGGCCAAGCCGGCGCTCGCACTTCTCGCGCTTCTGCATATCACTCCGGATGATCCCGTATACCCGATTACGAACTCGTTCTCGATGGAATTGCTGGTCGTTCTGATCGCAGTACTGTTTTTTCTGTGGCTCAAGCCGCGCATTCGCGTCAATCGCCCCGGCGCCACCCAGCAGGCCATGGAATTCGTAATCACCAACCCCATGGGAATCGGAGTGAAAGATCTGGCGGACGACATCATCGGACATGGAGCGGAAAAGCACATCCCACTGGTAGCGACGATTGGAATCTTTATCTTGTTCAGCAATCTGATTTCCCTTGTGCCCGGACTTGAATCTCCAACCGCCACCCGAACAGTTCCGCTCGGTTGTGCCGTGATCGTGTTTCTCTACTACAACGTGGTCGGACTCGGTCAGCACGGACCGCTGGGATACGGCAAGACGTTTCTTGGACCGGTCTGGTGGCTTTCTCCGCTGATGGCGCTGGTCGAAACGGTCAGTCATTTCGCCCGATTGCTTTCGCTGACCGTCCGTCTCTGGGCCAACATGATGGTGAGCGAGCTGATATACGTTTCGTTTCTCGGCTTGACTCTCGGGCTGTTTAGCGCGCTCGGAAAGTTGAATCCAGTCGGATACATTTCCGGATTTGTCCCGATCGTCATTCCGTTCGCTCTGATTTTGCTTCATATTTTTGTGGCCTTTTTGCAGGCTTTCGTGTTCGTGATATTGCCGATCGTTTATCTGAGCTTGGCCGTTTCCGAGGAGCACTAATCCGGCATCAAAAGCTGCCAGCGTGAGACCGGTCGTCCCCCCGGACTTCCGGCAACCACCTCCTGGCGGCACATTCATAACGAGGAGGAACAGATGAGGAAGAAAGCAGCTTGGATATTGCTGGTGGCGGTGTTGGCGTTGCTTGTGGCGCCCGGCGCGTTCGCGCAGGCGGCTCCGGCAGCGGAACATACAACGAATTGGGTCGGCGTGGCGGCCGCGCTTGCGCTGGGAATCGCAGCAGCAGGTTGCGGCATCGGCCAAGGAATGGCGACCGGTGCGGCCTGCGAGGGCGCAGCTCGAAACCCGGGCGCTTTCGGTTCGATTCGGCTGGCGTTCATTCTCGGCGTGGTGTTCATGGAATCGCTCACGCTGTACGCGTTGCTGATCGTTCTAATCAAGTAGGGCCAAAGTATTTTCATCTACAAAGCCCGGGATTGCTGACTGGCGATCCCGGGCTTTTCTCTTCGAGTCGCATTTCACCGCACCCAGGGAGCTGAATTTCGATGAGCGCCGATGGGAAAGGTTTGGGAATCGTGCGGCTGGGCCAGGTCGCTATCCCCGTGCAGAATGTCGAGCGTGCCACCGCGTTCTATCGCGACGTCCTTGGCCTCCGCTACCTCTTCAGTGCGGGCCAGCTCTCGTTCTTCGATTGTGGTGGCGTCCGCATCATGCTCGACCGTCCCGAAAATAAGGAATTCGACCACCCCAGTTCCATCCTCTATTTCTCCGTTCCCGATATCCAGGCGGCGCACCGGCGCTTGCTCGATGCCGGCGTAGCCATCGTCGAGCCGCCGAAGATCATCGCCGCCATGCCCGACCACGATCTCTGGATGTCCTTCTTCCGCGACACCGAAGGCAACGTCATGTCCTTAATGAGCGAAGTCCCACGCAAGAGCTGACCACCAGCAGGCCCCGGGGATCGCCATCGGCGCAGTGATGTTGCTCAGGTCGTTGCGACGCCGTGTGCCGGAACGGCCTGAGGCGTTTCGGCCCAGGTATCGGCTCTGGCTATTGCTTCAAGTCGTAACCAAGCAGAGCCTCCCGCTTGCCCATGCCGTCACAATCATCGCGGTTCGCGGCGAAGTGGGATTTCTCGCTGTCGGAATAGCAGCGGTACAACGGCTGCGTGTGGGGCTGCGCAGCCGAGAAGACGAATCCAGCGCTGCGCAGGCGCCGGTAGCCTTGCGTTTCGCAGACGCCTTTCTGAATAAGGATGTGGTCCGGGTGGCCAGGCCACTGGCTGACGCACTCTTCCAGTTCAACGGAACCCTCCTGGGAGTCGGGCACATTCTGATCGGCTACGCTGGCGCGCATGGGATTGACCACGTTCACGCCCACGACCATGTCCTGCGCCGTGGCCCGCCCGGGCGCAAGCAAGAACACCGCCATGAAGAAAATTGCAATAGACCTGCGCCGCTTCATGCCGTGCCTGCTGTTCTCTCGGACGATCCCCAAGGCGCGAGACTAGGAATCGTCACCCGTTCCAACGTCGGCTTCCCGCCCATTCGCCAACGGAATTGTCGGAGTTTCCGTTCTGCGCTGCAAGAACGCCTCTTCTTCGGGTGGTCCTATTACCGCAGTTCCATGGGCAGAATCAAAAAATCGATCGTGAGCTGGGGTTCTTTTAGCCCCGACGTCGGACGCTCATGCGTCCCGGCGATCGGCGTGGCGACCGCTCGATTGTTCTTAGCGGGGCTTGCAGCAGATCGTCAGCGCTTCAGGAGTGATTCGGCGGCGGTTTGCGCAAAATCCAGGACACCAGAAGGCAGGATACCGAGCCACAGCGTGCCGAGCGCGGCCAGGAAAACCGCTACGCCGACGGCAGGTGCGACGCGGGACGGCGTGTAGTCAACCGACGGCGCCTGGAAGTACATGATGATGATCACACGCAGATAGTAATAGGCGCCGATCACGCTGTTGATCGCCGCGATGATCACCAGCACCACCAGCCACTTTTCGCGTACATCGAGCGCGGCCTGGAATGCAAAGAATTTTCCGAGAAATCCGCCGGTTGCCGGCAGGCCGAGCAGGGAGAGCAGGAAGAGCGAGAACGCCGCGGCGATCACGGGCTGCTTCTGCGCGAGTCCGGAATATTCCGTGATGGTCAGTTTCTTTTCGTCCTGCTGTCCCAGATGGGTGACGATCAAGAACGCGCCGACCTTCATCAGCACGTACGCCGCGAGATAGAACAGCACGGCGGCGGCGCCGAGCGCGGTCCCGGCGGCGAACGCGACCAGGATGTACCCCGCGTGCGCGATCGAGGAATACGCCAGCAGGCGCTTGATGTTCGATTGCATCAGTGCGCCGAGGTTGCCGATCAACATCGTCAGCACCGCGGATACCCAGATGACCCAGAACCAGACGGGGCTTGCAGGCGCGAAGGCCACGAAGAAAATCCGGACCATCAGCGCGAAGGTCGCCGCTTTCGGCGCGGAGGCAAGTAGCGCCGTAACCGGAGTCGGCGCGCCTTCGTACACATCGGGCGCGTAGATCTGGAACGGCGAAATGACCACCTTGAAGCCCAGGCCGACGAATATTAGGCCTAGGCCGAGAATCGCCAGCGCCGGCACATGGCTGCCAGGACCCGTGGCGGCCAGTTCGGCTGAAAGCGCATCGCGTATGGCGTCGATGTGCGTGGTGCCCGTGACGCCGTAGACCATGGCGATGCCGTAGAGGAAAAACGCCGTGGCGAACGAGCCAAGCAGGAAGTACTTCATCGAGGCTTCGTTCGATTGCGTTGCTTTGCGGCGGAATCCCACCAGCACGTAGCTTGCGATCGAGCTCATTTCCAGGCCCACGAACGCGGTGACCAGCTCGTTCGCGCCGGCGAGAATGCCCATGCCGGCCGCGGCAAACAGTACCAGCGCGTAATACTCGCCGCGCTGGAGGCCTTCGCGCTCCAGATAGTCGATTGAGCCGAGAATGACCAGCGCCGCCGCCGCGATTACCACCAGGTGCACGAAAATGCTGAACGAATCCGTGTTGATCAAGTTGTCGTAGGCCATGCCGAGGAAGTCATTCGCATGGTGGACGGACATCAGCGAGGCCAGAGCGCCGACCAAGGCGAGCCAGCCGAGCCAGCGCTTGCGCGGCGCGCCGACGAACGGGTCGAGGATCATGATGAGGATCCCGAACAGGCAGAGGTGCACCTCGGGATAGAGCCGGTGCAGGTTGGCGAGCTGTCCGGACATCACTGCGCAACCCGCCTTTCGACCAGTGTGGCGACGGCAGGCTGATCCCTCTGAGGTTGCGCGAGGGGCGCGGCGGCGATACGCCGCCCTGGCGAGCCAGCCGCACGATGCGACGCGTTGCGCGGCGTCGAAGTTTGGTCGAGGACGTTATTCACCGAGACTTCCATGCGGCGCGTGAAAAGCGGGGACGCGATGCCCATGAACAGGATGGCCACGGTCATGACGACCAGGATGACGCGCTCGCGAGTCGAGGCGTCGGGCAGCGTCTTGTTTTTCTCGACGGTTACTTCACCGAGCGCCACGCGCTGGTAGGCCCACAACAGATAGATCGCGGAGAGCACCCCGCCGCTGGCCGCCCACGAAGCCCAGCCGTGATGCACCTGGAACGTGCCGATCAGGATCAGGAATTCGCCGATGAAGCCATTGAGCGGCGGAAGCGCCAGAGACGAAAGGCAGATGAACAGGAAGAAGGACATCAGCACGGGCATGGGCGTGGCGAGGCCGCCATACTGTTTTATCTCATGCGTGTGGCGGCGGTCGTAGAGCATGCCGACGCCCAGGAACAGCGCGCCGGTCGAGACGCCGTGATTGAGCATCTGGTAGATGGCGCCCTGGATGGCGGTGGTGTTGAACGCGAAGATGCCGAGGACGACAAAGCCCAGGTGGCTGACGGAGGTGTAGGCGACCAGGCGCTTCAAGTCGGTTTGAACGGTGGCCACCAGGGCGCCGTAGACGATGCCGATGATCGCGAGCACCGCGATCGGCTGGGCCAGGCGATGCGCCGCCTCGGGGAATAGCGGCAGGCAGAAGCGCAGGATGCCGTAGGTGCCGAGCTTCAGCATCACGCCGGCCAGAATCACGGAGCCGGCCGTGGGCGCTTCGGTATGCGCGTCGGGCAGCCAGGTGTGCAGCGGGAACAGTGGGACCTTGATCGCGAACGCCAGGAAGAACGCGCCGAACATCAGCATTTCGGTGCGCAGCGGGAACGACAGCTGACCCGATTGGATCATCGACAGAATGCCCGGAACATCACCGTACCCCGGCAGGTCGAAGGTGCCGGCCTTGCCATGGAGCCACAGGATGGCCACCAGCATCAGGATCGAGCCGAACATCGTGTAGAGGATGAATTTCACGGCGGCATAGATGTGGCGCTCGTGGCCCCACATACCGATCATGAAGTACATGGGGATCAGCGTGAGTTCCCAGAAGACGAAGAACAGGAACAGGTCGAGCGAGAGGAAAACACCAATCATGGCCGTTTCGATCACCAGGATCGCGACGAAAAAGCCCTTCACGTTTTCTTTGATCGATTCCCAGGAGCAGAGAATCGAGACGGGCGTGAGGAAGGTGGTCAGCAGGACGAGGAACAGGCTGATACCGTCGACGCCGAGGTGATAGTGAATCGAGTCGCCGATCCAGTTGTGGAATTCGACGAACTGATAGTCCGGATTAGCGGAGTCGAAATAGCGCAGCAGGCCGAGGGAGAGAATGAATTCCGCAATGGAAATGGCGAGCGCGAAGCGTCGAATGTTGGCGTGGTCGTCTGAACGCAGCACGAGCAGCGACGCTGTAGCGAGCAGCGGGAAGAAGGTGATGATGGTCAGCCACTGAAGATGCGCCATTTTAGTGGGCCACCCCCAGCAGGCCGAACAGCAGAGCCGTGAATCCGACCGCGCCGAGGATCACCCAGGCGGCGTAGCTGCGGGTGTTGCCCGACTGAATTTTGCGGACTTCCGCGCCCGAGCCGCGGGCCACGGTGGCGGTGCCGTTCACCACGCCGTCGATGGCGCCTTCATCGACCCCGTGCCAGAGCACGTGAGTTGAAATCCAGAGCAGCGGACTGACGATGAGCGCGGCGTACATTTCGTCGACGTAGTATTTGTTGAGCAAAAGCAGATAGAGCGCGTGGGCGCTTTGCGCCAGTTTCTTCGGGATGTCCGGCCGCTTGATGTAGAACCACCAGGCCGCGAGCAGGCCGAGGATGCCGACGGCCACCGGCCAGCTCAGGAGCGAATGTACGAGCGCCATGGCGGGAGTGGCGGCTTCGGTTGACTCGGCTGCCGCTTCGGCAGCGGGCGCGGACGAAGCGAATACCGGCGCGAGGAATTTTTCGAAGTAATCGATTCCGCCAATGAGCTTGGGCGCGGCGAACCAGCCGCCGAAAATCGAAAGGAACGCTAGGATGATGAGCGGAATCGTCATGTTCTTGGGCGACTCGTGGACGTGGACCTTGTGCTCGTCGTAGCGCGGCTTGCCGAAGAAGGTGAGGAAGACCAGCCGAAACATATAGAAGGATGTGAGCAAAGCGCCGCCGACGCCGAGCAGCCAGAGAATCAGATTGGCGTGCGGCCCTGACTGCGCGGCTTCCAGAATTTCGTCCTTGCTGAAGAAGCCGGCGAAGCCGGGAATTCCGGCGATGGCCAGCGTGGCGATCAGCATGGTCCAGTAGGTGACGGGGATTTTCTTACGCAGGCCGCCCATCTTCATCATGTCCTGCTCGCCGCCCATGGCGTGGATCACGCTGCCGGCGGCGAGGAAGAGCAGGCCTTTGAAAAACGCGTGGGTCATCAGGTGGAAGATTCCGGCGGCGTAGGAGCCGACACCGCAGGCCAGGAACATGTAGCCGAGTTGCGACACGGTCGAATAGGCGAGAACTTTTTTGATGTCGGTCTGCACCAGCCCGATGGTGGCGGAATAAAACGCGGTGATGGCGCCCACGATGGCGACGACCAGCATGGCCACCGGCGCTTTGGAAAACAACGGGCTCATCCGCGCGACCATGTAGACGCCGGCGGTGACCATGGTGGCGGCGTGAATCAGCGCGCTGACCGGCGTGGGGCCTTCCATGGCGTCGGGCAGCCAGACGTAGAGCGGAAGCTGCGCGGATTTGCCGATGGCGCCGGTAAACAGCAGGATGCAGATCGTGGTCAGCAGGCCCTCGGAGACAGGATTTTTCGCGACGCTATCGAAGATTTCAGCGAAGGTCACCGTGCCGAACGTGGCGAAGGTCAGCAGGATGCCGACGGTGAAGCCGAAGTCGCCGATGCGGGTGACGATGAAGGCTTTCTTACCGGCATCCACGGCGGATTTTCTCAGAAAGTAGAAGCCGATCAGAAGGTAGCTGCACAGGCCGACACCTTCCCATCCGACAAACATGACGACCAGGTTCGCCGCGGTGACCAGCGTCAGCATGAAAAACATGAACAGGTTGAGGTAGGAGAAGAAGCGGTAGTAGCCGTCCTCGTGGGCCATATAGCCGGTGGAATAGATGTGGATGAGCATGCCGACGAAAGTGACCACCATCAGCATGACCACGGTGAGCTGGTCGATTTGCAGTGCGAAATCGACGCGGAAGGGATGCGGCGTGGCCTCCCCGCCAACCATCCAGGTGAAATAGTTTCCGACCCAGGGGATCTGGCCCGGGGCGAGCTGCAGGAATTCGCGCACGGTTTCCGCGGCGGCCAGGAAGGAAAGGAGCACCGAGCCGACGGCGACGGAATTGACCGCCGATTGCGGGAAGCGCTTGCCGAAAAGGCCGTTGATCGCCGCACCGAGGAGCGGCAGCGCGAGAATGACCCAAAGATGGTTGAGTAGGAACATGTGTTAGAGCTTGAGCAGATTCACGCGCTCGACGTTCATCGACTGGCGGTTTTGCGCCAGCATGATGACAATCGCCAGACCCACCGCCGACTCGGCGGCCGCCACGACGATGACGAAGAACACGAACACCAGACCATCGAGCTGGTTGTACGCGCGCGCGAAAGCCACAAACGCGAGGTTCACGGCGTTGAGCATCAGCTCGATGGACATGAAAATGGTGACGACGTTGCGCTTGAAGACGAAAGCGATCACGCCCAGGCCGAAGAGCACCGCGCTGAGTACCAGATACCAGGAAATGGGAATCGCGCTCATGAATCCTTCCTGGCAAGCACAAACGCGCCCAGTACGGCGATCAGGATCAGGATGGACGTCGCTTCAAACGGAAACAGGTACTGCCTGAACAGCATCTCGGAAAGGTCGCGGGTCGAGACTTCGGTTGACGGGGCGTTGGCGCCGTTGGCGAGCGCCTTTCCGACCGCGGAGCGAGCAAGCCAGTACGCGATTTCGACCAGCAGACCAAGGCCGAGCAAGGCGCCGGGGATGGCGAGCTTGCTGAAATTGGTGCGCTCCTCGACTCCGGCGTTCAGGAGCATGATGACGAAGACGAACAGCACCATGACCGCGCCGGCGTAGACGATGATCTGCACGGCGGAAATGAAGGGCGCGCCAAGCAGCAGGTAGAGCACGGCCAGAGCGATCATCACCAGGACCAGCGCCAGAGCACTGTGAATCGGCTCGCGCGCCCAGATCAGCGCGACGGCGCCGGCGACGGCGAGAGCCGCGCAGACGATGAACATAAAGATCGGGATCATCCGTGCCTCACGTGGGGCCAGACCAGGATCATCAGAGCGGTGATCACCAGATTGGCGAGCGACACGGGCAGCACAAACTTCCAGCCAAAGGACATCAGCTGGTCATAGCGGAAGCGGGGCAGCGTGGCGCGCATCCAGATGTAAAAAAAAAGGATCGCCAGAATCTTGGTGGTGAACCAGAACGGGCCCTGTATAGCCGCGGCGATCGGGGGATAGAGGCAGATCAAACCGCCGCCTCCGGCGAGCAGGGTGACCACGCCCAGCTGAAGGCGCGCGATGCCGCGCATTTCCGAGACGGTGTTCCACGCGCAGTAGACAGCCAGAGCCAGCAGGCCCGCCCCGGGCAAATAGTTCTGATAGTGCCAGATACCAGTGTCGGGAAACGGAGAAAGCCAGCCGCCGAGGAACAAAACCGTGGCGAGGCAGGAGACCGTGATCATGTTCGCGTATTCGGCCATGAAAAACATGGCGAACTTGAAGGCCGAATACTCGGTGTGGAAACCGGCGACCAGCTCGGTTTCGGCTTCCGGCAAATCGAACGGCACGCGATTGGTTTCGGCGATGGCGGACGTGAGATAGCAGAGGAATCCTACGATTTGCGGGAAGATGAACCATCTGGGGATGACGCGCATGAGGTGGAAGTAGCCGCTCTGCGCGCCGATCAGTTCGTTGAAATTCAAGGTTCCGGCAAGGAGCACGACACCGACTACGGAAATCGTGAGCGAGACTTCGTAGCTGATCATTTGCGCGGAGCTGCGCAGCCCGCCGAGCAACGGATATTTGCTGTTGGAGGACCATCCGGCCAACGCGACGCCGTAGACTCCCATGGAGGTGATGGCGAAGAGCAGCAACAGGCCGATATTGAGGTCCACGACGGAAAACATCTGCTGGCCATTGGGAAAGACCCTTGACGGGGGGCCGAAGGGAATCAGCGCGATGGCGGAAAGGCCGAGCGAGAGCGCCAGAAACGGTGCGAGAATGTAGGCAAGTTTATCGGCAGCCGGCGGAGTGACGTCTTCCTTGAAAAGAAATTTGATGCCGTCGGCCAGCGGCTGAAGCAGGCCGTGCGCGCCGACGTTGTACGGGCCCCAACGCGACTGGATGTGAGCAATGGCCTTGCGTTCAAGCCAGGTCAGGTATGCCAAGGCCGTCATTACAATGAACAGCAGGACGGCGATCTTGACTACCGCTGCCACCAAGACTGGGTGCTGGGAGATGAACTCCACGGCGTCTGTTTAGCCTCGTTGGTCGAAGTGAGTCTGGAACAATAACGGCCCAATGTGCCGCTCGTAAACAGATAATCCTGTGAAGAAAAAACTGCGCCGGCCGGCGGTTCGTAGGCCACTTCGGGCGCTTTACTGGCCGGGGTGGCGAGTTCCGAGCCGCCCGCGAGCAGAGCGGCCGGCGAGAGATCGTAGCCGGCGACATGCTGGCGAATTTCCTCGAATGCGGCTTCGGCGGTGCGCAAACGGATCGGCGTGCCAAGGCCAAGCATGCTGAGCTGGTGCGAAAGAATCCGGAGCAGATCGTAATCGCTGCGCGGGCCCTGTGGGTCGATGGCGCGATGGGTGAGCTGGACTTCGCCAGCCGTGTTTGTGAGCGAGCCGTTTTTTTCGTAGGTGGAGGCGGCGGGAAGCACGACGTCGGCGCGCTGCGCGGTTTCGGTGAGGAACATGTCGTGCACGATCAGCAGCTCGAGACCGGCGAGGCCATCGGGCTGCGCGACGTGAAAGGTTTTCAACGGATTTGCGCCGACGACGTAGAGAGCTTTTAGTTTTCCGGCGACGGCGGCTTCCATCATGGCCCTGGCGGTGAGACCGGGCTTATCGGAAATTTCGCCGCCCCAGAGCTTGCCGAAACGCGCGCGCTCGGCCGAATCGGCGAGATGCGCGTAGCCGGGCAAGCGGTCCGGGAGCAGGCCCATGTCGGAGGCGCCACGAGAATTGGCGTAATCGCCCAGGGCCATGAATTTCGTTTTGCCTCCGAAGCGCGCGGCGAGCGAGACGAGATCGCGGACGGCCGCGCCGTGAATATCCGCTCCGAAAAGGACGACGACGTCTTTTTCGGCTTCCAGCGCGGCCTTGAGCTGCACGAGAGCTTCGGTCGTGGGCGCGTCGAAATCGCCCTTTTCGCTCGACAGCCATTTGATCGCGTCGTGTTCGGCGCCCTTGGCGACGGAGACGGCGATTTGCGCCTGGCGATGGATTTTGCTGGGCAGGGAATTGACGGCGTAGAGCTTCAGTCCGTGATGGCGCACACCGGCGCGAATCTGCCAAGCGACCAAGGGATTCTGCTGGGTGACGTCGTTGCCGACGAGCAGCACGGCGGGCGCGCTGTAGATGTCTGCCATGGTGGCGAGTGAATCCTTGGCGCGCGGGCCAAGCGCGGCGGCCAGGCCAACGTAATCCGCGGTGCGGTGATGGTCGAGATTGTTGGTGCCGAGCGTTGCTCGGGCAAAGCGGTTGAGCAGGTAGTTTTCCTCGTTGGTAGCGTGATTCGAGCCGATCACACCGATGGCCGCGGAGCCGTGGGCGACGTGAACCTGCTTGATGCGGCGCGCGACTTCCTCCAGGGCGTCTTCCCAACTGGCAGGCTCGAGCTTGCCATTGCGGCGGACCAGCGGCTGGCGGATGCGTTCGGGATTCGAGGTGAAGTCGTAGCCGAAGCGGCCTTTGGCGCAGAGGAATTCGCCGTTGATGCCGGAATGGTCGCGATTGTTGGCGCGCAGGATTTCGTTGTTGCGGACGCTGAGCGTGGTCTTGCAGCCGTTGGAGCAGTGCGCGCAGGGTTCGGGGACGTAGGTCATTTCCCACGGGCGGGTCTGGTAGCGGTAGGTGCCGCTGGTAAGCGCGCCGACGGGACAGATGTCGATGCACATGCCACATTCTTCGCAGGCCAGCTCGTCCGGCTTATTCGGCAGGATCACGGAGAGCACGCCGCGCGAGCCGACGCCGAGGGCCTTCACGTCCATGCCTTCATCGCAGACCCGCACGCAGCGGAAGCAGAGGATGCAGCGGGGCGCGTCGTAATAAACCAGGGGAGACCATTTCTGCTCCGGCGTGTGCAGCTTTTCCTCAACGAAGCGCGTCTTGTCCAGGCCGTAGCGGAAGGTCATGTCCTGGAGTTCGCACTCGCCGCCTTTGTCGCACACCGGGCAATCGAGCGGGTGATTCGAGAGCAGAAACTCGATCATGTCCTTGCGCGCTTTGTGAACCTGGTCGGTCGCGGTTTTCACGACCATGCCGTCGGTGGCGACCAGGGTGCAGGCGGTCTGAAGCTTGGGCATCTTTTCAACTTCGACCAGGCACATGCGGCAAGCGGCTTGCAGCGATAGGCCGGGGTAGTAGCAGAACGAAGGGACTTCGATGCCCTGGGCCTTGGCGGCTTCGATGACCAGCGTGCCGGCGTTGGTGGTGACCTGGCGGCCGTCGATGGTGAACGAGACTTGTTTTTGGTCAGCCATGGTTGATTAGCGGGCCGCCTCGATCATGTCCGCGGCCTGGTAGGCGCATTTGCCGTTGAGATGGCCCTCGAATTCGTGGCGCCATTTCTTGACGATGCTGATCGTGGGCAGCGCCGCAGCGTCGCCCAGCGGGCAAAAGGTGCGCCCCAGCATGTTGTTCGAAAGCTCGTCGATCAACGAGATGTCTTCTTCGGTGCCGCCGCCCGCGTGGAAGCGGTCGAGCATTTTGCGCAGCCAAGCCGTGCCTTCGCGGCAGGGAATGCACCAGCCGCAGGATTCGTGAGCGTAGAAATGCATGATGCGGCGGGCCACGTCGACCATGCAGGTGTCCTCGTCCATGATCACCGTGCCGCCGGAACCGAGCATGGAGCCGATTTTGGCGACCGAGTCGAAATCCATGGCGACGTCGATTTCGTCGGCGGAAAGCAGCGGGCAGGAGCTGCCGCCAGGGATGACGGCTTTCAGTTTCTTGCCGCCACGGACGCCGCCGGCGACCTCTTCGATCATCCTGCGGAGCGGAAATCCCAGTGGAAGCTCGTAGATGCCGGGGCGATTCACGTGTCCCGAAATCGAATAGAGGCGCGTGCCGCCGTTTCTCGGAGTGCCGAGGCCGGCGTACCATTCGCCGCCTTTCAAGATGATCGCGGGAATCGTACTGAGCGACTCGGCATTGTTGATCACCGTGGGGCAGCCGTAGAGGCCGACCACGGCGGGGAAAGGGGGCTTGATGCGCGGGTAGCCGCGCTTGCCTTCGAGCGATTCCATCAGCGCGGATTCTTCGCCGCATTCGTAGGCGCCGGCGCCCGTGTGAGTGATCAAGTCGAAGTCGAATCCGCTGGCTAGAATATTCTTGCCGAGATAGCCCTTCGTGTAGGCTTCGGCGAGGGCCGCGTCCATGATGTCGATAATGTAGCGATATTCGCCGCGTATATAGATGAAGCCCTGGTGCGCGCCGACGGCTTTGCCCGCGATGACCATGCCCTCGATCAGCTGGTGCGGGTC
>Ga0210404_10000716_pt1 | contig 15738 bp, 16 predicted proteins | sample IncBWH28MmetaG_FD_155455 | JGI IMG/M metagenome (GOLD analysis project Ga0210404, IMG submission 155455) | Forest soil microbial communities from Barre Woods Harvard Forest LTER site, Petersham, Massachusetts, United States - Inc-BW-H-28-M | ecosystem: Environmental > Terrestrial > Soil >... | reverse complement strand
ACTGGCCAAGCACGCAAGCGCACTGAGCACCACGTTGCGCTGGATGGTCCATGCGCCGGCAGCCGCCTGATCCTGCGGCACGCGAATGAGAATCGACCAGTTCATGCCGGGATAGCCCAGGGCGCCATGCAAGTGCGCATAGCCGGACGTCTGCGTGATCTTCTTGCGTATATGCTCACTAATTCCGTAGCCGGTATCGCCGGCGACGGCGGCCTTGGCCGGGATGCTACCAGCGTCGACCATATTGAACTTCATCAGCTCATTGAAGTCGTGACGGATCTTCTCCGTGCCCGCGCCCGACGGGTCATAGTTCATGATGACGCGCCCCGCTCCATCCATCAGGGTCAACTCGGTCGCCGGATAGCCGGCGGCTTTCAGTTCGGCATAGGCTGATTTCACCATGTCTTCGACCAACGAAAACTTCGCTCGATTGCTCCAATAGGCGATGACCTTCCCGTCCTGATGGACCGGCGCGGAAAAGCCGAGCGTGAGTCCGTCGTCGTCTGGATAGGCGGCTTTCACATCCTGGTCCACATGTAGATCTTCAATGAAGGTACCGGTCGCTGTATTGTTGCCCGGTGCCATGAAGGGCATAGTGGTTGTGAACCGGCTGGCCACGAGCGCCTGAAACCATGGAGCGTCACGATAGTTCCTCTGATAGATCGACGCCGTGCGGATCGGTTTCCCGTCTGAGTCCCGCGAATTGACAGCAATGACCTTGCCATCGAGATCGACGAGAATGCTGAGCGAGTAGAAGTCATAGGTATCGACGTATTGATTCATCGTCTTCACGATGTCGCTGGTCTCCTCGCTCATCTTGAACCAGTCGCTTCGGTTGAAGACGACGCGGTTCAACCCGAACACTTGTGCGTCGCCGTAGCGTTCGAACATGTTCCGGTCGATCTTGTCGGCGATATTCTGAGCGACCCCCTGGAACCGGATGCCGACACCGGCTTCCAGGTCCTTGCTTGCGTCGTACGCAATGCCGCCGACGATCGCCATCGGCGCCACACCGAAAAGAAAGAACAGCCCGATCAGTTTCGCCGTCAATCCCCAGCTGCCGAACATGTTCGCGAACCGCTTCATAGCCTTGCCCCTTCCTCTTTGTCTCTTATTGTGGCCTTGCCGCTCGTGTCTAGCTCTCTTGTTACCTCGAAGTTTTTCTCAGGCCGTTGCAGCGGCTGCCTCTTGCATGTATCCCTCGGTCAGTAACTGATCAATATTCAGCAGCGCCACCAGTTTGTCGCCGGATTTCCCGATGCCGCTCAAGAAACTCGCATCCACTTTGGTTCCAAAGTCCGGCGAGGCCTCGATATCCTTTTGGCTGATAGTGACAACATCCGATACGGAATCCACGACCAACCCCAGGATGCGATCCCGCACGACCACGAGGATGATGACGGTAAACGCCGTGTAGTCAATGGTCGGCATGCCAAACGCCGTCCGCAATTCGACGATCGGCACAATCGCGCCGCGGAGGTTCAAGACCCCTTTGATGTGCGAGGGCATGTTCGGAATCTTGGTGATGGGCGTATACCCCTTGATCTCTTTGACCCGAAGGATATCCATCCCATACAGTTCATCCCCCAGACAGAAGGTCAGGAACTGGTTGCCCTCCGCCACAATCCCCTGCCCCTGCTGCTGTCCTGGTTCTTGTGCGGCTGCCGCGACTGCCATGGCCATGGTGTCCTCCTCCTGGTTTTCTGATTTATCTCGTTAATCTGGTTCATCTGGTACAACCAAACAACCGAGACAAACCAAAGCAACCAGCACTATCTACACTGCGATTGACTGCTCCTGTCTTGCCAACTTCACCAAACCCCTGACGTCGAGAATGAGTCCGACCGTGCCGTCGCCGAGAATCGTCGCCCCTGCCACCCCATCGACCTTTCGGAAGTTCTCCTCGATACTTTTAATGACCACTTGCTGCTGCCCCAGGATTTCGTCCACCATGACGACTACGCGCTCCCCTTCAGTTTCCAAAATGAGCAAGATGGCCTCGGCAGGGTTCTTGTGCTCCGGCTGCAGATCGAACACCTCGTACAAACGCACGATGGGGTAAAAGGCCCCCCGGACATTGACAACCTCGCCTTTGCCTATGAGGGTCTTCACCATGTCGGCCTTCGGCTGGATGGACTCCAGGATGGACAACAGCGGCACGATATACGTGTCCTCCCCGACCCGAATCGTCATCCCCTCGATGATGGCGAGAGTCAGCGGCAATTTGAGCGTGAAGATGGTCCCCCGGCCTGTTACGGTCTTGATGGTCACGATGCCGCTCAGCTCTTCGATGTTGCGCTTGACTACGTCCATCCCGACCCCGCGTCCCGACAGGTCCGTGAGCTTCTCGGCGGTCGAGAAGCCGGGCCGGAAGATGAGAGCCCACACCTGGTCGTCGGACAGCGTGTCGTTGCCGGTGATCATTCTCTGCTCGATTGCCTTCGCCAGAATCTTGTCGCGGTTCAAGCCGCGCCCGTCGTCTTCGACCGTGATGCAGATCTTGCCGCCTTCGTGGAACGCATTGAGCCGGATCGTACCCTGCTCCGGTTTGCCGGCAGCGACCCGTTCCTCCGGCGGCTCCAAGCCGTGGTCGCACGCATTTCGGAGCAGGTGCGTCAGCGGATCACCGATGGACTCGATGACGCTCCGGTCCAGTTCGGTTTCTTCGCCGGAGATGAGGAGTTGAATTTTCTTGCCGACTTTCGCCGACAGGTCTCTGACCAGTCGCGGGAACCGGTTGAACACCACGCTGATGGGCAGCATGCGGATGCCCATGACGCGTTCCTGGATTTCCTGTGTATTGCGCGCCAACTGGAGCAGCCGTTCCTGCAAGATGGGAAGGTGCTTGATTTCGAAATTCCCCCCCAGAGTGCTCAGCATCGACTGGGTGATGGCCAGTTCTCCGACCAGATTGACCAGCTTGTCGACTTTTTCCGTGTCGACGCGCATGGAGGCTTCCGCTTTTTGCTCTTTTGATTTCGCGCGGAGCGAGTCTTGCCGATCCAGCGCCTTGGCAAGCTGCACCGGCGTCACCGCTTTCTGCTCGACAAGAATGGCCCCGAGCCAGTGCTCCGACTTCTTCCCGAAAAAAACTTCGGCGAGCTGCGGATCGTCTTCCCCGCCGACAACCGAACGCGCGGGCTCCGGATCAAGCTCCTGCTTCGGTTGCGCAACAGGACTGGACGAAGACAGTGCCGTGATCGTCAGCCCGCCTGGAGGCGCCGTAAATTCGAAGACGGATTCGATGTCCTCGCGCGGATAGTCGGTCTCAAGCATGCACGTCCAGGAAAGATAACAGCGTTCCGGATCCAGATCGGCAAGATCCGGCAGGCGGCTCGTAGCGAGCACGCAAAACGTGACGGTTCCCAACCGGCCCATCTCTTCTAACAATTTGAGCGGATTCAATCCCCGTTGGAACAAATCTTCCCCGGGGGTCCAACTAATTTGATAGGTCTGGCGCGCTGATGTGATGGGTGCCGGCGGGTCAGGCGCCGACGACGACGGGCCGGGACCCGGCTTCTGACCGGGTGCTGGCGCGGTGGCCGTCATGCAAGTCTCCAACCTGGCCTCCAGATCGAGCACTGTTTTGTTCTCGTCGATGACCGTTCCGTTCTTTGCCGCCTCGACCAGCAAATTCAAGCAATCGGCGGACTCCAACAGCAGATCGATGATCTGGCGGGTCGCCGAACATTTCCTGTTCCGGAGGGGATCGAGCAGGGTCTCCACCTTGTGGGCAAACCGGCTCATGGTCGTGAATCCGAATATCGGCCCGGCCCCTTTTATGGTATGGACCGACCGGAAAATCCGATTCAGGACTTCGACATCGTCGGGATTCTGCTCGAGGGTGAGGAGGCCGGATTCCAGCACGGACAGGTGTTCCGTGACTTCCTCAAAAAACGTCTGCAGAAACTTCGAGTAATCGCCGTTCACTATGGCAGCACCTTTCGTATGACCTTCAGGATCAAGTCCGAGTCGAACGGCTTCACCAACCAGCCGGTCGCTCCCGCCGCCCTCCCGACCTCTTTCTTTTCGTCGGTATTGTCCGTCGTGAGCACAAGCACCGGCACGTGTTTGAAAGCTGAAAGTTTTCTGATCTCTTTGACCAATTCGATCCCGTCCATCTCCGGCATGTTAATATCCGTGACGATCACGTCTGGCTTTGTCCCCCCCTCCTCCATCATCGTCAGCTTGATCAGCGCATCCTTGCCATTTTCAGCCTCTTTGGTCTCGAAGCCGGCTTCGTTCAGCGTATGCGACACCATTCCCCGCATCGTCGGCGAATCATCGACCACTAGGATTACCCTGCTCATATAATTCCTCCCCCACTAATATTCCGTGTCCGTTCTAGTTCTTCCGTCTATCTCCATCCTGCATGATCGTTGTTTTTTCTTTCCCTGTTATGGACGGCATCTGGCTATTGCTCCGCGTCTCCGTTTATCTCTTCCGCAACCTCTTCATATCGATATCGCGCGCCGTCTTCCTTTTCTCGTGCGTCATCGTTCGTGTTGCCATCGCTCGGAGCCGAAGCAGGCGTGAATCCGATCGCCTCCATCGCCTTCATGACAGGTTGCGACGGACTCGTCAGCGCGATGCGACCTGTTCGCTCTGCGGCAATCATCACTTGCAACGCCGCAGCATCCACACGCAGGACGCCGGCCAAATCGAGTGTCCCCGATTTTCCGTCGGACATCATCTCGACCAACGCCGCTTTGAATTCCCTGACTGTCGCAATGGTCAGGTCGCCTGTCGGGACATACACCTGCGGTGAGAACATCGCTGACTCCCTATTAAATATCGACATACTGCTCTTGACATTACCGCATTTATTCCTGTGGTCAACTCATACCAGGAATTCGATACACGCGTTTTCGCGACGGGCGATATCTTGCGATCCCATATTTTTGATTTTTGCTGCGAAGTATTCAGATCGTGTGTTAGGGTTCGTACATCGTTGCGCCTCGGGCACTCGACGTTAGACGTCGCGAAAGGCGCAGGCTTGTACGGCGAGTCATCGTTCAGGCCCTCTACCGATTCGAAAGGTTCACTGCGCCTTGCTTGAATCCCCCGCCCTTCTCCAAACGATCCTTTTGGAGACCCTTCGGTTTTCCATGAACCACCGCGTCTATTTTTGGAATCCCGACCTGGATGGAGAAGGGATGATCTCCAATATTTCAAAAGGCGGATGCCGGGTTTCCTGCGAGACGCCGGTACAGACGGGCATGTCATTCGAAGCGTGGATCTACACGGATGGCTCGGACTGGCCGCTCAAGATCGAACGCGCAGAGGTGTGTTGGGTCCACGGGAATGAATTCGGCCTTCACTTCTCCAGCATCTGGTCATCCCAGCGGGACCGGTTGCAAGCCTTGCTGGAGCATGTGCGGGTCAGGCAGATTCCCACACGATTACCGAACAACGTCGTCGTCGAACTTTCCGGAGGGAACACGGGCCACATCATGCGCGGAATTCCCCTGATCAACCTCTCACCAAGCGGCTGTGCGCTTCACGCCGCTAGCACGATGCTCTTCCCTGTGAATACCCGCGTCTCCGTAAGGATCAACTGCCCTGATTTTCACCGGCCGCTGATAATCCAAGAGGCCGTTGTACGCTGGATCGTGCGTAAACGGTTTGGACTGGAGTTTATGACGATTACGTATGAGGAGCGTGATCGCCTGCTACGGCACATCCATGCATTCAAGTGGGTCAATCTACCGATCGAATGGTAACAGCCGGCCTCCCCGATCGATCGGACCACCATCACGATTCTAGTCGCCATCGGTGTAGCGGTTTAGCGATCGGAGGAACGACAGCCCCATCCGACCGAGCGTTGCACCGTTCGCAGGCAGATGATCTGGTCCAAGAATCGGTATAAGAAGGGCGACCGAAGAGCAGATTCACATTCAGAAGATTGTTGAGATGGTCGGCCCAACGATCGAGCTCCTTGCGCAACCGTTGAGTAAACCGTTCGGAGCGTTCAATGTCCACTGGTGGCAACCGTCGCCGCAGGCGAATTCGATTCACCATGCTCGCCGAAAACCGGCCCGGTCGAACAGCCCATGAATGTACGTTCCCCGAACCATGCCGCCTGTACTAACGGCACCGTCCGTCGATACATCACACATTCGCTCCTGCTGATCTGACACACCACGTGCAGAACGTACGTGAAATCTGGGGCGTGCATCACCTCGCGGTGTTTCACCCATGTGAATGAAGTACCCGCGCCCTGAGGAGGAAGTTTCGACATCGAAATGAAGCGAGTCCGCTTCGACCAGCCGAGTGATCTTATTCGTCAGCAATCGCGTGGTCACGTTCAGCAGGCCAAACCCTTCGGCAATCCCACCGGACTCGGCCCCATCTGGATCGGCAACGCTTCGCCCCAGCATCTGGTAACTGCCACATATTCCGACCCCCTCCCGCCTCCGAGCAACACGCTCACGAATGGCTTCTGTGAAACCCGCCTGTCCAAGATAGCGTATATCCTCAACTGTGTTCTTGGTCCCTGGAAGCGCGATGACATCGGCTCCGGCAAGATCGCCGGGTGTGGCAGCGTCGCGGAGTGCCACATCCTCTTCTTCCGCAAGCCGATCGAAGTCCGTAAAGTTAATCATCCTCGGCAAGAGGACCACTGCAACGTTCACGCGATCGGCCCCAAAGAGAACCTGGCGACGACGATCTCAGTTCAGCTGTCTTCCTGATCCAGAGCAAGATCGCGCAGCAACGGAACGATCCCCAAGGCCTGAATGCCCGCCCGTTCCTCGACGAACGCAGCACCATCCGCAAATTAGGTGGCATCACCGCGGAACTTACTCTCCTTCGCCGAATACCCCGTAGTTTGCTGCGGGGATGATGGCGAGGAGAACCCTCTGTAGCCTTGCCACCTTCGCTGAAGCTTCGGCTGCTCACCGAAGCCTTGGAGGATGTTGGAGCGAAAGTGGGTCGCGACCTCGGAGAATTTTGCAGGATTGCCCGCAGCTTGCTGCGGGAAGCTTCATTGATGATCACGCCGACGACCCTCTTCCGTTCATGCGGCGCCGGCAATTCGAGCGAGCCGATCACCTGAGCAAAGACACCTCGACGCTCCAGTACAAATCCTTTCCATTGCTGATCATGCGGGCCAAGTTTCGGTACGACAAATCCGATAAGAATGTATTTCTCTATGGGTCTCACCCGCCCAACCATCAAGAGACCTTGTCGTGCCAAGTCGCCTATATCTTCTAAAAAGACGGGACTCGAAGGGCACAATTCACATGCCCTTCGGGTCCCGTTGCCACAAAAACTCCGGCTCGCTCTGCTGCTTGGCCATCCAACGGGCCAAGACAAATAATGCGTCGCTGAGACGGTTCAGGAACCGCACGAGCGCCTGATCCAGAGGCTCTTCCCTCCCCAACCGCACACCAGTACGCTCAGCCCGTCGGCAGATCGTTCTGGCCTGGTGTAACAAGCTAGAAATCTTCCCGCCCCCTGGGAGAATAAATTCCCTCAGAGGCGGCAAGTCTTTCTGACAACTATCCATGAGTTTTTCCAGCCGGGTCACGTCCCGTGCTGTGACCGTCGGCATATTCTTGAATGTCTGCCCAGGCGCCGTAGCCAGAAGCCCTCCAACATCGAACAGTTTGTTCTGCATCCAGCGTAATTCCTCTTCTAACTGATCGGCAGACGGATGATTCCCAAGCGATTCCGCATTAAACGCCCTGACGACCCCGATCGTCGAGTTCAGTTCGTCCACGTCCCCGTAAGCCTCTACCCGTAAGCTGTCCTTCCAGACCTGCTGGCCACCAGCCAAACGGGTTTTCCCTTTGTCACCTGTCTTGGTATAGACCTTCGTGATACGCATGCCTACTCCCTTCTTCATTGACCTTCAAATACAGGATAGATCGCATCCATATTCACATACCGCTCTATATGGTCGGCCCAGCGATCCAGTTCAGCTCGCAGTTGTGTCGCAACGAGTTCAGACTCACGAGGCGAAATGGGCGAGAGTCCCTTCCTGCCACGTATGCGGTTCAACCAGCCCCTGCGGAACCCCGCCTGATCGAATAAACCATGAATGCTGGTGCCCCAGACACGACCATTCTCACTTGCAGCGCCTTCATCACCCTTCTCGTTGCCTTCCAAGATTTCAGATGCTTCAATTTGAAAACAGGGGTTGGCGATTCCACGACTGGTGCGTCCCATGTGGATTTCATAGCCACGGACTGGCGCGAGATGTTCCACGCTATGAAGCAGCGACGTGGCACGAACTTGCCGACAGATCTTTGGCGCATCAAGCTCCGTCGTCACATCGAGAAAGCCTAATCCTATTGACGTTCCTCCCCGCTCCAAGCCCTTGGGATCGGCGATCTCTTCCCCAAGCATCTGGTACCCCCCGCAGATTCCAACCAGCTCGCCCCCTCTGAGCACATGCGATTCCAAGGCTCCAGGGAATCCTGAAGTCACCAGATAGTCGAGGTCTGCGAGCGTATTCTTGCTCCCCGGAAGAATCACTACGTCAGCTCCTCGGAGATCGTCCGGTGAAGCGGCAAACCGAAGCGCCACATCCTTCTCAGCAGCCAACGCATTAAAGTCGGTGAAGTTGCTCATGCGAGGAAGCAGGACCACGGCTACGTTTGCGAGATCAGGCTTGAACTGAACCGATCGGGAACAGGCCAGATCGAGGCTATCTTCCTGATCCAGCCGAAGGTCCCTCAGGTAGGGAAGTACTCCCAAAACCGGCAGTTCTGTGCGGGCCTCAAGCATACGAACACCATCCTCAAACAGGCGACGATCTCCGCGGAACTTATTCACGATCACACCGCGCACTCGCTGGCGCTCATGAGGCGCTAACAAGTTAAGCGTCCCGATGATCTGCGCGAAGACCCCGCCCCGATCGATATCTGCCACCAAAACGACTGACGCATCGGCCAACTCGACAACAGGCCAGTTCACCATGTCTCGATCGCGCAAATTGATCTCTGCGGCACTCCCCGCCCCTTCGATCACCACACACTCGTACTCGCGAGCCAGTCGCGCATAGCAGTCTCGAACAATGTTAAAGAGGGTCTCTTTCCGCTCAAAGTACGCGAGTGAATCCAACGCCTCGTAGACCTTGCCTTTCACGACCACCTGAGATCGTGAATCCGACTCGGGCTTCAACAGAATCGGATTCATATCTACCGTCGGCTCGATCCCGCAGGCCTGAGCCTGCAGCGCCTGCGCTCGGCCGATCTCTCCCCCATCAAGCGTCACAAAAGAATTCAGCGCCATGTTCTGCGCTTTGAATGGCGCGACCCGTACACCTTTACGAGACAAGAGTCGGCAGAGCCCGGCGACAATTAAGCTCTTCCCGACATCCGAGCCGGTTCCAAGAATGGCAAGGGCTTTGACTCGCGCACCGGAAATCTTCATAGATTCTTCACACGGCTGTATGGTTTACGACGAGCATGCCAACGCACATAGCGGGCAAGCCCTTCTGTGACCGCCGTCCCAATCACTCGCCCGACAAGTTCTCCGAGGATCGTGTGGGTTCCGCTGTACCGCATAGGAGGTCCACTCCCACTTACAACCACTACCGCGTCTGTTCCGGTTCCAGTCGCCCCCGAGCGGCCGGTCCAACTCTTCACCTTGGCACGTAATAGGACAGCAGTCTTAGCTTCGGTCGCCACCTGCACCATCCCGACCATTGCCGCAGCAGACAGACGAGCGTTGGTCACGAGAATCAGATTGATCGTGCCAGGATGAGTCTTGCTGTTGGTATGCTGTCCCAGTGTAACCGGCTCCCCCGCCCGCACGGCATTCGAAGTCCCAACCGTGACAAATCCTTCGACCCAGATTTGGCCATAGGCCTCTCGCACCGTGACTAAGTCCGCGAGTGACACGGCGGTCATGAGACCGACAAATTTATCGCGGATGCCGAGCGAGGTGGCCAGCTTGTTCAGCGTCCTGGCAGGATCGGCGCATTGCGCGCCTGCATCCATACTACGATCATCTCTGCCAATCGGCTTGGCCGCTACTTGATGGTTCAAGATATATCTGGCCCGCGTGATTCCACCGGCCCTGGGAGCGGAGGAGAGAACTGACCGGACGCCCCCCAGGTCGACGATGAGCGTGGTTCGCCTGACTCTAAACGCGGTCTGCATTGCGCGCGTGCCTAGCTTCCTCATGACTGTCTCTTCGACAAGCAGGCGCCAAGGGCCGCAAGCAACTGTCGATTCTCGTTGGCGGTCCTGATCGCCACACGAATCATCTGCGCGGTCAGGCCTGGCAATGTCGAACAGTCGCGGACGAGCAGCTTCTCGGAAGCCAATCGGTCAGCCATCTCGCCGGCGCAGATCGAGGCAGGAAGCTCGATCAGCACAAAATTCGCAGCTGATGAGTAGACGCGCAGGCCGGACAAGGAGCGAAGCCCGCGCACGAATCGGGACCGTTCTTTCTTCATGAATATACGGCTTTGTGTGGCAAAGGCATGATCGTGCAACACCGCGCGGGAAACCTCTTGGGCCAGTGAATTGACCGACCAGGGTGGCTGTCGATCTTTCAGCCGGTCCACGACCTTGCTTGCGCCAACCAGATAGCCGATTCGCAGCCCCGGCATGGCATAGAATTTCGTCAGACTGCGCAACACCATCATGCGCGGATGCTCACTCAGCATAGAGACGACAGACTGTTCCTGACAATAGTCGATGAAGGCTTCATCTACGATCAACCACCCCTGTCGTCGATCGACAACCTCAGCAAGCTCGCGCACAGCCAGCCGGTTCATCACTTGGCCGGTCGGATTGTTGGGATTGCACAGAAACACGGCATCGAATTTCGATTGTTTGGCAGAAAACTGCCGTAGGACATCATTCAACGGAGGACGAAAACGTTCCGCTCGTCTAGCGTGAACGTACTGGACCGAGCTCTCCGCGTCCATCAGCGCGCGCGCATACTCCTCAAACGTGGGACCTATAATCAGGGCGGCCTTGATCGCGAGCGCGCGGGGCAACAGATGAATCAGTTCAGTCGAGCCGTTGCCGACGAGGATCATGTCTGGATCGACACCGCGCTGTCGCGCCAATTCTTGTCTGAGCTGCCAACAATCGGGATCTGGATAGTGCACGATCTGCTTGAGCGCCGAGCGAATCGCGCGGAGCACCGCTGCTGGAGGACCCAGCGGATTGATGCTGGCGCTAAAATCCATGATCCGCTCGACGGGAATTCGTTGTTTCTGAGCGACCTTGTAGACATTCCCGCCGTGAGTGGGTTGGGTCATCCCTTCACCATAGAAGCCACCCCATGCCCAACAGGACGCCTGTGAAACTCGTCCAGAGCATGAGCGTTAATGCCATGCCGATGTGAGCCCTCTTCAGAGGCTGATCAGGATCGCCAAGACATGGGCGTTCAATAGGAAGACCGTCATAGCGATTAGTCCCGCCTAGTTGCACCCCGAGCGCGCCGGCCATTGCAGCTTCCGGGCGTCCGCTATTCGGGCTTGGATGTTGTCTGCCGTCACGAAGCAAGATTGTCCACGCGTGCTGCATCGTGGGCCACGATCGAGAGACGATCCCCGCTGAGAGAACCAGCAAGAGCGCAGTGATCCGAGCCGGAAGAAAATTTGCCACATCATCCAATCGTGCCGACGCCCAGCCAAACCACCGGTATCGGTCGTCCAAATGGCCGATCATCGAGTCCAACGTGCTGACCGCCTTATACGCAAGTGCTAATGGAGCTCCCCCAAGAATCAGATAGAACAGCGGTGCAATGATCCCATCAGCCGTGCTTTCCGCAATCGTTTCCACCGTTGCGCGGACGATATCAGATTCAGCCATCCCCTCCGAATCGCGTCCGACAATCTTGGCGACTGCTGATCGAGCTTCCGTCAAAGAAACGGATTGGAGAGCCCGTTGTACGGATACGACATGGTCAATAAGATCCCGAGCCGCGAGAGTAGTCCAGGCCAGCAGCACAGTGACCGCACTCCCCCATAAGGGACCGATCGAGTTACCAAACCAGATGAGCAGCGCCCCAGCCGCATAGGCTCCAGCGGGCAAGGCGACAGCCAGCAGCACCCCTGCCATCCGTTGCTTAGCGGGAGACAAGAGGAGCTGGTGAACGCGCCGGTCGTACCAGTTGACAAGAGATCCCATCCATCGCACCGGGTGTGGGAACCAGTGCGGGTCTCCGACGGCCGCGTCTAAGACGCAGGCCACCGCTAATTCGCCTCCGGTCATCGGAAAAGCACCACGGGAACGATCAAGATAAAGAGAATCTCTGCGACTTCGTTCGTCGCTCCTAGCAAATCACCTGTGACTCCGCCGAACATGCGATGAAACCAGGCCGTTGAAAGGCGAACGAGAGCCATGCCGATGAAGAGACAGCACAACGCCGGCCATGGTCCCAACAACAGCGTCAACACAAGTCCAACCGTAACGGTTGCCACGCACAGGTGTCGCCAGGACAAATGTGCTACGAACGGTTGGGCCAGTCCTCCTTCCGACCGTGCATAGGTTACATGGAATGCCCCTACAACCATGGCCCACCGACCGACCGCCGGCATGCCGATCAGCAACGCGATATGCTCGCCCGCCGGCAACGCATTGAGCCCGGCGTATCGCAGGCCGAGCGCGAGAAACAGTCCCGTTGCTCCAATCGCACCGACGCGCCCATCCCTCATGATAGCCAGACGAGCCTGAGCGGTTCGCCCGCCCGCCAGGCCATCCACCATATCGGACAGACCGTCCTGGTGGAGTCCGCGCGTGATGCTGATAAGCAGGAGCATCAATAACACACTCGTGACCTGCGTGGAGAAGACCTGCGCCAGGAGCAGATCTGCCGTGACCAGCAGCGCGCCAAGGAGACAGCCAACGAAGGGATACCAGCTCATGGAGGCAGCCAACTCCTCCGGCTTGGCATCGTGCGTCGAACGACTGAGTGGAATCGCCGTGAGGAACTGCCAGGCGAACATAAACGTTCGCAACACCGCGGTCACGTGTTGCGCTCCGATACACCGGCTTCGTCGAACGTGGCCATCTCCGTGAGAATCTTGATTGCGACAAAGACCAAACTCATGCCCAGACAGGCGCCGGTACCTTCCCCCAGACGAAGATCGAGATCGAACAGCGGCTTCAATCCAAGATGATCCAGTATTGCCTGATGGCCTCGTTCGACCGACCGATGGGACGCAATGAGATAGTCTTTGCAGCGCGGCTGCAGGCCCACGGCGATCAATGCAGCGGCTCCGGCGATGAACCCGTCCAACACGACCGGAATGCGAGCCGCCGCTGCGCCAAGCATCAGCCCGGCCAACCCGCCGATTTCCAACCCACCCACTTTGGCGAGCACCTCCATCGCGTTCGTCGAATCGAGCCGATGGATATTGAGCGCGCGCTGAATCACGTTGATCTTGTGTGCATGACTGGCGTCGTCAATCCCTGTTCCTCGTCCTGTCACCTCGGAGACCGGCAGGCGCGTCATCACGGCTGTAATCGCCGAACTGGGGGTCGTGTTGCCGATCCCCATCTCCCCGGTCCCGATCAAGCCAATGCCCTGCTGAACGGCCTCGGTGGCGAGTTCGATCCCTACCTGTAACGCTTGCTCCGCCTGCGTGGGACTCATGGCTGATTCCACCAGAAGATTCTTCGTTCCTGGCATGACCTTCTTATGAATGAGTCCTGGAGCCGCTTCAAAGTCGAAGGCTACACCGATGTCCACGACGCGAACTTCGACGCCAACATGGCGCGCGAGCACATTCACGCCGGCGCCACCGCGCAGGAAATTCAAGACCATCTGAGGAGTCACTGCGGAGGGATAGGCGCTCACCCCTTCCGCCGTCACACCATGATCGGCGGCGAAGGTATAGACCACTCCACGCGGGACCTTCGGTTTCATCTCACCTGTGATCATGACGTAGCGCGCGGCTAATTCTTCGAGTCGGCCCAGGCTGCCGATCGGTTTCGTCAATCGATCAAGGCGCGCCTGTGCCTGTGCCAAGAGATGAGGGTCGGTTGGTTGAATCCGGTCAATGGTTTCATGAGACAACATCCTCGCCACTCCTCTTACTTCAATCGCAGTGGAAGGCCGCTGATCGTCAGATAGACTTCATCTGCTTCTGCTGCCACCTGTTGATTGACCCGTCCGGCCAGATCGCGAAATACCCGGACAGCCTTCGTGGCCGGCACAAGCCCCAGCCCCAATTCGTTGCTCACGATCACGACACGGGCCCGCGTCGTCCGAATGGTCTGAAGCAGGTCGGCTGTGGCTTCAGAAACAGCCAAGTCAGATAAGCGCAGCCCACGCAGATTACTCAACCATAACGTAATACAATCGATCACAATCGATTGATAACTCTTGCTGTTTTTATTTACCCATGCGGCAATATCAACAGGAACTTCCACCGTCTCCCAATCAGCCGAGCGTGTGGATCGATGCCGTTCAATCCGCGAGGCCATCTCCCGATCCAACGCCTGACCTGTCGCCACGAAGGCTCTCGGCCCTGCCTGACCTGCCAGATCAAGCGCCGCCTGGCTCTTGCCAGACGCAGCGCCGCCGAGCACGAGAATCAGCTTCGAGCGTTCCTTGCGCGCCTGCTTCATGCGATCAGCCCGCCGCCTTCTTCACGTCACGTTGCCAGAGGAATTCCGGCTCCCCTTGGGCCTTGGCTGCCCCGCATGCCTGCACAAACAAAGCATTACTCAGACGATTCACAAACGTGAGATTCACCGTGCACACCGGCTCTTCCCGCGAGAGGTGCACGCACACCCGCTCTCCCCGTCAACAAACCGTTCTCGCCTGATGGAAAAAGCCGACACCTTTCCCCCACCAGGCAGAATGAACTCTTGGGGCAGAGCCAAAGCCTTTTGACAACCATCAATCATCTTCTCAAGCTTCTTCACGTCGTTCCCTGTTACCTGTGGCATGTTCTTGAACTCTTGGTCCGGGACTGTCGCAAGGATGCCGCCGAGATCAAACAGTTTATTCTTGATCCATTGGAGATCCTCTTCGAGTTTTTCAACCTGCATATGCCCCCCAACCATCTCGGCATTCATCACTCGGACAACCCCGACCACCGCATTCCGCTCATCCAGGGTGCCGTAGGCCTCAACTCGGAGACTGTCCTTCAATACCTGCGGCCAGCCTTGTTTTTCCCGCGTCCCCGGTTCTCGTGTAGACCTTCATGATGTGCATCACCATTCCTCCTGTCGCCCTGTATTGTGTTTCCCCACGCCTCATAGTGAATGAGTTGGTCAACCGGAATCCTGGCTCGCCACCCAGCCGTTTCCAAATCGGGCTGTGTCGCAAAGTCGGATACGTAGCCGAGACAAAGATAGGCCAGTACTTTGACCGGCCTGGGGATACCGAGCACCTGTTTCAATGCTCCATGGTCCAGAATGCTGACCCATCCAACCCCGATGCCTTCCGCTCGTGCGGCTAGCCAGAGATTTTGGATAGCGCAACAGGTGCTATACACATCCGTATCGCGCACAGTGGAACGCCCCAGCACGTGACGGCCGCCCCGCTGGCGGCTACAGGTCACACCGATATTGATCGGCGCTTCCTCGATTCCTTCGAGCTTCAGGCTGCGATAGAGCGTCGCGCGAGCGCCTTCATAGTGCATGGCCGCCTGTGCATTCGTTTTCTGGAACAGTTGCTTCACGGCGCGCTTTGTCGCGCGTTGACGGATGACCACAAAATCCCACGGCTGCATGAACCCAACAGACCCGGCGTGATGCGCCGCAGTCAAAACTCTCGCAAGAACATCGTCCGTGATCGGCGTCCGCAAAAAAT
>Ga0210404_10000715_pt1 | contig 15750 bp, 16 predicted proteins | sample IncBWH28MmetaG_FD_155455 | JGI IMG/M metagenome (GOLD analysis project Ga0210404, IMG submission 155455) | Forest soil microbial communities from Barre Woods Harvard Forest LTER site, Petersham, Massachusetts, United States - Inc-BW-H-28-M | ecosystem: Environmental > Terrestrial > Soil >... | reverse complement strand
GGGATGTATAATAATTGTTGTGTGATACTCTTATGAGAAGATTCAATGTTGGCCATGAGTATTACTGTAAGCTATATTCATTCGTTCGTAAGCCATAGGGAAGTTTAACAAATGTAAACAGAGGTTGTAAATAATTGTAATCAGCTTACTGGACAAAAGCTTGAGGAGTAAAAGAACGGTTAGGATAATCCTGTAACATTATTACAAGATGCCTCGCGCAGCAACTAACTTGTGATAAAATCATAAAATGAGTAAAAATACATCCAAAAAAAAAGGTATATTGTTACTTCTTTTAGCTGCATTTCTCTACAGTATTATGCCAGTACTGATCCGTTTGATTGGAAATAATGGAATTCCACCTATTTCGCAAGTATCGCTTCGTTATACTATCGCCTTTCTATGCGCACTTATTTACTATATTGTCATTGCTAAAGCAAAATTTTTCCTTCCTAAAAAACATGTTCCTCTTTTACTCTTTGCTGCAATTGTTGGCTATGGCCTAACTAACGTCTTTTATACTATCGGCATCTTGAATACACTTGTTAGTACCACCTTATTTCTTTTCTACACGTACGCTATTATTGCCCCAATCCTAGGATTCTTTTTACTAAAGGAAAAAGTGAATAAGTTCAATATTATTTCATTAGCCTTAAGTTTTATCGCACTGATACTTCTTTTTCAACCAACAGCATTTGTGACATGGAAGATTGGCGGAATTTTTGCAATCCTTTCAGCACTCGCAACAGCATTATACCTCATTGCACGAAAGAAACTACATGAATATCGAGCAAGCTATATGATGCTCATAAATACATTCTTAGGGATGCTTTCAATCGGAATTCTGGGAATAATTCTAGAACATTCCTTTTATTTTCATGGCGGGATATTGCATGTTTCACCAAGCACATGGTTCGTAACTATTCTCTTTGGAATTGATAATTTTGCTGCTTGGCTTGCAATGACAAAAGGATTTGAATACTTTCAAGCAACATCATCTAGCCTTATTCTTTTATCTGAGCTTATTTTTGGTATTTTCTTTGCTTTTCTCTTTTTTCATGAAATTCCAACATATACAACATTCATTGGTGGTCTGCTCATCATTGTGGCATCAGTAGTAGTTCTCCTGAAAGGTGAAATTTAAAAAGTTTACAGCACTAGCCACTATCTCAAAAGATAATTTTTTAACTCTATTTAACTTCAAAAATAGAATTTCTTACAGGAAAAATGCACCTCTCCATTAATACAAATGCTTATCCTTCGTATTGACGACTACCATAAATCTGCTTTATCGTAAGCTCTGAGGGAAAATAGTTACATCAATAATTGAGGATTCAATTCATTCGTTTATGACTTAAGTTCCTTAGGAGATAAAGGTGCTATTGTAAGATTCACTCCTACTGGTAGTATGCGAATAGATGCTCGCATCTGTAATCTTGTTAATTTATTGACATCCGCCTGCACCCCTGCTAATGTGTCATCTTCGACTGAAATCGCAAGGCGAAGAGATAATCTTGGATCAGAAAATGCTTCACCAAGTTGCGTGATAAACTCATCATAATAGCCAGGAGATTTTGGCATATTATCTACGTAAAGATTCTCGAATCCAACGATTAAACCTAAGACAGGAAGCTGCTCACCATGCTTATCTATTCTTGTAGTTCTCTTTCTTAAAAAATCGCTAATAGTGATATCTGGCTTAATAGGTTCATTAGGAGTTGACCAAGAGGCCAATAGTGCAGTAAGGTAAGGATTAGGAGAGTGATATCCATCGTTTGCAGGGGAAATTACGTCAGGTAATAGATCGCTTTCTTCAGGTACAACAACGGTGGTAACGGAAGGATTCTTAGCTGTCTGCTGTGTATCTACTCTCCCAACTGGCAACAAATCCACTTTAGCTAGATTAATACCAGGAATGGCCAAACCAAGAAAATCTCTTTTATCTGCAGCCCGCGGCCCATGAACAATTGTTAGTTGGTTTGCTCTCCAAGACAAAAGGAAATCTTCAATTTTGCGTTCTTGATCCTTAAAGCGAGGAGGTTTAATAACATCAGAAGCGTGAGACCTTTCCGCATTTGCCATATGCAAATTATAGGATATAATTGGAGGAAGTCAAGAATCACGAGTGAACACTTATTTCAGATTTAACGCATGAAACTCCGAGAAAAAGCATCAGACAAAAAGTTCTTATAGAAAAGATAAGACACCTAATGTATACTACCATAGTATACATTTTAAAAATGTTGGCACTACTATCAGGCACACTATGAAGTATTTCTTTTTAGCTTTTGTACTAGCTTTCATAGTACTCACATCACCATTGTCTGCTTTTGCGCAAACAGTGTCTCCTAACTTAGCTTCATCTTCAGCTAAAGCTTCTTCAAGTGGACAACAAAGTATAAAAAGAACTAAACAAGCAATAAATGAGATTACCAATCCTGCACAGGATAAACAGAAAAATGCAATACTTAATGCATTACGAGAAAAACGGGATACGGCTCATGTGACTATCACAAATATTGTTCCTTTTGCCATTCAATATGCTGTAATGGCAGGTGTTCCGACAAATACTATTGACCTCATTTTATTATTGCCACTTCTTGCAACCATTGTGGTAGCATTTCGATATATTGTGGGTCTGTCTGGTATTGGTTTGCTTGTACCAATTGCGCTTTCAATAACCTTACTCGCAACTGATGTAACGCCCGGATTTATTATGCTTGCTGCAATTATTATTGCATCGCTTGTTTCACGATTTCTTCTGAGACACTTCCCGATTATGCAAATGCCTAAAGTAGCATTATCAATGCTTATGGTATCAATATTCTTATTAATTGCACTCACCATTAGTTCTATCTATGGAATCATTGACGTCCGCAATCTATCCATCTTCCCTATCCTTCTTTTTATCTTGCTGAGTGATAGAATTGTGACACTCTTTTTGGAAAGAGACTTTATTGAAACAATCCAGACAACAGTTATCACGCTTTTCTTAGCAATTCTTGGATTTTTATTACTCACCTGGGGACAACTTCGCTTTTTTATGTTAATCTATCCTGAATCTATATTACTTCTTATACCGATCAATATACTGATTGGAAGGTACTTTGGTTTACGGGTAATCGAGTACTTGAAATTCGAACCTGTTCTCAGACATGGCAATAAGTAAATCAGTGTTGGGCATGAACGCCCGCAATTTTCTTTATATTCGCCCTTTTAATAAGCCATCAGCAAAACGTATTGCTGATGATAAGTTGGAAACGAAAAAAATCCTCATTGAAAATGATATTCCAACACCATCCTTACTTGCCATATTCTATACGAGAAAAAATGTCCGTGATTTTGATTGGGATCTTCCAGAAAATGGATTTGCAATCAAGCCCGCTCGAGGTTATGGTGGGAGCGGCATCATTGCATTTAAAAGCTGGCGACACGGTGTGGGAACAACGGTAAGTGGAGAAGAATATACTATCAAACAACTCGAATCACATATTTTTAACATCCTTGATGGCGCGTTTTCCCTCCAATTTCTGCCAGATAAAGCTTTTATTGAAGAACGAGTTATCCAGAGTCCTTTTTTCAAAAATATTACACCAGTTGGCCTTGCAGATATTCGTATTATTGTTTTTCGACATGTTCCCGTTATGGCAATGCTTCGCATCCCAACGCTGCAATCATTTGGCAAAGCAAATCTTCATCTTGGTGCTTTAGCAGTAGGAATAGATTTAGCAACTGGCATAACAACAAGTGCTACAAGTAAAAGTCGCCTAATTTACTTTATTCCTCAAAGTAAAAAGAAAACTGCAGGCATCAAACTCCCCAATTGGGATGATATGCTACTTCTCGCATCGAGAACACAAAATGCAGTTGGCCTAGGTTTTGCAGGGGTTGATTTGGTGATTGATGCAAAAAAAGGCCCTATCGTTCTTGAAGTGAATGCAAGGCCTGGTTTAAAAATACAAAATGCCAATCTTGCATCTCTTCGCACTCGCCTTGAAAGAATTGAAGACATGGATATTCCAACTTCTAAAAGAGGTGTAGCAATCGCACAAACACTTTTTGCAGAAAAATTCGCTGAGAAAGTAACAATAGCTCCACAAATACTTCCCGTTGTCTATTCAGTTTTTATCAAAACAAAAGATACGGTGAAAGAAATTAAAGCAAAACTCGATACCGGCGCTTATCGTTCATCAATTGATTCGACTCTCGCGAAAGAATTGGAGTTGCCAATTAATAAGGAAACTGTGTATATTAAATCAGCAAGCGGCAAAGCCTATCGTCCGACAACACAACTTTCCTTTCAACTTGCGGGAAAAAAAATTACTTCACAAGTATCTGTTGTTGACCGATCACATTTAAAGTATCCTATGATAATAGGAAGGATTGATTTGAAAGGGTTTCTTATTAGACCAGAAATTGATCATGAACCGGATAACGAGTTGGTTGATGAGGTTTTATCAGACAAATAACATAGTTAACACTCACCAAAACCTAATCCCTCTTTTGAGAAAGATTAGGGATGAAATCCTTAAATCCATTTTCTAAATCAAAAAATGAAAACCACCTAATATACATTGGGATAAAAAAATCTCACATCGTCTATGGATCAGGGAAACGTATAAAAAATGATACATTTTCTATAATCTTGCATCAATCTCTTCTAAAAATCTGTCCCTTGTTAAAAAAATAAAAAAGTTATATGATAATCGCTATTCTTATATGAATGGAGGTGATAAAAATATATAATTTTAGTGAAATATTGAGAAACGGTTTACCCGTAGAAACTAAAGAAGCAATTACGATTGCTACCTTAAAAAGAGCGAAAACAGTTGCAACTACACCTAGAGAACAAAGAGAAGCTATCGTACTCGGTAGTCAAGCAGCAAGAAGAATTTCCGGTAAAGGTAACCGGTAAGTTAAATAGGTACTTTTTTCTCCTTTCAATTTATTCCTTGGTGCCTTTGCAATAGGCATTTTTTGTTGTATCTAAGGTATCGCTCCGATTTGAACATACCTGTCATATTCTTGGACTTTATTATATAAATAATAAAAGAGTGCACTCAAATGATTGGCCGGTCATAGCATCAGCCATTTTATTCTACAAATCGAGACTTGATGAACCCCTAGCTAAAACTCTTATATGCGGAAAGTTATCGATCTTAACTGTAAGCCCACCAATTGGTAGATGTATATAAAGTATAGGGTTTTGTATCTATTATTCAATGAATGTATACAAAGTTTATCAAAAAATTGAGACTACAAAATTTTATCATTTAAGATGATTAACAACCTAATGCTTCAAAGCCTTTGGTAACCCCTCTTCCTTCAGCATCATTATCTGCAAAATATGTTGCAACTTCCTCTTTATCAATCCATCTAAAATCTGCAAGCTCTTTTCTATTCATCACAATTTTTTGACTAGGATTAATCATATGTCCCGTATAGAGAACTTCAATAATATGTTCATTGTTCCCAATCCAAGTAAATTCGTAATATAACTTTTCTATTACTATATCTATCTGAAATTCTTCTTGTAATTCTCTTTTAAGTCCCTCTTCTACTGTTTCGCCAAATTCTATATGTCCACCTGGCAATTCCCATTTCCCAGGGAAATGTAATTTGGTATCTGCTCTTTTCCCAATAAGAACTTTTCCATTTTTATGGAGAAAGATACAAGCAGTAATTATTTGTTTTTTATCCATGTACAAATTATAACAGAAGTTCAAAATACGTTTAAACCTTTTGAAGAGATGAAAACTATTCTCTTAAATACATCCTCTCAGGGAAGCTGAAATATTACTACTATAGATAAGGCATTATCAATATTTTTAGCAGTATACTAAGTTATAAAACTGTAACATGTTTTATATTATCTTTAATCAAAAATTATGTCAATGTTATGTGGAATGAATACTGTGCAGAGGTCAGGACATGGTATACATAATCGGCAAAAAATATATCTTCATAAGTGTTTAACGGTTGATAAAATTCATTACAAAACGTTTGTTGCGCGATGTAGATGATACCCGGCATCTATCTAAGAGTGGTCGCAAGATGGGCAATTCTCCAAATAGTAAAATGTGGAGGCTTTTACATATAACAAAAGACGAATTTATCAAGCTCTTAAAAAATAAGGCTGGAGATGTAACCACTCCATCTAATAAAACGGCTTTTGCTATTAAAAAAAAGTTATTGAGATTAAACAAAAAACACGATAAGATCCTGTAGCTATACGTTGCTTTTCAGCATTTTCATCTTATTTTTTTAAGTTTAATTGCTAATTTTTCTGTTTCCTCTAACGTTGCTTCAACTTCATCAAGACCTTTATTCCAAAATGTAAAATCCGTAATGTCGATACCAAGATTACCAAAAATTGTTTTTGGTGACTGGGATACACCAGCAGAAAGAAACTCTTTCACTTGCACTATAAATTGTGGATTCTCTTTAACACTTTTTTGTAATGATTTAGATATCAATAAACCACTCACATACGAATAGACATAAAAAAATGTTCTAATGTGCGACCAGTAAATCCACCAATTTTCAGATCCAGGTGATTGTGCAACTGTTGGCCCCATATAGGCGCTCATATTTTTTTGAAAGAGTTGTCCAATTTCCTGATGCGAAAGATATCCCTTTTCTCTAAAGGCTTTATGCAATTCCTGTTCAAACTGATAACATGCAGCCTGTCGGAATATGGTTGAGATATCTGCATCAAGCTTGGCTAGCAATAGACTAAATCGCATTTCTTCATCAGCAGTCTTTACTATCTCCTGCAATACAAAATCCTCGGTAAACGTACTTGCAACTTCTGCAGTTGCCATTGGGGTTCCAAAATTGAGTGCATTTTGCTTCACTCGCATTAATTCATTATTGATACCATGACCCATTTCGTGTGCAAGCGTTTGGGCATCTCGGAGATTATCTGTATGATTTAATAAAATATAGGTTGGTTGTGTAAGAAGCCAATAGACACAAAATGCTCCTCCCCTCTTCCCTTTTTTTGGATAGACATCAATTTGACCATTATCCAAAAATCGTTTAAAAATAGCAGCAAATTCTTCATCGATATCATTAAATACTTTATAAACCAACGCTACTGACTGTTGCAAAGAATATGCCTTTCCAACAGATACATAATCGATATTACGTTCATGGTATGCAAGTTTTTTTACTCCTAATAATTGTGCTTTTAATCGGTAAAATCGTTGTGAGATATCATATCGTTTCGCAACTGTTTGGATTAATGTATCAACAACTTCTGTTTCAATATCATCACTTAAATGTCTTGAAAGATCAGGACGGGACATCTTGCGAAGTTCATCATCAATTTTTTTATTAGTAAGGATTGCATTAATTTCCGCTTCAGCTACAGCAACATACTTTTCTAAAATAGCATTAACGCCTTTTGCTGCAGCATCTCTGACTGTTTTCTTTTTATTACTTAATAAGCTGATCAAACTTTCAAATGTTTTCTTTTCTTTCTTTCCTTCTTCGGTTACTGTCTCATATTCTTCTTTTGAGATAAATGTGGAAACCATTTGCACCCACTTGCCATAAGCAGGGTCATCTTTCAATGTCAGTATTTTCTCCTCGCTCTCACTTAGGTTATACTCTGCTTGTCTGAAAATCTTTTCTAAAAAATGCTTATATTGAGAAAGTTCCGGATCTTTTAAAAATGCTTCTTGTTTTTTTTTCTCAATTTTTGCCAGTCGGAGCTCAAAGAATTGTAATTCATTTCTCAAACGGTTACTAAAATCCGTTATTTTTGCAACTTTTGCTTTTATCTTCTGATCAGTTTGATCCTGCATTGAACGAAGCCAAAAATAATAGCCTTCCTTGCCATCAATGCCATAATTACGTAATAGCTGCTCATACTCATCCAATGCAGTCCTTAATACTTTTGCATCAGTTAGATAATCCTGTCTTTTCTGCCATTTGGTAACAAATACGGTATTTGCTTTTGTAACAATTACTCGCTGTTTTTTAATAGCGGACTCGTCATCAGATGTAAATAAAGGAGCTAAATTCCAAGAAGTATGTGTTATCGATAAAATATTCTTTTTCATAAAACAAATTATACACTAAAGTACAAACTTCTCAATAACAGTAGCAACACCATCTTCCTCAACACTTGGTGCTATATAATCAGCTATTTCTTTTAACTCCAAAACAGCATTATTCATTGCAATTTTTAATCCACATGCCATAAGAAGGGGAAAATCATTATAGCTATCCCCGACTCCGATAATCTCATGTGTTTCAATTTCCAATAACTTAGCAACTTCATAAATTCCATGCTGTTTGGTCGCCAATACATGAGAAATATTCAAACCAATTTTCCCTTCGTCCCAACTCGTAATTTTATGGGCTATGACAGCTTTAAGATGTGACAATTGAGTAATTATCTCATCTGCAACTTCCTTTGTAAGTTCTAACACGAGCAGATTAAATACTTTATCCGGATTATATAAAGAAGGTGAAACCTGTCTATCCTCTTCATCAATCAAAGTATGTTTACGATAGGGTTTAAGTAATGCAAGTATGGTAATAACATCCTCCTTTTGCAAAGGTTTTTGATAAACAAGTCTTTGTGAAGCACCAGCAACAATTTGTGATCCTCCAAGCAATATTGTAGGATGAGTAATGTGTAAAGCATCCAAAACAGGTCTTGCATCTTGTAAAGATCTACCTGTTGCAACACAGACGAATATTTTCTCATGGGCTTTCATTATCGCCTCTATAACTTTTTGAGAAGGCAAACCATAACGATGATTTGGCATTGTTGTCCCATCTAAATCAAGCATCAAGGCTTTATATTGTTTCTTCATAGTTATAGTAATGAATTAAGAGCTATTATTTAAGCGAAGTTTCTATTGATTGTTGTCTATTATGTCTCTCCATGGCAAGTTGTATCAGTTTATCAACTAATGCAGGATATGCAATGCCGCTTGCTTCCCATAATTTTGGATACATTGAAATATTGGTAAATCCTGGTATCGTATTTGCTTCATTAACATAAAATGTTTTATCTTCTGACAGAAAAAAATCGATTCGGGCCATACCTTCAAGACAAAGGGCTTGAAATGTTTTTTTTGCCAACGATTGTATCTCTTTTATTTCCCTATCTGACAATTTCGCAGGAATTTCTAATTTTGCTCCGTTCTCATCAAGATATTTTGCTTTATAGTCATAAAACTCATGCGTTGCCATTATCTCTCCAGGAATTGAAACAATGGGGTCTTCATTACCAAGCACTGATATTTCTATCTCTCTTCCTTTTATATATTCTTCAACAAGTATTTTTGTGTCATACAAAAATGCCTCAGTAACTGCTTCTTTAAATTCTTTTTCATCATGTACTTTACTCACACCGATAGATGAACCGAGATTGGCAGGTTTGATAAAAAATGGCACCCCAAGTTCATTTTTTATTTGAAAAAATGAAGAAATTGCCTCACTTTTTCTAAAAACTAAAAACTTTGAAACAGGAATACCTGCATCACGCAACAAACGTTTTGTAACATCTTTATCCATGCCAACAGCTGAACCAAGAACACCCGGTCCAACATAAGGAATATTCAGCAACTGCAAGGCACCCTGAACGATTCCATCTTCACCAAACGGACCGTGCAAAACAGGGAAAACAACATCAATATTTTCAAAACTGGTGACTACTGAAGAAATAACTAAACTATTCCCACCCTTTACGATTAACGAAACTTCACTAGTACGTTGGAATGATTGTTGCTGAGAAAAAGATGCCTCAAGCAAATACTTTTCATTCAGTTGATGCCAAATACCTTTCTTATCGATACCAATTAAAACAGATTCATATTTATTTTTATCAAGCGATTTGTAGACATTTTTTGCTGACTGAATTGAAACTTCATGTTCTGCAGATTTCCCCCCAAATAAAATAGCAATGCGGATTTTTCTTTTTACATTCATATATAATTCTGATTGATGCAACAATCGTTCCTCACATTATATCCTCTTTCTAAAACAAAATCTAATACCTATCCCCTAAATAATTTGCTTCTTCGCTCCACCCAGATCTTTTCACGCCTTGGGAGATACTGAGCATCATCTTTATTTTTCAGTAACCGTTCGATGATCCCTTCAAGAAGCATCGACTGTGATCCTTTAAAAAGGATTGTCTCTCCCCCATTAAGATGATCATGAATATACGTATCCAGCTCACGAAGAGATTGAAAAGTAACTATTGTTTCAGAATCAACAGCTAAACGCTGTAATTTCTGTGCTGTATATGTTACTGTTCGTGGACCAAATAAGATAATCTTAGCAACATGTGTTTTTGCAAGTAGTTCTGCCAGTAATTCATGTTCTTCTTTCTCTTTTTCTCCAAGTTCCAGCATATCACCAATAACAACCCATTTTGTTTTCGCAGGCAATTTTTTAACCATGGTAAGCAACGCTTTCGTTGAAGATAAATTAGCATTGTAACTACTGTCAATAAGAATAGTATTTTTTATTCCTTTAAAAAAGGTACTTCTCCCCGGTGGCAAATTAAATTGAGCGAACGATCTATCAAACGGCAAAGAGAGCTGCTTTAGTACTTCTTGGCACATTGCTATTGAATAAAATATTTCTTCCGGCAATAAAGCGTTAAATGAAAACTGTTGCTCTTTTATTGTATACATTGTTTTCTCTTGATCAATGATATATTGCTTTAAAAATTCCTCTTTCGTTATCTCAACAATATGTGCTTTTGTTCTCGTTTTTTGTTTTTTTTCAAGTGGCAAGTCGCCATTAATAATTGCATAGTCAGTGCAGTATTCAAGAAAAAATCCATATTCATATGCAATCGCTTCATCCACTGAAGTAAACGACTTATTTGCAACGAGAAAATCAAAATGCATACTATGCGTTCTAAAACTATTTAACCATAATACTATTTGTGGTTTGAGCAACGATGCTAAAAATTTCCCTTCAGCAGGACGATCACAATCAGCTTCCACAATATATATTTTTTCTTTCGGTGAGTTTTTAAATGCAGCAAAAGGAGCACTACAAATAAGACTCACCCACTCTGAAGGCTGTAAACTTGTTCTGTGCAATTCTAAAATATCAAACGGAATGCCAAAGCTGCTATTGGCATGATGGGAATACTTTGCAATTTTGCCAATCTGGGATTCGAGTAAATGTAACAGCGTAGTCTTCCCGCTTGATCCCGTGACGACAACAATTTTCGGATGCCAACGATGTAAACGGATAGCAGCAAAAAAACTGAAATAGGATGCAATGGGAAAAAAGAATATTTTTTTAAATTCTTCTAGCATAAGCTAAGCCTAAGTATAACAAATGTGGTGTTATGAATGAAATCGTCTCAATAGATATTGCACTATATACAACTACGAAACTCTCTATACTATTCTTTTGTTGGAGGTACTATATCTTTCGGTGCTTTAGGATCCGGTCCATAATTAAATTCGACATCTGCATCGAGACCAAGTTCTTTACCTCTCTCATTAAAACCATTCCGTCTCACCACAGCCGTATAAATTGTACCGCTAGCAGCTAAAACAACCAGAGAAAAAAGCTCTTCTACTCGAGCCAGTGCATCAAGCGAGGAAGCTCCTGTTTTAAGATTAGCTTGATACGTTGCATCTATTGGAGACTTGCTGCCGATAACTCCCTGAGTTTGAGAATCTTTTGATTTTGTCCTCAGTCCATCAGCACCACTATGCTGCTCGTACGCTAATGACCCTACAAAGGTACTTAAAGCAAGAGCCACTCCTGCAGCACTTGCTCCTATAGGACTACGCTTTACATTATCCGTCTCAATGTATTTTTTGTATCTTACGTAACCACAAATTTCACGCATCATATCAAAATTATTATACTATAAGCTTTATATTTGTCAATACTAACAAGAGAATGTTTATCATATATATTTTGCACCTAGGATATGCTTTTTATTCATAAATGAAGTTATGTTGCAGATTGATGCTTTTCGACACTCATAAATCTAATTCTGTTGCCTTGAAAAAGCAGGTCTATCTCCCCTGTCGGGCCGTTACGATGTTTTGCTATCAATAATTTTGTTGGAATATGCGTTGAGGCTGTTTCACTGTCTGGTCTATATAAAAACATGACAACATCAGCATCCTGTTCAATCGTACCAGACTCACGAAGATCGGCAAGTTGTGGCTTCTTCTCTCCCCGATGTTCAACCGCACGAGATAACTGTGATAAAGAAAGAACAGGAATACCCAATTCACGAGCCAAATTCTTCAATGATTGTGAGATCATCGCAACCTCTTGAACGCGACTTTCATAACGTTTTCCTGGAACAATAAGTTGTAAATAGTCAACAATTAATAATGAAAGATTGTGCTCCATTTGAAGGCGTCTTGCCTTACTTCTCATTTCAATCAATGATATTCCTGGTGTGTCATCAATAAAAATTGGTGCATCAGCAAGCTGTCCCATGGCATCCGAAAGTTTGCCAAAATCTTCTTCTGAGAGCTTACCTGTCTTTAATCGCCATGCATCAACATCTGCTTGTCCAACCAACAAACGATCCACCAATTCCTCTTTACTCATTTCAAGGGAAAAAATGCCAACTGGCTTTTTATCATTCACGCCAATATGTTGAGCAATATTTAACATAAAGGCAGTTTTTCCTTGTCCAGGACGAGCTGCAAGAATAATCAAATTATTTTTTTGCATACCCGATAGCATATTATCCAAATCAACAAATCCAGATCTAACGCCTCGCAAACCAACACCTTCTTTTTGTAGTTCGTCAATCCTGTCAAAACTATCAGTCAACGTATCTTTTAATGGAATAAAACCTCGAGTCAAGTGCCCTTGTGAGATAGAAAAAATTGATGCTTCTGCTTTATCAAGCATGTCTTTTACTTCACTATCTACCGTGTATCCAATTTCTGCAAGCTGAGTACCAGCAGTAATAAGACGACGTTTTGTTGCATCTTCTTTTACCATCTGTGCATATGTTGTAACATTTGCAGCAGTCGGTACCATCTCTACTAAATCTGTTAAATAGGATGTATCAAATTTCTGCAACAGTTTACTTTTCTTTAACTTTTCGGTAAGCGTTAAAAGATCAATAGGTTTTCGCTCTTCATATAAAACGAGCATTTCACCATAGATAATACCGTTCATATCGCTATAAAAATCTTCAGTTTTCAGAATTTCAGAAACAGGAACAATAGCATTTTTATCGATAAGAATCGCGCCTAAGACGCTTTGTTCAGCAGTGTCGCTATGAGGTGAAATCTTAATTGCCATACAAGCGGAATTCAATTTTATTATTATTTGTAATACGGCTTAACTCAGCAGGATAGTTTCCATTTCCGCAGGAAGTTTGCCAAGGCTTGCAGTATATTTATTCATCGTCTTTAATTTTTCTTTTTCAAATCCTTGTGCAACTTCAGTTGCTTTTTCACCATAAAAAATAACAGCATTCACTGCTAAAGATGTCAAAAAAGAAGCGTCTATTATATTTTCACAATTAACTATAATAAGATTATGTTCCTTTAATTTATGTTGCATTTCGGAAAGTAAAATAATTGTTCCAACAGCAACATCCATTCCATCAATATGGATACTATATAAAACGCTTTTTTCGTTTCGCAAGCCAGTAAGTTTAGCCCCACCAATTTCATACTCACCTGCTCCACTTAATGTAACTACCTCTTCTGATTCATATTCAGCATTTGGGTCAAGTAATAATGCTGCATTTGCTACAACAGCTCCTTGAGGATTAACAACAAATGTAGCATTTTTTCCTTTTATCCTAAGTACCGAGTTGGGAAGCAATGCAATTTCCATGTACCCCATACTAGCATAAGCAATTTACCTTGACAAGTAGTTGTAATTATCGTATTATCGTTCCAACGAGCTGTTGTATTACTGATTCAGGTAGCAAAAGTTATCTGTACTGTACCCCTGCCCAAAGCTGTTATCTAAAGATGAAAGCGGAAAAAGTTATACTATCATTTGTTGCTGTATTTGTTGGACTGATTGCTGCCGGAGTTGCGTTTTATTTATATCAATCAACAAAAGTCATCCCTTCCGATCAAACAAAGCCTACGACAAAACAAATAGGACAAGCTCCTTCCCCAATAAACTCAAATACCGACATTTTCACTGTTGATACACCCCAAGATGAACAAGTTTTTGATAAAAAATTGCTATCAATTAAGGGTACAACGGTAAAAGGTGCAACGATTACTATCTCAACAGCTGATTCAGATCAGGTTGTGCAACCAGCAGATAATGGTACTTATACCTTGACACAAACGATTCCTGATGGGACAAGTGTTATTGAATTCACCGCAATTTTTCCAGATGGATCACAAAAGAAGATTGATAGAACCGTAACATTTTCAACAGAAAATTTTTAAAGGAAACACTATGAAAAAAAGAATACTTATTACAACCTTCCTCTTTTCGATTACAATCGTAGGACAAGCATTTGCTGCAACATCTACTACACCTACTCCGAGTATAGCTAACAATCAAATTAACAAATTAAAAGAAAAAATTGCTTCTCAGGTTTCTAAACTCAATCTTGTTGAAAAACGTGGCGTCATCGGTGCAATCGAAGCGGTAGCAAATAATCAGATCACACTTACCGATACAAAGGGAAATATCAGATATGTAGATCTTGATGAAATTACTAAATTTAATTCCACGGGTTCAGGATCTTCCTTTGGACTATCTGATCTTAAAAAAGGAATGCAAATTAGTGTGCTTGGAATTTATAATAAAGACTCACAAAGAATTCTAGCAAGATTTGTTACTACTGTAACCGTACCCACTCGATACATCGGTGAAATTGCTGCAATTGACAGTAACAATTTTCAAGTTACTATAGTAACCGAAGATGGAAAATCAGCAAAAGTTGAAATTGATACGACTTCAACTGTTTCCTCCTATTCAAGTGGTGCAGATCTCACCAAATACGGATTTTCAAAGCTTAATGTTGGAGATCGAGTTACCGTCGTCGGATATCCCGATAAAAAAGCTACATTGCTCATTGCTGACCGACTAATTGACTATTTGAATACACCAAAAGATTCTACTATCTCAATCGTTACTCCAACCACTGCACCAACGAATGCTCCAACAAGTGCCGGTGCAAAAAATATCAAACCCTTAAAATAGTTCATGAATCCTCGCATACAAAAACTGAGAACCTTGTTGCAAAAGAAAAAGCTTGATGCAATTTTTATTTCATCGCTACCTAATATAACTTATTTAACAAATTTTTCCGGTTTTTCCACGGAAGATCGCGATGCATATCTGCTTATAACACAAAACGAACAATATATCTTTACTCATGGCATCTATAAAGAAACTGTCGAGCTACATATCAAAGATTTTAAACTCATTGCAATCCAACGAGAAAATCCGATCAATATAGCTATAAAAAAAATTGTAGATGAACAACAAATCAGAAAATTAGGATTTGAATCGTTTGATCTTACAGTAGATGAATATGATAAACTTGTTAAGCAAATCGCAAAAAAAATATTAGTTCCCCATGACTTAATAAGTACTATTCGGATTATCAAAAGTTCAGAAGAAATAGTTGCTATTCAAAAAGCTTGCCAACTTGGCGATCAGGCGTTTTTGTATATTTGCAAACAGATACGAGCAGGTATCACTGAACAAGAACTCGCAACAGAGCTTACATTTTTCGTCAAACGGCATGGTGCAGATATGTCATTCCCTTCAATTGTTGCATTTGGCCCGAAT
>Ga0210404_10000714_pt1 | contig 15761 bp, 14 predicted proteins | sample IncBWH28MmetaG_FD_155455 | JGI IMG/M metagenome (GOLD analysis project Ga0210404, IMG submission 155455) | Forest soil microbial communities from Barre Woods Harvard Forest LTER site, Petersham, Massachusetts, United States - Inc-BW-H-28-M | ecosystem: Environmental > Terrestrial > Soil >... | reverse complement strand
GAACGCCATAGTGCAGCAGCGTCAGCCAAGCGCCGATGAGTCCCATGTCGTGATAGAGGGGCAGCCAGCTCACGCCGACGTCGCCGGGTCCGAGCCGTAGTGCCTCTCCAATCGCTCGCATGTTCGCGAGCAGATTTGCATGCGTCAATACCACGCCTTTGGGGTCGCCGGTGGACCCGGAAGTGTATTGCAACAGGGCGATGTCCGAGGATGTACGCACGCGACTGCCGCTCAGGTGCGCGGGTAGAGCGCCCGGGGCGGGAGGTGGCGCTTTGTCCGCCGCGTCCATCAGTCTTTCCGCATCGACAACCGCTGCGAGTGAGTGCACGCGCGGCTTAAGGAGGCGTGCCACGGGTTCCGCTCGCCGGAATGTCAGCAGCAGGCACACTTCCGCATTGTTGAGGATGGCGGCCTGCCGCGCGGCATATTCCTCAATGCGGTCCGCGCGGAACGGCGGATAAATCGGAACCGGAATCGCGCCGGCGAGGAGAATGCCTGCATAGGAGATAAAAAACGCGCGCGATGTGGGCAACATCATGGCCACGCGTCCGCCCGCCGGCACGCCACGGCGCGCCAACTCGGCGGCCACGCGCTGTGCTGCCGCATAGAGATCGCCGAAGGTCAGGGTTAGATCGCGAGCGCCATGTTCGGCGTCTTCACTGATGAGCAAATGCGCGCGCGTGCCGTCGTGCGCGGCCCGGAAGCGCAGAACATCGATCAGAGTCTGCGCGGAGGTGATTCCCGTTTGCGCCACTTCGCGGTGTTGCTTTTGCGTTGCGGCGGACGCACGAAGCGCGGAAAAAGCACGTTCTTCCCTGGAGTCCGCTTGCGGCGCGTCCAAAATCGCTCGCGTCAAGTCTTCCGGTGTGTTTGCCTCGGACGCCGCGCGGTCTGGGAGACGCACGCTGAATTCGCTCTCGAGCCGCGACAACAGCTCGACCCGCTCGAGACTGCCAAGGCCTAGCTCGCGATCCAGGTGCGAATCTGCGTTCAGGATGGGAAGTGCGCCGAAGCTGCCCAGTTCGTGGAGCAGTTCACGCACGATTTCGAGAACGCGCTCTCGCGTGGCCGAGCGGTCGAGTTGTGCAGTGGTCGTGGCCACAGGTTCAACCGGAGGACTGCTACTTCCCGCGCAGGCTACCACGCAGCCCGGTCGATTGCCATTCGCAACTGCCGTGCGCGCTCAAAAAGGCAGCACCTGATGCGCGTGCTCTAAGCGCCGTTTTGCTTGGTTTGCTGGGCCCAACCCTTGGGCATCAGCGTGGTCGAGAGGTCCACGCCAGAAAGGTCGGCGCCGCTCAGATCCGTTTCGCGCAGAATAGCCACACCTAAATCCGCGCCCGTAAATTTCGCACCGTTCACATTGGCCAAGCGAAGGTTGACGTTGCGTAGCTGCGCGCGCTGAAAATTTACATTGGACAAGTCACATCGGAAAAACTCAATGCCGCTCGCTTGCGCTTCTGTAAGATCCGCTCCCGGCAGAATCGCTTCGGTCAGGTCCGCGTTGCGCAAGTCGGCCTTACGCAAGTTCGCGCCTGAGAGATCGGCGCCAGGGAGCTTCGATCGCCGCAGGTCCGTCCCTTCGAGATTCGCATTGCGCAGAATGGCGCCGCTGAGGTTCGCTCCGCTCAGGTCGGCGCGCGAAAGGTCAGCGCCGGTGAGGTCTGCCCTGGCGCCGCCGTCTTTTCCCTGAAAAAAGGCCTTATGTGCTTCGAGTATCTCGGCCACAGTTCTGCCGTTGTGCCGGATGCTTTTTGTCTTGCGCAGTCCCATGATCGTTACATCATCTCCTGTGTTTCCCGCGTCTATTCTACTGGAGCCGAAGGCAACCGGAAAGCTGGACGGCGCAGAGGCTTAGTATGGACCGGCGCTTTCTTGCCCCCTCGGTACTTCCCTCGATAATTCTTGGTATCGATTTCGAGGGCCTCTGGCCGTACCATATAGTTGTAGTGCAATGAACCAGCATAATTATCCACGGCGTTTTTGGTGGCTGGCCAGTGGTTTCACTTTGATTCTGGCGTTTGTGTGCTTGTACGCAAGGGGGGCTGCACAAACGCAGGCGGCGGAAGACGAGATTGTTGCCAATCTTGCCGGAGGCCGCGTACTCGTTCACGTCGCACGTGACGGCAACATTGTGTTCGCCGCCATCAACGAACCGGTGGAAGCCGGCGGCGTCCCTCCTCGCGTGTTAGAACTCGATGCTACCCACGTGGCCGTGCTTCTGGGCGCGTCGGAGTGGCGCCTTCCCGCGGATCCCAATCCTGTGCGGCTGGATCGCAATTTCGAGCGCATTCGCGCGCGGGATCCAAAATATCAATACGATGCCAGCGAAGCCGAGCCGGACCTGGAAACCATCGGCGTAGCTATTCTTGAGAAATTGCGCCCGCTCACCGCGCAACTTCATCACAAGATCGAATTGCCGTCCGATGAGCCGCTCCTCGAGATGGTGCTCATCGGCTATGCGCCGAAAAACTATGGCCCCGAGGTTTGGACCATCGAATACCGGGTGCAGCAGGAGCAGGTGGCTACACGAGGAGAGTATTGGCAGACTCGTGTTCTGCGGCCGCGCTTCACGCAATTGTATCCGCCGGAAAAGCATGCGCCGCGCATGATCGTCGAAGCCCGTTACCCCGCGGAACAGAAAGCGCCCTTGCTGATGGCCCTGATTCAAGGAAATGACCCGGCGATTGCGCAACTTAGCGGTTCGGACGCGCGCTTTGCGAAGGTGGTCGAGTCGGTGGACAAGGGACAAGCGCACAAAGTGGCTCCAACCGATGCCGCCGATTTCCTGCGCGCCGTGCTGCCGCTCATAGCCGACAAACAGTCCTTTATCCTGGCCAAAATGGAAGAACAGCGAGGATTTGATTGGATTGTTCCGCCGGATGAACCTGTGGAACGCGCCAAGAAGAGCGAAGACAAGAACCGGCCGGCGGATGCTCCAAGCCTGCTCCGAAAGCCGAATCCCCCGAATCGCTAAGAAATCTTCTCGATTGTGTCGCCGCGCCGGATCACCCCACCCGCGATTACCCGGCACAACATTCCGCGCCGTCCGCGCAGTTCTCGCCGCAGCCCGGGCCTTATTTTTTCCAGCAGGTCGCAGGGCGTACATGGCCCGCTCACTTCCATTTGCGCATCACCGACGCGAAGACGCTGCCCTGCAGGTAGCCCGTTGACGTTGATTCCACGGGTGGTGATGTTTTCTCGAATGATTCCGGGCTGCAGCTCCATCAGCTCCAAGGTTTCGCTGTCCACGAGCAAAACTTGCCGCGGGCTGTTGATCCGTGCGTGTGCACACCCTTCAAGTCCTGAATCCTCGACGGCGAGGATTTCGGACATTTCTTCCATCGGCAAACGCCGCTGCGGAGCACGAAACAAGTGCAGAACATTTGCCATGCTTCAGTCTCCCGCCGCGTGCAGTCGGCTGGCTTGGGCGCCGATATCCTTACGATAGTGCATTCCTTCGAAGCGAATCTTTGCAGCGGCTTCGTATGCCAATGACAGAGCTGCATCGATGGTGGCGCCTGATGCAGTCACACCAAGAACTCGACCTCCACTGGTAATGATCGCGTTGCCCTCCCGGTGCGTGCCGGCGTGAAATACCTTCACACCGTTAACGCGTTCCGCATCGGTTAGTCCTCCGATTATCTTTCCGGTTTCAAATTTGCCGGGATAGCCCCCTGAAGCGATTACAACGCAGACACTGGCGCCTGGTTTCCACTTTAAGCGGGTAGGCTCCAGGGTCCCTGCGGCAACCTCTGCAAGTACCTGTGCTAGGTCGAAGTCCATGCGCGCGACGATTGCTTGCGTTTCCGGATCGCCAAGCCGGCAGTTGAACTCGAGCACTTTGGGTCCGGAGGCCGTCAGCATCAGGCCAATGTAAAGGAAGCCCTCATAGTGAATCCCTTCAGCGGCTAGGCCGCGTATGGCGGGCTCGACAATGGAATCTAAGATTCTCTGTCGCAGCGTGGGTAGAAGGAGCTCGTCTGTTGAATAGGCGCCCATTCCGCCTGTGTTGGGGCCGCGGTTGCTGTCAAAGACTCGCTTGTGATCGCGCGTCGGCACCAAGGGGGCGTAACGCTGCCCATCGGTAACCACAATAAAAGACAGCTCTTCCCCTTCGAGCGTCTCCTCCAACAGCACCCGCTTCCCTCCTGGCCCAAGCTCATTTTGATCCAGCAATCGGCGGATAAAATCTTCCGCGGATGCCGCGTCCTGGGCGACAAAGACTCCCTTTCCGGCACACAGACCATCTGCCTTTATGACCAGCGGCCAGTTCCAGCCGGAAAGTCCACTCACAGCAGACTGCGCCGTGTCATACACGCCGTACATTTGCGCGGTCGGAATGTTGTGGCGGCGCAGAAACTCCTTGGCGAAGATCTTGCTGCCTTCCAACTGCGCCGCTTGCTGTGAAGGTGCGACGACCGGCCAGCCGCCGCTCCGAAAGGCATCCCCAATCCCGTTCACCAAGGGCAGCTCTGGGCCGACGACTGTGAGGTCAGGGCTTATTCGCTCCGCTAGAGCAACAAGCTGCGGCACATCGGCAGGGTTCGCCGGCAAGCACTCCGCTTCCGCTTCGATTCCGCCATTGCCTGGCACACACCAGATCTTCTCGACGCGCGGGCTCTGCTTCAGTTTCCAGACTAGTGCGTGCTCGCGCCCTCCGCCGCCGATGACCAAAACCTTCATCTATTTGCCTCTTTATCCGATACGTTCGGAACGATAGAGCCTGTCCCCAAGCATGTCAACCTGGCGCAAACCAACACGCGAGGAGCGACGCAAGCATGACTGTGAATGTTGCAATCACTCAGCCGTTACTTATTGTGGGGACGAAGCCGGAATAAGCCTTTATGTGGGGAGGACCGCTCCTAAACTGAAGATAACGTTCCTGCCGCGTCGGTCATGGAGGGGTCAACCCATGCTGATTCCTTTGCGCCATGAAAACATGGAGGGCCGCCGTTGGCCGGTCATCTCGATCGCGCTCATAGCCATCAACTTCATCGTCTTTCTGGGAACCCACTGGCAAATCGAGGCGCAAAATCCCAAGCGCGCGGAAGTGCGCGGGCACATTCTCCTGCTTGCAGCCGCGCACCCGGAACTGCACATGAACTCCGACGTGCAGCGCTTTGTGACTACATTCCGTGACAAAAATCCTTCCGTCTGGAGTCGAGCGGCGTCACCCTCGCGACAAGTCGAAGACACTTGGGACGCCAAGATGCGCGTGATGGAGGATGGCGCGGAATTGCAGGCCGAAATGGATTCACTCGGGCAACAATACGCGGAGCTTGAGCACACCTCGATTCTGGCGAATTACGCGTTCATTCCCGCGCATCCAGCGCCGATTTCCTATGTCACCGCGAATTTCCTGCATGGCGGTTGGATGCACATTATCGGCAACATGTGGTTTTTGTGGCTCGCTGGCGCGATTTTGGAGGACACCTGGGGGCGCATTATTTACCCTATTTTTTATTTTCTTTCCGGAGCGATGGCCCTTCAATTCTATGGCTGGGCGAATCCCGGCAGTCTCGTTGCCACGCTCGGTGCGTCCGGTGCTGTCGCCGCTTTGATGGGAGCGTTCTTGGTCCGCTTTCCGAAGACGAAGATTGAGATGCTGTGGCTTTTCGGATTTGGCTTTCGGTCCTATCGATTTCACGCGCGAGCTTACTGGCTTCTACCTTTGTGGTTGCTGATGGAAATATTTTCGGGAGCGATTTTTGGAAACTCCTCCGGAGTCGCCCATTGGGCGCACGTGGGAGGATTCGTTTTCGGTGCCGTCGTCGCAGTCGGACTCAGCTATTCGGGGCTGGAGCACGTCGCCAACCAGGCCATCGAGGCAAAAGTCACCTGGACTGCGGAACCTGCCATCGTGCAAGCCACCGAAAAAGCGGATCAAGGAAATTTGGACGAAGCGATCGCTATCCTGCAAAACCATGTTGCCAGCAGTCCCGCCTCGATCGACGCGTGGACGCTCGTATCTCAGCTCTATTGGCGCAAGAATGATATTCCGAAGTATCACGAAGCGATCATCAAGCTGTGCCAGATTCACCTGAAAGCGCAAAATATCGACGCAGCCTGGCAGGATTTTGGCGAGTATCTGAATTCCGGCGGGGAGCGCATGCCAGCATCGACTTGGCTGGAACTTTGCCGTTCCGCGGAAGGCCAGCAGAATTTTGAGCGTGCAGTGGAGGAATACGACAAGTTGGCGCGCGCCTATCCGACCGAACGGCAATCTCTATTGGCCTTGATGGCAGCGGGCAGGCTGTCGTTGAAGAAGTTGAACCGGCCGGCAGAGGCGCTACACTTTTATAAGGCCGCGGCAGATTCGCCCGTTCCCCATCTCGATTGGGCCATGAACATACAGGGCGGAATCTTGGAAGCGCAAAAGGCGCTGAGTGCTGCTGGGGTCCCAACGGCAAACTCTTAGCTGTAGACCACCTAACCGCCTATCAAAATAACTGAGGTTAGCAGTATTTCCGCGGATTAGGCCGTGCTGGCAGCGCGAATTGGGATCGTTACGCTAGACACAGCGTCTGAGGACGCCAACATGTGGCAGCGGCCATCAAAAATACCACCTGGGTCGATAACCATACACGGAGAGTGAACCTCGCCGGTGACAACGCCCTTCGCTTCAATCTCAACGCGCCCCTTGGCAAAGATCACGCCATCGAACCGGCCGGAAATCACAACCCGATTGCCTTCGATCTGACCCTCGACTTTCGCGCCTTCGCCCAGGATGACCGTCTGCTCGGAGATAATGTTGCCCTTGACGTTGCCATTAATGCGGAACGTCCCCGTGACCGTAAGCGTGCCTTCGAGAGTCACACCTTGATCGATAAAACCTGTCCACTCTTCGCTGCTTGCGCCCTTTGCTGTGCCGGGCCACTTCCACGCCATGGCAATCCCCCCAAGAAAGACTCATTCCACTTTAGCGACACTCGGACACAAGTCAACGCGACGTTGCAATGGAAGTGTCGAATGAGGCGACGGTGAAAGGCGACTTAAGTCTCGAACGGTTTAGCGGACCGCGTACTACTACTTCATCAAGCGATCGTACAAGCCCAGTAGCTGCGCCTCTTCGTAATACTCCAGCACAAGCTGGCCGGGCCGCATTTTCGTTTTTTCTCGCAGCACAACCTTGGTCCCCAGGTGACGCTGCAGCTCATCAAGCGCGGCACGGATGTTGGCGTCGACGTGTGGCGCACTCGCCGCTACGCTGCCGGCTGTTTTCGCGCGGCGCGCAGCCAAGCGCTCGATCTGGCGGACCGTCAAGCCGCCCCGCGAAGCGCGTTGCGCATAGCGCATTCGGAGCTGAGGATCGGCGACCGCCAATAGCGCTCGACCGTGCCCCGCGCTCAGCTTGCCTTCCTCAATCCACTCCTGAATCGTTTGCTCGAGCTTCAGCAATCGAACCGCGTTCGCCACTGTCGCGCGGTCCTTGCCAGTGCGTTCAGCAACAGCTTCCTGCGTGAGCTGAAATTCTTCCATCAGCCGGTCGAAAGCGCGAGCCGTTTCGATGGCGTTCAGATCTTCGCGCTGGATATTTTCCACCAAGGTCATTTCCAGCGCCAGTTCGTCAGAGACTTGGCGAATGATCGTGGAAACCTTGGTCAGGCCGGCGCGTTGGGCGGCGCGCCAGCGGCGCTCGCCAGCAATGAGTTGAAAGCGGCTTCCGACCGGCCGCACCACCAACGGCTGAATAATGCCGCTGGCCTTGATTGACCGTGCGAGCTCTTCAAGCGCCTCTTCGCGAAACCGCGTGCGAGGCTGGTATGGACTGGGATCAATGAGGTCAATATCGACCTGTTGTGGGCCCGCCGACATCGTTTCGCGTGCTGGAGCTGCGGCAGCGGCTCCCACGGCATGTTGGGGCGCAGGTGGCGGAACCTGCGGTTCAGGCTCCCGAATGAGCGCTCCGAGTCCCCGTCCCAGCGCGTTTCTCGGCATTGGCGATTACCTCCTGAGCCAGTTGTGTGTACCCTTCGGCTCCCTTGCTATGCATATCATAGAAAATAATAGGCTTACCGAAACTTGGAGCTTCCGCGAGGCGAACGTTGCGCGGAATAATGCTTTGAAAGATCTGCGTACCGAAGAAACTGCGCAAATCCGTGGCCACTTGACGCGAAAGGCTCGTCCGTTCGTCATACATCGTAAGCAAAATGCCCTCGATCTCCAGGCTGGGGTTCAATGTTCTGCGGATTCGCATGAGTGTATCAAGAAGCTCCGATACGCCCTCGAGCGCCAGATATTCGCATTGAATTGGCACCAGCACGGCGTCTGCGGCCACAAGAGCATTCAAAGTCAGCAAGTCCAGCGCGGGAGGGCAATCCAGAATGATAAAGCGGTATTTTTCACGGAGGCCATTCAGAAGCGATTGCAGTTTGTATTCGCGTCCCTCGGCCGAAACCAATTCAACCGCAGCACCGGCTAGGTTTTTATCCGCCGGCACGACATCCAAGCCGTCAACTTGCGATTTCTGGGCGATTCGATCGAAAGGTTCGTTCAAAATCAGCAAGTTGTAGAGAGTGCGGCGCGCAGGATCTTTCTGGAAACCGATGGCCGCCGTTGCATTGGCTTGGGAGTCGCAATCGACAAGTAAAGTCGGCTGCTCAGCCGCGGCGAGGCAGGCAGCTAGATTTACGGCTGTGGTAGTCTTACCGACCCCGCCTTTTTGATTGGCCACAGCAATAATTCGCGCCACCGAACCCTCGTGGGCGAAAACTTAGCAAAGCTGGAAAGTAGATGCAAGATGTTTCACGTGGAACAGGCCAAGATCGCTGTGAAAATTGTTAAATGAGATCGCTCTCGGCGGTAAACCGTTCCACATGGAACATGGGAGGCGAGCCCTCCAAAGCCAAGCGAGACTCATTGCCGAAATTAGACGGGGGACGACACGTTCCACGTGGAACACAGAACCCAGGCTCCCGAAGGCGACGCGGAGCCTCCTTAGCGAACCAAAACACGTCAGATGGTTCTGAAAACTATTGAATCTAGACTAGCGACGAATCGTTCCACGTGGAACACAGAATCAAGCCCTCCGAGGGATGGCCTTGCGTCCTTGTCGCAACTAAAGCGGTCAGATCCATCTCAGCCGATGCCAGTACTCTGCGTTCTGCGGAGAATGTCCCTCATTGGTGGCGACGGCGAGCGTTAGCCTTGTTCCACGTGGAACGTAACGAAAGGTTTTAGCAGCGGGGCCGCTCTGACTTGTTCCACGTGGAACACCCAATCTGTAATCGCGCCCGGGAGCATGCTGGTTTGTTCCACGTGGAACCTCTTCGCTATTGCTGCGGCCCGGCTTGCCTTGTTCCAACCAATAGGAACCGTTGCAGAGAGTGCGGAATTGAAATAGGCTCTCCCCAAGTCCATCCCGCTCTCTTCTTAATCTCATCGACGTCGCGTCCACCGACCCAAAGAATAGCTCGATCTGCTGCAACCCGCTCTGAACGCGCCCAGTTCAAAAATTTGTCAAATTCGCCCAACGCTCGCGAGCACACGAAATCGAGCGGCGTAATCTCGTCCCCAAGCTCCTCGTACCGGCTGACCAGAACTCGCGTATCCGCGAGTTCTAGTTCGCGTACGACCTCGGCCAAAAACGTGGCCTTCTTCACGTTCGATTCGATCAAAAAGACCTGCAGTTCTGGTTGCGCAATTTTCAGCGCTAACCCCGGAAAGCCGCCGCCGGAGCCCACGTCAGCGAACCGGCCCGCCTGCAGCGGCACTGCGGCAGCAGCGTACATCGACTCGCAAAAATGCCGATACAGCACTTCCAGAGGGTCGCGAATGGCAGTAAGGTTCACCTTCTCGTTCCAAGCGAGCAGCATCGCCATATACCGCTGAATAGCGGCAATCCGCGCGGGCGTTACCTGCAATTGGAATTCGCGGAGCGCCTTGGCGATAGTATCCGCTGACAAAGGAGGCGCGTTCTTAGTTAACATAATACAATGACTTGCCCATATTCTTCGCTAACCTGTTGTTTATTAACGAGATAACGTGGTCCAGCTATCCCTGCCACGAGGTCCACGCCGACGTGCCACGCCATCACAGGCACCAAGCTGCCGAGCGCGACCCGCGAAATTCCAAACAGGATTCCCAGCACCATGGTGCTAACAAAGCCCGCCCGGCCTTGATATAAGTGCGCCAGTCCAAATAGGATCGAGGACAACAATATCACCACGCCCGCCGGCAAGCCTGTACGCCCGAGCACCGCCATGGCAAACCCCCGATACAAAAACTCTTCGCATAATCCCGCCGTGATTGCCAAGGCAAAGAAGGGAATCAACTCCACCGTGCTCTGCGGAAGAATGCGTTCCGCAAGCGCCTGGACCGGCCGCCGCAGCGGGCTCGTCGAGCGCCCCATGCGCCGCAGGTTCAGCCACTGAAGCGTGACGATCAGCGCGGCGCCGAACGCGGTAATCACGAATAGCCTGATGCGCCCGGGAACTGCCACGCCAAGCTGTTCAGCGGTGAACCCGTGCGCCCAGGCCCGCCATGCGGCGACGGCCGTGGCGAGCCACTGAAATGCGATGGTCGAACCGTACAGCCAGAGCCGCTCTGCCGATTCCACTCGCGGCTTAGCAAGGAGCTGCTTTAGTCGCGCCCGGCCGCGCAGAGGCACAATCACGCCCAACACAAAGAAGATCAGCAGAATGTCCCAGGGCATGCGGGATGAAAACACGTCCGGGCACGAACCGCAATAGCGCGCGCGGATGTCACGACCGGCAAAACAGTGGCATCCTTATAGTGATAGTGCGCTCACCTGATGCAATTAGCAGCGGGAACGCAGTTAAGAGGTGCTCCGTTGGCAACGCAAGTGAAACTGACGTCCATGGCGAAGGCGGCGGGCTGTGCCGCAAAGCTGAATCCCGCCACTCTCGAAGCGGTACTGCGGAAGCTCCCGCGGCAAACGGATCCCAACGTCCTGGTAGGCTTTGACACCAATGACGACGCGGGAATCTACAAAATTAGCGAAGAGATGGCGCTCGTGCAGACCGTCGATTTTTTCACGCCGATTGTGGATGACCCGTATCTGTTCGGCCAGATCGCGGCTGCCAATGCGCTGAGCGACGTGTACGCAATGGGCGGCCGGCCGATATCGTCGCTTTCCATCGTGGGGTTTCCGGAAAAGGGCGACCCCGCAATTCTTGAACAGATCATTCGCGGCGGCCTGGCGAAAATGAACGAGGCGCGCTGCAGCGTGATCGGCGGTCACTCGATCCGCAATGAAGACATGTTGTTCGGTTACGCGGTCACGGGCTTGATCAATCCACGGCGCGTGTGGCGCAATGTTGGCGCGCGCGAAGGCGATGTGTTGTTATTCACGAAGCCGCTGGGGACAGGCGTGATCACGACGGCGCTGAAAAAGGATCGCGCCACGGAGGCATCGCTGGCGGCCGCGGTCTCGGCGATGACTACCTTGAACTCGGCAGCCGCGGCGGCGCTGCAAGAAATCGACGAGAAATCCGGCGATGCGCCAAATGTTCACGCCGTCACCGATGTCACCGGCTTCAGCTTGCTGGGTCACGCGCGGGAGATGGCGCTCGGTGATCCAGCGAACGGCACCGTGGCGGTGTCCTTTGAAATCGATCACGCTGCTTTCGACTATTTCCCCGGCGCGGTAGAAGCGGCGCGCGAAGGTCATCTCTCCGCCGGGCTCAAGAACAATCGCGCCTTTGTGAGTGACTGCGCCACCTTCGCGCCGAATATCGCGGCTGAATATCAGGATCTGCTCTTCGATCCGCAAACTTCCGGCGGCTTGCTTGTCGCCATAGCGCCGCAAGCGGCAGAAACAGCCCTGTCGACTCTGCAGCGTCACGGCGTCGCTGCGCGACGAGTTGGCAGAGTCGTGGCCAAGCGCTCACCGCTTCTCGCCGTCTACTGAGATGGGCCTGGCTTCGCACATCCTATAGACTCTCCGGCATGGACACCATCACTCACGGCATCGCCGGCGCGCTGATCGCGAAGGCGGCTTTTCGCGGGCAAGACATGCTCGGCGCAAAGCCGGTGAATCGCGGACGAATCATTACCTGGTCGTTGATGCTGGGCGCGATCTTCCCGGACTCCGACGTGATCCGGGAATTTTTCTCTCACAACGACCTCCTCATCGTGACCTGGCATCGCAGCATCACGCATTCGCTCGTTTGCCTTCCCTTTTTCGCGATCGCTCTCGCAGCGTTGACGCGCTGGTTTGTGCGCTGGCGCAAATGGGACTCGCCGTCTTTTGGCGCGCTGACCGCCATCTATGCCGTGGCTATTCTCAGCCATATTCTTCTCGATCTAGTCACCTCGTTCGGTACGATGATCTGGTCGCCGGTGAAATGGTCGCGCCCAGCCTGGGACCTGATCTTCATCATCGATTTCACGCTGACCGCGATTTTGCTGGCACCGCAGATTCTCGCGCGGGTTTACGCCAAAAAAGAGGGATTGCAGCGGCGCGCGCTGGGAAGCTGGATGGCGTTCGCGGCAGCCACGCTGGGGGTCGCGGCGATTGGGCGCGCGGTGGGCGCCCCGCTCTCCTCGAGCGGTATTCTTGCAGCCATTGTCGTATTCGCTGCCGCCTTCCTTTTGCCTGCGGTTCGCAACTGGGGATTGCGCGTGCGGCTCGCGTCGTGGAATTTGGCGGGTTTGTTGCTCGCGTTCGGCTACATCGGAGCTGCGGCTTATGCACATCACGTCGCACTGGAACGCGTCGACAAGTTTTCTTCGTCGTTGCACCTGGACGTGCAATCGCGAGGCGCCCTCCCGTTCCCGCCGTCGATATGGCATTGGGATGGATTGATTCGCGCGCCGCGCGGAGTCTACGAGCTGCGCATGGATCTCGGCGGCGACTCGACAGACGTGCAGGCAGCATCTGCCGGCCCTGACGCGGGCTCATCCTTGAGTTATCGCTTTTATCCCGACGCGGCTCCTAATCCCTACATCGAAGCAGCCAACCGCCTGCCCGAAGTCCAGACCGTTCTATGGTTCGCCCGCTTTCCCGTGACGCGCTTCCACAAAGAGGGCGCTGACGCGATCGTCGAGATTTCCGATTTGCGTTTTCCGCAAATGAGGCCCGACCGGCCGGCGTCATTCACGTATCGCGTTCGCTTCGCCCAAGATGGCAGTGTGATTTCGCAAGGCTGGGTCAAACCAAAAGAGTAAAGGCTCCGCCCATCGCTGCCCGGGCAAGTCTCCAACTGAAAATGCAACGTTAGCTTGAGGCTTTGGAGTCTGCGGGATGGATTACGACTTGGCGGTGCTCGCCGACGCCGACGCTTTCCGTGCGCACGCCTGGAATGTCCTTCAATGCCAGATGCACGATGCGCCGCTCGCGCGAGCTCATCGGATTGAGGCGAAAGGGTTGCTTGGAGGTCTGCACGCGCTCGGCGGCCACCTTCGCGGTCATGCGCAGTTCTTCAAAACGCAACGCGCGATAACCGCCGCAGTCGATGTGAATCTTTTCGTGATGCTCCGGCTCCAGTCGCAAAGCGCGGAATGCAAGATGCTCGAGGGCCTTCAAAACCTCCGCACTTCGCTCCAGGAGGATCTCTTTGTCGCGGCCGTCCACGTCGGCGAGCACTTCCGCATCGCCGCCCACTTCCGGAGCAGCTACGCTCACTGTAACCTGCAGTTGAAATCCAGCCGCGCGAATAGTCGTTTCCAAAAAGTTTCGCAACGCATCGGCTGCGGCTTGCCGATCGAGTTTCCCGTTCTGAATAAGTTCCTGAGTCATAACCTCAATCAATCAAAGAGAGTGCAACAAACTGCAGAACCCGATTGCGATTCCGTTACTGTTTCTTGCTCTTGCCTTTTTTCCCCTGCGCCTGGATGGCCGCCGGCATCGGATGCGTGCGGTTCAGCCACCACTGCTGCAGGATGCCGACCAGGCTGCTCGTAAGAATATACACGGCCAGGCCGCTCGAGATGGGAGAGATCATGAACAGACCCGCCATGGTCACCGGCATGATCTTCATCATCATCTGCTGCTGCGGGTCCGTCGTGGTCATCGGCGTCATCTTCGAGACCAGATACATGGAAAGGCCCATGATTATTGGTAAAACGTAGTACGGGTCCTTCGCGGACATGTCTGTAATCCAGCCGAACCAGCGCGCATGCCGCATCTCGATGGCATAACGCAATACGGTATTCAAGCCGAACCAAATCGGCATCTGCAAAAACATCTGGAAGCAGCCGCCCACCGGGTTAATTTTCTCGCGGCTGTAGACCGCCATTACCTCTTTGTTCATCTCCGCTTTGCGCGGATCACGCATGGAATATTTCTTGTATTTTTCCTGGATCTGCTTGATCTCTGGCGCCACGCGCTGCATTTTCAGCGTCGTGCGGTAGCTGGAAATGCGCAGCGGAAACAGCAGCATGTTGATGACAAGCGTCAAGACAACGATCGCCCAGCCCCAATTCGGAATATAGCCGTGCAGCCACTTCAATCCGTGAAACAGCGGATCGGCAATAAACTCCAACCAGCCGAAGTTCACCAGCGAGTGCAGCGGCGGGTTCATCTTTTTCAGTTCGTCGTAATCCTTCGGGCCCACGTAGACGCGCAGCGCCAAAGGTTGCGCCGAAGTTGCCGTCTGGATTTGCGGGACCGGTTCTTCTGTATCTTTTCCTTCCACCTGAACCGTGCGGAAAACCTTCCAGTAGCGCGCCTCGAGAGTCCCAGGAGGCGCTCCACTCGGTGGTAGAAACGCCGCAGCGAAGTAGCGATCCTCGATTCCGGTCCAATCTTTGCCGCCCTGCCATACGCCATGCGGCCACTTCTCCGGCCCGTCCAACTTCTTGGCCATGATGTTGGTGAGCTTGCCGTTCTCGCTGTAGAAAACCGAGACCGTATCGATCGGCGCGGGATTGGAAACCGTCAAGTCGCCGAAGCCGCCGAGCCAGCTCATTCCTGCGACTATGGGACCGCCGTTGAACTTTACCGATGTCTCGACGCGCACGACGTAGGTGTGGTCGAAGTGAAAGTGCTTGGTGACTTCCAGGTGGCCGTCGCTCCAGCTGAATTCCGCATCAGTCGGCGCCTGCAAATTACTCGCCGGTGTGGAAACCTGATAGAGAGCGTTGTTCGCCGCAGTCTCTTGCTGCTCGTCGTTCAATGCCACCGCAAAGGGCCATCCGCCCGTCTGCTGCGCGGCCTCGGCATGCACTAAATCGAGAATGCGCGGCGGCTTCGAGTCGTCCGTATATTTTTTGAGCTGCCAGCTCTTCACCACCGCGCCGCGGTTGGAAAATTCGACGCGATAGAGATCATTCTCCACCACGATCGTCCGCTCTTGCGTTTCGCCTTTAGGCAGAATGGCGGCTTGAACCACGCCGGACATGCTGGTGCCTGGCGCTTTCGGAGTTACAGCGCTACCGGCTGGCGGGGTTGCGGTTGTGGCACTTCCCGGCGTTGCAGGCGCCGTCTGCGCGGGCCGGTTGCCCTGCGGAGGAACCGTCGGAGGTTTGGGCCCAAAAAACTTGGCCCAAAGCAAAATCACCACCAGGGACAAGAGCGAGGCCACCACAATGCGCAGCTCATGCGTTAACTTGGACTTCTTCTGCGGTTCGCTCACGAATGCGCCTCGTTAGGGGTAGCCGTACTGTTTTGCGAGTCTTGCCAGGCTTCGGGCACCGGATCGTACCCAAACCTGCCGGATAAAGGATGGCAGCGCAGCAAGCGCTTGAGCGTTAGCCACGCTCCATGCGCGACGCCGAAGCGCTCGATCGCCTCATACGCATACATCGAGCACGTGGGCTCGAACCGGCAGCTTCCGCCCACGAGCAGCGACAAA
>Ga0210404_10000712_pt1 | contig 15786 bp, 14 predicted proteins | sample IncBWH28MmetaG_FD_155455 | JGI IMG/M metagenome (GOLD analysis project Ga0210404, IMG submission 155455) | Forest soil microbial communities from Barre Woods Harvard Forest LTER site, Petersham, Massachusetts, United States - Inc-BW-H-28-M | ecosystem: Environmental > Terrestrial > Soil >... | reverse complement strand
CTCTTCCTATACGCGTGGCACGGACGGCATCACGCGGCGCATATCACCGAATTGCGCAAACAAAGAGGTTGGTAGCCGCAACGCTATGGATTTTGCTTGGAAGATCTAGCAAGACTGGCGCTTACCACGATGTGCTGCGCTTCCACGGGGTCAATTCCATATCTTTGATTGAGCATGGTGGCGAAGCCCTGCGCCTGTGTCCAGGTTTCAAAGCGGCCATACTCCCTCTGGGGCCACATCCCTGATTCGTTTTTCACGACGCGCACTACCAGGGCACCGTTTTCCGTAATAACAGCCGCAAATGCGGAGCGCTGCATGGCCGGGATCTCGTTTGGTTCCATCAGGTAATCGTTTCTCTCAGCAGGCGCCGGCAAGGCCAAACAGCGCTTCGTGCCCAATACCAATGCGCGAATCTGGCGAGACACGGATGCGAGTTCCCGTGACAACTCCATGATATCTAACTGGACGCGGGTGATTTGGCGCAACGCTTCCGCCAGTTCCTCGGTGTCACCACAATTCAAAGTCCACATGGAGTCTCCCTCGATACGCTCCCGGCACCTCCTTGAGCAACGATCAAAGCGCGTCAGGGTTCTCAGCAAGCTGGCGCGGTTTTTCACAGCCACCTCCGAATTTCCGACCGCCAACGTATGGATTTAAGGACGAGGATGTACTGGAAAGATGAGGCAGCCATGCGCAGAAAGCAAAGTATTCGCATATTACCCTGCTACTTATATTACCATACTTATATCACACACAGAGCATAATGCAAAACGGTCGCGCATGGAGGGGGAGTAGCGCGGTTTGCGGACGCTCGTGTACGATGGTCGATGAGGAGAATGCATGAATCGAACGGCTGGGACTTACGCTATATTCGAGACTTCGCAGGGCAATATTGTCATTCGCTTGCTCGAGAAGGAAGCGCCTAAGACGGTGGCCAATTTCATAGGCTTGGCCGAGGGAACAAAAGAGTTCACCGACGAGATGACGGGGAAGAAGCTGAAGAAAAACTATTATGACGGCCTGACATTTCACCGCGTGATTCCCGATTTCATGATTCAGGGTGGCTGCCCGCGCGGCGATGGACGCGGCGGCCCAGGCTACACCTTTCCGGACGAGTTTCACCCGTCGCTGAAACACTCCAAGGCGGGAAAACTTTCCATGGCTAACGCCGGTCCGGGCACGAACGGCAGCCAATTTTTCATAACGGTGGCGGCGACGCCCTGGTTGGACAATAAACACACCATTTTCGGCGAGGTCGTGGAAGGCCAGGACGTGGCAGACAAAATTTCCAAAGTCCCACGCGATTCGAACGATCGGCCACGTACCCCAGTGACCTTGAACAAGGTGCGTATTGAGCGGGTGCAGTAGCAAATAGTTTTGTCTACAGCGGATTCACGACCAAAACCCAAGGCAGGGAAAAGCATGCTTACACCGCAGCAAATGCTGCGAATCATGATTGAAATAGTTTTCGTGCTGCTCGGAGGTCTGGTGGTGTGGCTCGGCCTCAGTGGCTACATCTTGTTCGACCGACGAAAGCCAGGTTGGTTGATCCTGAGCGCGGCTTTGATCCTGTGGGGCCTGCGAGCATTGTACAGGCGGGGAGCGTGGTGGTCCCGCTTGGAGCATTTGACGCGCGGCGTGACCTTGACTCTGCTGGGCTTGGTGATGCTGGCGATTGCACGCGTGCCGTTCCAGTGGGTGGGACGGCTGCTGGCACTCGCCGGCGTCTTGCTGGTGGTTCGGGGCCTCATGGGTGCGGCACTCATCCTTCGGCCCCACTAGGTCGCTCTAAAGCCCCGCTCCTTCTGGATTTCTCCCTTTCCTTGGATATAATCCCGGAACCACCTTTCTCCCAGCGGGCCTATCACGAACAAGGAGACGCTCATGCTCAAGGAATTTAAAGAGTTTGCCATGCGGGGCAACGTCATCGACTTGGCGGTTGGCGTCATCATCGGAGCGGCGTTCGGAAAAATCGTCGCCTCGCTGGTGGAGGACATCATTATGCCCCCCGTGGGACTTCTCCTGAATGGCGTCAATTTTACGGATTTATTCATCTCTTTGAACGGCAAACACTTCGACACTTTGCCAGCGGCAAAAGCGGCTGGCGCACCGACGCTGAACTACGGCTTGTTCTTGAACAACGTGATCAATTTTCTGATCGTTGCGTTCTGTGTTTTCATTTTGGTGCAACAGGTAAACCGCTGGACGAAGAAGCCTGAACCGGCCGCCGCACCCACAACAAAAGAGTGCCCACAATGCGCAATGACGATTCCCATCAAGGCAAGGAAGTGCCCGCATTGCACGGCACAGATTGGATGAGGGCGTCGCTTGTTTGCGTCTAGGAGCAAAAAGAACTCAACACAGAGTTCAGAGCACAGGCCACAACAGTGCTACACCTTGGGTTTGCGTTTGCTCACGTTGGATTCCAGGTGGGTGCGCAAGCGGTTGACGACCTCGTCCTCGTGGCCTTCCTCGATCTCCTTCTGAACCTCCTCTAAGGCGAAGTGCACCACGTCATGATGGTGCAGCTCTTCGCGCGCGAGCGATTCGCTGAAGCGCAGCCAGAGGCGATGCAGGAGATTTACTTCATTGGCGGTGAGGTTGGGCGCGTGCGGGCCCAGCACCTTATAGATCTTGTCGCCATTGGGCAGATGAATTTCCAGGTTGAATTGTGGCTTCGGATCGGGCAGTTTTTCCCAGCCCTCGCCGATTTGGCGCGCCTGCTCTTCGGTGTTCTCCCTGGCGGAGCGGCCAATGACAATGGTGCTGGATTGCAGGGCGGTTGCGGCCCGCAGGATACCGTCCCACAGGTCGTTGGCGGCGACGACCGCCAATCGAATCGACTTGCCGCGCTTTTCCGCCATCGAGAGCGCCTGGGAAAACAAATGCTGCTCGATGCTGCCGAACAGCTGATCGGCTTCTAGCTCGTTCTCGCCCGATCCTGAGCGCCTCAGGAGGCGCACGTGGAGGACGACTACGTCACGCCGCCCAGGCTTGATTCGGTCCAGAACGTTTCCGAGGTGATACAAATTGAAATGGTTGCTGACGGGCACAAGAATATTTCCCGGCCGCGCGCCAACAGCCTCGGGACTTAACTCGCCCTCTAGTTCAAGGTTGAACTGGTCCATTTCCACGTGGGCGACACCGCGGTTCTTGGCACGACGCTCGGAAACGGTGAAAACGATGTACAAAATGACGGAAAAAACGCCCCCGGCGACTGTGGCTATTGGCTTGGTGAACAGGTTCGTGACGGCGATAGCAAACAGGGTGAGCGTAATCAGTCCAAGACCCACTGGGATTTGCACACCACGAAAGTAGAAGTTCAGGGGTACCTGGAACTCCCGTTCGCCCGGACGCGTGTAGCGCAAAACCAATACAGCCAAGCCGTTCATCGCGAAACTCCAAATCACGCCGAAAGCGTAAAGGTTCGCGAGAAAAGTCACATTGCCGCGGCTGATCAAGATGGTGAGGATCTGCAATCCCACGACGATATTGATGATGCGGTAGCTCGTGCCGAAGCGCGGATGCGGCTGCCGGAACCATTCGCTGAGCACGCCGTCTTCGGAAACGCGGTTGAGCACGCCATTGGAACCGACAATCGCCGTGTTCACCGCGCCAGCGAGAATCAATGTGCCCACCACGACCACGAAGCCATGGAAGATCAGGCGGGCAATCAACGGGCCCTGGAGGCTCATGGCCAAACCACCGATGAGGTTTTCCAGGTATTTTTGCCGGACATCGTCGGGAATGATCATCACCGCAAAGAAAGACACCATCGAGGTGAATACCAGGCTGTAGACGAAGATGACCAAGCCCGCCTTTTTCAGGTTTTGGAGCTTGGGGCTTTCAATTTCGCGATACACCTGGGCCAGGGACTCTTCTCCGCTCATAGCCAGCACGGAATGCCCTAGCGCGATAAAAATGGCGACGATCCCAAGTTGCGGGAAGACCGTATGAGCAAGCCACCCAAGCGCGTTGGGGCTGAACCGAAGATTGCGAGGATAGGGGAAGGGCGGAAGGGACGAGTGCCGCAGCACGGCAGTGTAAATGCACCAGCCGATCAGCAGGACCACCATGACGGTGACCAGCTTCATGATATGCAGCGCCTTTTCGCTCGATTCCGCTACGCCCTTGGTGTTCTCCCACCAGAAATACGCCGTGACGACAACGGCGAACATGGTGGCGATACCGGCGACGGTGGACTCCGAAAAGGGTCCGCTCAGGTGCGCATGCTGGGAGAGATCACTGAGCAAGCCGCCTAGATACTGCCCGGCGGAAACACCGCTGATCGGCCCGGTGAGGATGTAGTCGAACATCAGGGCGGAGACGCTGAATTTCGCCAATGCGCCGCCCAGCGATTGCTTGACCGCGCGGTACACACCGCCGCGCACGAACATGCTGCAGCTTTCCACGTAAACCGCGCGCACCGCGTAGGAAAACAGCATGATCGCCAGGATGAACCAGGGCGCGGTCTTGCCGATGTACCCTTCCGCTTCACCGCCGGCATAGTAGGCCGAGGAGGCCAGATCGTTCAGAACGATAGCGGCCGCGCGCCAAAAAGAAATAAAAGTAAGGAGAGCGGTGGTAGCTACGATGACGCGCGGAATGCCGTTGCCCCGGCCGCGCGTAGCAGCGGGGTTGGTGGGAGAGCTGCTCATGTCTGGGTGAACTTTTGGCTTAACAGATTAAAATGCTCGCATTTTTCCGGCGCGAAGTCTAGCTGACGAAAATGCCGCCTATGCTCACTTCCGCTCCACATGCGGCCAGAGAAACTATTGTGGGCCGGGCACCTTAGAAGCTATACCGGATAGCTGACGGACGGTCAATGTGACAGCGGAGTTAGCTGCCCGCAGCGCGGAAGGCTTTGGCACATTCGGCACAAGGGCAGATGCTGCGCAAGTGATCGTAGCTGTAGATACCCGTGGAGTGACCGTCGGTAAAAGTGATCTGGATGGCGTAGTTGCCGACCGTTGTGGCGGCTTGGGCACGCGGCTTGGGCTTAAACATCGGCAGAGCAATCGCGGAAGCGGGGCCCGCGCTGGCAAAGGCGCTCTTCCTTATCCGCTCGTCATTGCAAGTGGCGCAAGGACACTCGTCGCGAAGATACGCGAAATCGTAGTGGCTGGTGTGACCATCGGACCAGGTAATGTCGACGCCGGCACCACTGGTTACGTGAATTTTTACACTCGCTGGCTTTTTGCGGGAATCGATTGGCAGGGGCATCTTGGCTCTGGCAAGCGTCAATCCTTGCGCGCGCCGTTGCAGCAATCACCCGGCGGGATGGGATTGCCATGCGGACACGTCTTCGGATGGCCGAGGAAGCTGCAGATGCGTTGATCGAGTTCGGGGCTGATGATGTGCTCGAACTTGCAAGCTTGGGTGTGCGCCTCGGAATCGTCGACCGCAAACGTGTCCTTGAAAAGCCGCTCGGCTAGTCTATGACGGCGCACGACGTCGCGGGCGCGGCGGCTGCCTCCCGGCGTCAACTTTACTTCACCGTTTTGCAATTCGACTAGCTGCAACTCCGACATGCGGCCGAGCACGCGCGCGGCCGGCTCGTCCGGCAAGACCGGAAGATGTCCAGCGGGTCCCGTGGCATGAAGAATCTCGACTTGCGCCGGCTTTCCTTCCTCGCCGCAAATCCAGATTTGCTCGAGCAGATGATCGAAGCGAATCTCATCGTCTGTCGAGGTGTTACTGCAGCAGTCCGCGGTGTTGACGAGTGGGCAGGCGAGCGGGTGGCCCGGGCCGTGCAGCGCGGTGTCAAATTGCAGGTGGCCGTGGGCGAGCTCGATGCGGCGATCGGCCTGGCGCGCAATGTCCGGATCGTGCGTAACCATCAGAATTGTATGGCCAGAGTTGTGCAGTTCGCGAAAGATTTGCAGCACGATGGCTTCGTTGACTTCATCGAGGTTGCCCGTCGGCTCGTCCGCAAGAATCAGCTTGGGCTGGTTGATGAGCGCGCGGGCAATGGCCACGCGCTGCTGCTCACCACCGGAAAGTTGCGCGGGAAGATGCGTCAGGCGATCACCCAGACCGACGCGGTGCAGCGCTTCGCTGGCCTGCTTCTCATCCGTCACGCTGTGGAAGTACTGCGCCAGCATCACGTTTTCTAGCGCCGTCAAGTACGGCACAAGATGAAACTGCTGGAACACAAAGCCGATCTTTTCGGCGCGGTAGCGAACGATTTCGCTCTCGCTCAGCTTCGCCAGGTCAACCCCATCGACAATCACGCGCCCGGAAGTCAGCGTATCCAGACCGCCAAGGATATTGATGAGCGTGGTCTTGCCGGAGCCGGACGGTCCCATGAGCGCGACCCATTCGCCGGGGGCGATGTTGAAGCTCAGCGCGTCCACCGCGCGCAGCGGTCCGTATTTCTTGGTGAGCGATTCGATGACAACCTGGGCAGCGGGGCTCACGCCTCACCTCGAAAGACCGACGCCGGGCGAATATTGGCGAGCCGCCGCAACGGGTACGCGCTGGCGATCGCGACGACAATAGTCAGTGCCACGGCTACAGGATACACAATCAAGCGCGGCTGTGCCGCAACGCCGAACACAGCTTTGCCCAGCCACATGGAAAGCAAAATGCCGATGGCCGCGCCAAGAATGCCGCCGGTCAGTCCGAGAATCGCGGCCTCCGCCAGGAAGAGACGCAGCACGCGACGTGTTGCGCCGCCAATGGCCTTCATCAATCCGACGTCGTTGCGGCGCTCCATTGCAACGTTGGTCATCGCCGCCATCACGCACAGTCCGGTGAGCACAAGCACAAGCGCGACGGTCGCCGACAAAATGCCGCTGATGCGATCGTAAATTTTCGCCTCGCCTTCCGTGAACTGCCGTATCGGCCGCACGTCGGAATCGGGAAGTCTCTGCTGCAGATCACGGATAAAGCGTTCGATGGACGGGGGAGTACCCGTAGTGACGACTTGGACCAAACCGATTTTTCCAGGGAGTTGTGCGAGTTTCTGTGCGGTCTCGATGTGCACGAAAATTTGGTTGTCTTGCTGTCCGCCGTACGAGGCTACGTACCAGACGGAACAAACTTCCTCGATCGATCCATTTCTTAACGTCACCTTGTCGCGCTCGTGAACATTCAACGTCGAAGCGACTTTCACTCCCAAATCGCAATACGGCAAGCCGTCGGTCAACAGGTGGGCAGCAGTCGGTCTCGAATTTAACATCTCCTGCTGAACACCCCCGGTGTACCCTGCCACTACCACCGGAACGGAGGCGGCTAATGCACCCGTCTTCGAGGCTTGTCGTGCTGCGTTCGCTATGAGGTAGAGCCAACCGGTGCTTACGACTTGATTTCCTTCGTTCACCAGGGGGACTTTTTGAATAACGGACTCAGGCATGGTCCGGGGCTGCGTGGCGGAGCCGTCGTCGCCGCGTGGAGCAATGAACACATTCGGCCCGAAGGCGCGGAATTCGGTGGTGAGGCGGCGCTTAGCGTCCACTTGAAGATTGAGCAGGGCCGCCGTGACGGCAGCTCCGGCACTTAGCGCGAGTAGGATCACCAACAGGCGGCCGCGATTGGCTGCGAGCAGGCGGCGGACGATGCGCCAGAACATTTTGCGGTCCGGCATCATTCGCCTCGCAAAATCGGCGCAGGCTTATAGCGCGAGGCGCGGCGCAGAGGGATCGCGCTGCCAATAAGCGTCACGATAGCAGCTAGACTAACAATCACAGCAAGCACTAAGGATGAAAACGCCGGCGCGGCGCCAAAGATTTTTTGTCCCACGACTCGCGCGAGCAAAATGCCCAGCGAATAACCGAGTCCTCCGCCAACCAGCGCCAGCAGAAGCTGCTCTGCCGCTAGCAAGAAACCCACCATGCCGGAACCGGCACCCAGCGCCTTCATTAAACCAATCTCCGTCCGCCGCTCGATTACCGAGGCTGCGGAAGACGCGCCGACCGCCAGCGCCGCCGCAAGCAACGAAGCAAATGTCACCAGCCAGAGCAGTGTCCGCACGCGCGTGAGAATGGCACCTTCGCCATCCGCGACACGACGAATCACCCGCACGTCCGCCCCTGGCAACACCTGCCCGATTTGCAGCGCGATCGACGAAATATACGGCGTGCAGTACCACCGATCGTAGTCTGCGGGCGCGAGGGTAGACGGATCGCGCCGCCCAAACTCGTCCTCAGGCTTCGTCAGCGCGGAGACGTAGAGCTTACGATATTCACCAGATGTTGCTGCAAGCCACTGCGCGGTCGCCAATGGCGCGACGATCGAATCATCTTCGGGGCCGCCACTGTCTAGTAGGCCAGTTATTCGAAGCTCGACTCTAACGGGTCCAGCCTGCGAGAAACCATAAACTTCGATTGATTCGCCAACTTTGACACCTTGCTTGCGCGCAAGGTTTGCTCCAACCACGCATTCCCTGGCGCTCTCGCTAAACCAATTGCCCTTGATCTGCCACCACGGATTCGTTTTTTCAATACCAGTCACATAGGAGTTGCCGTCCGGCACAGCGACCGCATGGGCAGACCACGTTCCAATGAGCGACGCATTTGGCTTGATTTTTGAGATGTCCTCGCTTAGGACATCAAACCTACTCACGAAAATGGGGACGTCAAGAATCGGCGCAAAACCAACGATATTGTTGCGCCAGAAAATCGTCTTGAGCTTGCCGAGATCGGATTCCGGCAAGTAGGCACCGGCGTTCACTGGGCGATAATCGACACCGCCAATCTCCAGCGGCAGCGAATCGGCTTGCGGCGTGACCAACAGATTCGCGCCCAAGCTGCGGAACTCATGCGCCAGGCGATCGCCAACATCCAGCGAAACGCTCAGCGCCGCAGTGGCGACGGCCATGCCTAATGCCAGCGCCGCACCAGTGAGGAGCTTGTGCCGCGGACGGCGGCTGAAAGAATCGGCAACGAGTCGTAGAAACATTTAGGAATCAGTTGTCAGCGATCAGTTTCGAACCCAAAAACAATCGAAGGCGCCAAAGGAAGGGACAAGGTCACTTGGGTATCTCAGTAGCCGCGTGCGTCATCTCACTCACGTCCATCACCAGTTCGCTGCCCTCAACACGCGCCGGCACGCCAATCGGATTACAGCCGCCCGCTTCGCCAATCGACGGCACATAAATCGCCGACCCGCAGTGGCGGCACACTACGTTCTGCCCATCCTGGCGATAACCTTCTGCTCCGCAAATGCGGCAGGCGTCCAGGGCCGTGCCGTACCCATTCGGCTTCTTGACGACCATAAACCGCAGCGATTGACCATCGATGCTTACGGTGAACAAATGCAAATTCAAATCCTGAATTTCGCTTAGCGGAACGCGCACTTCATTGCCAACGGCGGCAATCGGCCTCGAAGCCGGCGGCGCCGAATTCGCGCGCGCATAAATAAAGTCCGCCGTGAGCACCAAAATGACTACAAGGCACGCGCTCGCCGCCGCAATCATCCACCGTCGCGCCCTGCGGTTCTGCGATTCCAGCAAGCGCCGTTCCGCATCGCCCATCGCTTCCTTCGCGGATTTCGCCTGCGAAACAGACTGCCATTCCCGCAAAATCAGCATCGCCGCCGCGCCAAAAACGAACACAAAGAAAAAGAACTCGTTATTTACAATGGGGCCGATCAGCGACATCTCGCGCTTGCTGGAGGGCAGCCACCGCGCCTCGCTGAGTTCGTGCAACCCGGTCGCCGCCAACTGAAACGCTACCAGCATCAAGATCGCGCTGGTCACCGCGAAAAATCTATGCAACTGAACGCGCAGGGTGCCCTTGAAGAAGAAAAGCCCCACGGCAACCGCGGCCGCGATGCCCAGAATCGTCCCGATCCACGTCTGCAGGCCTTCCGTGGACATCTCCACGGCGCGCAAAATCAATGCCAGCTCCACACCCTCGCGGACGACCATCAAAAACACAAACAGAAAGATTCCTAAGCCCGCCGCGCGGCCGGCGCGTACCGCGTAAGACTCCACTTTTTGCTCAATATCTTTTTTTAGATGGCGCGCAACGCGATTCATCCAAACGATCATCGTAACCACAAAGAAGGCGGCGAGTAGAAGCAGCAGACCTTCGAAACCGTCTTCGCTGATGCGCCAACGCTGCAGCGCCATGGCGACCGCCAAGCTCAGCGCCGTAGCGGTTGCTACCCCGTACCACGCAAAGCGCGCCAGATGCGCGCGGCCTGTACGCGACAGATAAACGAGGATGATGCCGACAACGAGTGCAGCTTCCACACCTTCACGAAGCGCGATGAGAAAGGCAGCGAGCAAAAAATCTCCAGTTGAAAGTCATTTGCAACTACAAGGACGAGTTTACCTGCCTCTCCAGGCCACCGTCAAGCGAGCCTCGCCGCCGACTTCCTCAGGTAGAATAATGGTGCCCAGAGCCAGCCACTCATGACCCTAGCATCCCTTCGCCAAGCCGCATCGCTTGTTTTGTCTCTGCTGCTCTGTGTCCCGATTTCCGCGCAGGAGCCGCAGTTCTCTTCAGCGACTCCGAATGCCGCTGTCCGTCCGGATCCAAAACGCGCACAAAAATTGGTTGAGCGTGGAGACAAAGCCCAAGCCGATGGCCGCATTGACGAAGCCCTGCTGGCCTATGACGAAGCCGCCCGTCTCGCCCCTCAGGACTTCGCGGTGATCGGCCGAGGCGCCGCGCTGCGTTCCAGGCTTATCCGCGAACACGTGGATAGGGCCGAGCAACTGGCCCTGGCCGGCAAGCTTCCGCAAGCCAAAGAAGAGCTAAGCACGGCGATGCGCATTGACCCGAGCAATAAAGTGGTAGCCGAGCGGTATGCGCAAATGGACTCGATGCACGACGATGAGCCGCACCTGGCCACGGCTGAAATTCCCGGGCTGCCGCGCCTGAAGACGCAGGGCGGGACGCACAGCTTTGACCTTCGCGGCGACACGCGCAGCGCCTACCAGCAAGTAGCGCAGGCATTCGGCGTGAAAGTTACGTTCGACGCTGACATCGTTTCGCGCCAGGTCCGCATGCAGCTCGACAATGTGGATTTCAACACTGCGGTTTCGCTGCTAGGTTCGACGACAGGAACTTTTTGGAGCCCGGTGAACGCCACGCTTATGTTTGTGGCCCCGGACACCCTGGAAAAACGCCGCCAGTTCGGCTTGCAGGCGGAGCAAACCTTTCCGTTACCCTCTTCCGCGAGCCCGGAGGAAATGACCGAACTGCTGCGCATGCTGCGTGAGATCACCGGCGCAACGCGCATCGACCTGGACACCCACAGCCACACCATCACCATGCGCGACGCTCCCGAGCGGCTGGCATTGGTTGCTGAGCTGATTCATCAGCTCGATCGCGCACGCGGCGAGCTGATGCTTGAAATTGAACTTCTCGAGGTAGACCGCAGCAAGGCTCAGCAGCTCGGCATTACGCCGCCTTCTTCGGCACAGGCATTCTTAATCACCCCTGGCGACATCCGTTCGTTGCAAAAGGCCACCGATCTCAACAATGCGCTCACGATTCTGGGACAGCTTCTCAGCGCCAGGGGACTCTCCAGCATTCCAGGATTCACTCTCCTCGGCGGCGGTTATACCACCTTTCTCCTAACTATACCGGGTGTAGCTGCAAATTTTTCCGACGCCCTCAATTTGGTGCAAAGCGGCCGCCAAGTCTTGCTACGCGCACAAGACGGCAAGCCCGCAAGCTTTTTTGTGGGCGATCGCTTCCCAGTCACGCTCTCTCTTTTGTCGGGTAGCTTGGGTAGCGGCGGCGCTTCGAACACAAACAACATCCCGTCTATTGGCGTCCCGAGTTCCACGACGTTCCCGGAGACCTCGTTCGCCGTAGGCAACGATCCTGTCGCGCTCGTTGCCGGTGACTTCAACCTAGACGGGTTCCCCGATCTGGCAGTGGCCAATCAAGCCGACAACACCATCAGCATCCTGCTGAACCAGGACAAAGGAAACTTTACGGCAGCCACTAATTCCCCCATCGCGCTGCGGAAGACAGAGACGGCGCCCTCCGCCATTGCCGTCGGCACCTTCGGAAACACTGTCACCAGCACCTCTGGTGTGGCCACTCCCACTGCCGATCTGGTCATAGCCAATTCCACGTCCAATAACGTGACGGTTCTACTCGGAAATGGTGACGGCACATTTCAGGAAGCCGCTGGCTCACCGTACCCTGTTGGCAAGAACCCCAGTTCCATCGTCGTGGCGGACTTCAATGGCGACGGCAATCCTGACTTCGCGGTGGCCAATCAGGGTGATAACACCATCTCCGTCTTCAAAGGTGACGGTAAAGGCGGATTTACGGAATTTCCTGGATCGCCTTTCGCTCTGACAAACCACTCCACCATCTCCGAAAAAGGACCGATCGCGATGGTGACCGCCAATTTCCGCGCAAGGACCAACACAATAAACAACAGTCCCGAGGTCGATCTCGCGGTTGTGAATCAATCCTCGAACAACGTGGCGATCTTGCTTGGTTCCGTGGACGTCAATTCCAACATCAGTTTCACCGAGGCCCCCAATTCGCCAATCGCCGTGGGGCAATCTCCCGTGGCCATCGCCACAGGTGACCTGAACTCGGATACCGTTCCCGATCTCGCTGTCGTCAATCAGACCGACAATACGGTTTCCATCCTGCTCGGCAGCAATAATCTGGATGGAACTTTCACCGCAGCTTCGGGATCTCCACTGCCCACCGCCACGACGCCCGCAGGCATTGTCATCGCTAATTTCACAGGAGGGAGCTTCCCTTCCCTGGCAGTCACAAACAAGGGCCAGAGCACACTCGGAATTTATTTAGGCCTTGGCGCGGGCACTTTTTCAAACCGCATCGAGATTGCCACACCCGCGACTCCATCCGCCATCATCAGCGCGATCCTAACTTCGACCTCGCTCCCGGATGTTGCCCTGACTGCATTGGGCGCCACACCGAAACAGGGTGTCGTTACGGTGATCCAGGACTCGCCAGCCTTTGCCACCGGGGCCGGTGGGGGTGTAGGGCAAACTCCCTATCCGGCGTCCGAATACATCGATCTAGGCGTGAAGATCAAGGCCACCCCGACATTGCACTCGCACCACGAGGTCACGCTGCAGCTCGAATTCGAAATCCGCGCGCTCGCCGGCACGAATATCAACGGCATCCCGGTCATCACCAATCGCACGCTGACGCAAACCGTCCGCATCAAGGACGACGAAACCACCCTCATTGGCGGATTGTTGGACAACGAAGAAACACGTTCGCTGGTTGGCCTTCCGGGCTTCGCCAATCTCCCCGGACTCGGCTACGCTTTTGGCGGGAGAAACAATTCGTTGAAGAATACGGAGCTTCTGATTCTCATCACGCCGCGAAGACTTCGCGACCCGATCCGAAATGGGCGCAGCATCTTCGCGGGGCGTGGAGATACCGCCACCGGCCGCGGCGCAGTACGGGGCAACGCACCCCAGGCTCCCGACCAACCTCAACCCTAAGGTTTCCTAGGGCAGTGGCTCAAACACAACAATCGGTTGATACGTGCGAGGCACCACGGCTTCCGCAATGGCAATCAGGCTGTTTTGCTGGCTGAAGACGCGTAGCCGCGGCGGCCGTGGTTCGCCACCATCGAGCTCTGTCGTCGCGCCAGGCGGTGGCTCGACCCGGCCAGGCTGCACCTGCGCCAGCATCACATTGAACTTCGTTCCGTGCCGCACTCGCCGCTCGATGATTGGCAGTACATTCACCCGTGGAAAATTTGGAAGCAGGTTCTCCAGCCGGATCAGATAATCTGCGAACTTGCCGGCGCGCGACGCTTCCGCCAGCTCCTCAAGCTTCACCGCCTGCTCCAGCGAAAATTCCCCCACCGCCGTGCGCTCGATTTCCGCAAGGTGCGCGCCGCACCCCAGCCTCTGCCCCATTTCGTGTGCCAGCGACCGGATGTATGTCCCCGACGAGCACTCGATCACGAAACGGGCGATGCTGCCCTCGATCTCCTTCAGTTTGAACTCAAACAATTCGACATCTACGCTTTTTAGTTCGACTGGTTGTTTCTTTCGTGCCAGCTCGTAGGCAGGGCGCCCTTTCACTTTCTTCGCAGAAAAGGCTGGCGGCATCTGCTGAAAGCGCCCGATGCGTTCGCCGGCGAATCTCTCCAGCATAGCCTGATCCAGAATCGGCGCGGCGTCCGGTCCTTGCGCCTCACCATCGGAGTCGTACGTATCGGTCGCAAAACCGAAGCGAAATCCCGCGGTGTAACGTTTGCGGCGTCCCGCGTAGAACTGCACCAGCCGCGTAGCGCGCCCTAACAGAAGCACAAGCACGCCTGTGGCTAGCGGATCGAGCGTGCCAAGGTGCCCGATCTGCCGAAAACCGGCAAGGTGGCGCACCGCATCCACAACATCATGCGATGTTTTTCCCTTTGGCTTGTCAATTACCAGGGCGCCGTCAAAAGGCGCCGCTTGCGGCTGTTTTGGCATGAAATCAGTGTTTAGTTCGTAGTCTAGATCTAAATCGAAGCCTTGTCAGGAAAACTACATCGACGACTGCTCTAGCAGAAATGAAAACAATAATCTCCGCAAAGAACTTACAACTAAGCCGTTTTAAGTCGCCCTTTCACGAAGATCCACAATCGCCGGCTTGCGTCAGCACAAATATAAATCACACTCTACTAACAACTTACGACGACTTATGACCGTTTTAAGCGACCGCTTTTCTCAAGAAAAACAATCGGCGACTTGCGTACCAGAAATGAAAACCATGGGTCCCTACTACCAACTTAGAACTAATAACTAACAACCGCTTACGGCGCTGGCGGCTTGTCCTTCTTCATCTCCTTCAGGAGTCGCTCGATACGCTCAACGTGTTCCTGTGACAGGTCCAGCGTGAAGTGCAGCTCCGGCAAGCGCCGCAATTGCAGCCGTTCGATGAGTTCGCTCCGAATGAACCCCGAGGCGTGCTCCAGCGCCTTGATGGCGTCCGCCTGTTCTTTGCTGCTGCCCAGCATGCTCACGAACACGCGCGCATGCTTCATGTCCGGCTGAACGCGCACTTCGCTGACCACCACTGTGCCTTCCAGGCGGGGGTCCTTCAGCTCTCCAGCCAGCATGGCATTGATTTCATGGGCAATCTCTTCGCCCACCCGTTCATGACGGTGATTTGTCGGACTCATCGCACGCCTTCTAAATCATTTCCACAACGTGATTAACCAGCACCGGACCAAGCAGCCGGTCGGCTTCCCTTAGCACCAACTGCAGCGACTCCTCCACATGCTGTTCGGCGGTGGACAGTGTCACCACCCCGATGATGGAACGCTGCCAAACGTCCTGATATTCCATCTCCGCCACCGCCACGTTGAAGTGCCGTCGCAGCCGGTCCTTCAAGCTGCGTACGATCTGCCGCTTGTCCTTCAGCGAATGGGCGTCCGGAATGTGCAGCTCGAGGGTGAGTAGACCTACGGGCATGAGCGGCTCCGTGGGACGGGTTTGCAGTTATCTGCGCGACGCGGGCGCGTTGCTCTGCGCTGCGGCTTCCGCCGCGCTCAGCTTCGTCACTTGGAAGCATTCCAGTATATCGCCGACTTTCACGTCGTTGAAATTCGCAATCCCTGCGCCGCACTCGAAGCCCGTGCGCACCTCGCTCGCGTCGTCCTTGAAACGCTTCAGCGAGCTGAGCTTCGACGTATAGACGACCGTTCCATCGCGCACCACGCGCACCTGCGCCTCGCGCTTGAGCACGCCGTCCACAACGTAGCAGCCGGCCACCGTACCCGCGCCCTTGACGCGGAACGTGTTGCGCACTTCCGCGCGGCCCACGTATGTCTCCTGGATCACCGGCTCGAGCAGGCCTTCCATGGCCTTCTTAATCTCGTCCGAAACCT
>Ga0210404_10000711_pt1 | contig 15792 bp, 19 predicted proteins | sample IncBWH28MmetaG_FD_155455 | JGI IMG/M metagenome (GOLD analysis project Ga0210404, IMG submission 155455) | Forest soil microbial communities from Barre Woods Harvard Forest LTER site, Petersham, Massachusetts, United States - Inc-BW-H-28-M | ecosystem: Environmental > Terrestrial > Soil >... | reverse complement strand
GACAAGGAGCAACCACTCATGCTATCAATATGAGTGTTCTGCAAACAATGAAAATGAAAAACCAACCGATTTTCCCTACCCTTCAAAAGTATCTCCTCAATGCTCTCTCTAATAACTGAATAGGTACTAAATGGCAAAAGGTAGCATACTTGGTAGAAAAAATGATAATTAAATTACATTATTAACCTAAATTGAATTGTGGACGATGCATCTTTCAGATGAAAGACATTGCAGATTCATTTTAACGATATTTTTAAGCCTTTAATTTTTAATTATGATAACTGTATCTTAAAATTAAGCAACTTTGAATAGAACACATTTTGCTTACTTCTTATATTACTATATTAAATTATGCTTTTGCTTGATCAAGTGCAGATTGCAGGGATTGCATGAACGCTTGGCTTGAATCCGTTGCGCCTGATACGATATCTACCTGCGCGCTTTGTGCTTGTATTGTTTCTTGTGCTAAGGTAGGATCTGCTTGCTGGTTAATTACAACAGATGTTCTCCGATCGCTTGGTGCTTGAAGGAATTGAACATTGGTTATTTTTCCACCAGCTATGATTGCTTGGACTTGCAGATTGCCATATACGGCATCTGCTACTGATCCAATATATGTTCCATCTTTGTATATCGATATTGATCTAGTTGATGAAGTCCCTCCATTTGCATTCGGAGTACTTGCCGCTGGTAGAGCGGTGGTTTTAGTATTATTATGAAAGATACTGTAGACAACAAAGGCTAAAATAATAAATATTGAAAGGAAAATCTTTTTCATATAGCGATATTTTAATAGCTCATGCTTAACATTTCCTTAAGATTTGTTTGAAATTAAACCTATCAATAATTAAATCATACTATGAATATTGAAATACTAGACAAAAGAAGTGTTAACAAAACGACTATCGCTAGAAAATTAGCGAATTTATTACGTCTGAATTAATAAGTAGTATAAACATAACCTAAGCTACTTCTTTTAACAGAGATTCAGTCAATTTTTTAGATAAACCCATGAAGCTATCAGGTGTTCCTCGAATCTCTTTAATAAATGGTTTCATTAATGGATCTTCTAATCGGAGCGCCCCCGCACATTGGAATATAATTTTTTGTTTAATTAATTCGTCTATAACTTCCTTCGTTAGTGGTTCTAAATAAAATTCTACAATATCTATAGCTGTAACTTGTTTATTATTTAACGTATTAGTTACTACAATGCCATTAATAACTTTTGAAGGTTTTATACCATAGCTTAAAAGGAAACTCCTTGCATCCTGCTCATCTTTAGGTTTTTCTCGAATTGTTCCATCAAAACTAATAACTTGATCAGCGGTAATAATAGTCGCTGGATACTTAATATTATTCGTAATAGCCTTAGCTTTTGCAAGTGCAAGAGAAAGTACAAGCTTTTCTGGATTAACATCACGTATGAGCTTCTCATTAATATCTGGAGAAACGACTTCAAAATCATAACCCATTTCTTGTAGCATCTGCTTTCTAAATTGAGAAGAAGATCCTAATATTATTTTCATTGCTTTCAGGATTATATTAAAGCATTGAACAAGAGTAAATATAGCTAATTCTTCATTATAAAAAATTCTATATAATATCTAAAATGTACAATTATTGAGGATCTTGATTTTCTAATAAATATTAATAACCAAATATTATTTTATAGTGCTATATTAATATAAATTTATCCTTGTAAATAAAACGTCCATCAGTGGATTTTCTTCTTTATCAATTAGATCTCCGAAAACACTTATAAAAGATTTAGTTCCTGGTTGTTTTTAAGGACATACAAAAATCTCGCCATTCTCTAATATAGGGATAACACTATCTGTATCTACAGCTTTCACTTTTTCAAAAACAGTTTTTGTACCATCAAATAATTTTTGCTTCTATTGATAGGTATCAAAAAATTCCCCTTCGAAAACTTTTTTTTGTATAAGATGGGATTGGTTGTTATGAGAAATGTTTTTTATACTCATAATTGTGGAATAATGCCATTTGGGTATAAATGTTTTTCTCTTATTGTTGTACCAGACAACATTGCTCTTTTGAAAAGAGGAATTTCTAGCGTTTTATATCCCTCTTTTTCAAAGATATCGTTTACCCATCCATTATTTCCAACGACTACATCAATATCTCGACCTGTTCTATTTAACATTTCTCTAAACCACATATCGTCATCTTCATAATCATTTATACGTACGAGTTTACAAACACGGGATAAGATTCTTTCTTCTCCTAGTGCTCTATTTAACATTTGTTCTCTATGCTCTGCTGAGAAAGGATTATCTCGGTTTCTTACATTAGCACTGCCAATCCCAATAATAATATTTGAAGAAATAGCAAGCGCATGATTTATAAGATGAATATGTCCTCTATGAAGCGGTTGAAAACGACCAATTACGAGTGCGGTGTTATATCTATCTACAGTTTTTGCTTCGAATTGAGAAATTTGAGAATGTTCCTCTCTCTTAGAAGTGATTGGTTGAGTTGTCCAATCAAGTTGTCCTGATGTTACTAATTCCATTAAGAAATTATCAGAATTGTCACGTTCTCGACGAGGTTCAGACATTAAATTATTCTAACAGAAAACTATTATTTTACAAAAAAATATAAAGAATTAATCTTTTGCCTTTATAAAAAACTTCAAAGAGAACTCTGACATGATAGAATTTTATATAATAGCATTATAAATATGGAATTTTCATTAAAATAACAAGCTAATCATATTCCTTGAATTTTCTCCCATCTTCGTGTCTCGACTACATTTCAGAATAATGAAAAGAACAAGACTGAGATTTTATTTCTTACTAATACGAAGCGTTTGGGAAACATCTAATTTTTTGAGAATAAAGCATAATGCAAAATTTCGATAAGAGATAGAAAAATAGCAGAAATTCTTAAAGTTGTGGAAAAAGTCTACAATATCGTCATAAGCGAACTTTCGAGGCTTAGCAAGTCAATGCTCGAAATAATGTAAATTCTGTCTATTGCTTCGCAAAATAGTAGCCTGTGGACGATGAGGGGCTCGAACCCCCGACATTCGCAGTGTAAATGCGACGCTCTACCAACTGAGCTAATCGTCCTCTAAATCTGATTCATTCCTGAACTATAACTTCGATTATATATCAATCCAAGGCTCACAAGCAAGCAATATCTTATTCTTACACTTCCAAAACTATAGTTACCGTTCTTCAAACCTACCTGAACGTAGACAAAAGTTACCTCATTAAATAGACGTGTTCCAATTTAACTTTTATAACAAAACGAAAGCACATGGTGCGAATGAACGGTATTGCAGTTCCTTTTATAATATCTAAACTAAACTGGGATGATGATTGATTTGTCTGAACCTCGATATCTGCTGCTCTTCTTTCCTGTTCTCCAATAGTACGTTATAGAGAGGAATAAAATAAAAACTACTAGCCATAATACCGAATATGAGACTGTTAAAATGTTGTACGTTTGTAAGGCTATTAAAATCAAAATCAGCTTAACCATGATGAGGTAATAGCTAGTCAAAGATTCAGAATATGGATCATTTCTTGTTTTTCTTACAGTTGGTATAAACGAGATAACCTCAGCAATAGTAACAAATAATAATGCAATAATTGGTCGAGTAATGAAAATTGGATACGAGATAACGCCAACTATAGAAATAGCAAGGCAGATTTTGTCTATGAATACGACATCTTTCGTTCCAAACTTAAAACAATAAAAAAGGATTATCGCATCGACAAATACTCCTAGAATTATAGGGATGGCGCCAACACCTGAACCACTGACAAGCTGAATATATGCAACTATGGCTGTTATGAGAAAAATACTAATCCATGTATAAAGATGTGGTTTATTTTTACCTTTAAACATATCAATGAGATATGGGATATAAGCTATAGCTGCAATACAAGTAGCTGTTGTAGACGCAATGATTTTTACCGTTTCGGACATATAGTCATTAGTCTTTAGATTATAACAAACTGATAGGTATAATCTCGATCCCGAAGCTATCCGACAAACGATCTGCTATAATTTCACTATGATAAAAGCTGTAATTTTTGACCTAGACGGCACTGCTATTCCAAATAAAAAAGCTGGGATGCCATCACAACGATTAATTAAGACTGTCGCCAAAGCTCAAAGCAAAGCAAAAGTAAGTATTGCGACAGGAAGAGCACTTTCAAACGTCCGTCATATTTTAAAAGCGCTCAAAATTACCAGTCCTAGTATCATTGCTGGGGGAACTCAAATTATAAATCCACAAACAGAAGAAACGCTCTGGAAAAAAGAACTTTCTGCTGAACAGACCAAAGCTATCATCGATATCTGCATGCCATACTCTTATGAAATTTGGATAAGCGACAATGCAAAGGCTTTATCAAAAAGAGAGGATATCATAATTCAACCAGAGCAAGTTATTTATCTCATGGCTGTAAGTAAAGAAGATACCAAGATAATTATGCAGAAACTCGAAAAGATCTCAGACATAGTCGCACACGAAATAAAATCATGGACTCCTGACCACATAGATATTCATATAACACACATTGAAGCTACGAAAAAACATGCCTTGATTGAATTATTAAAACTAGAACAGATTGCCAAAAAAGATGTTATGGCCGTAGGCGATGGCAATAACGATTTGCCTTTATTTGAAATCGCAGGTTTTAAAGTCGCAATGGGTAATGCAATGGATAAGCTCAAAAAAAATGCTGACTACATAACTGATTCTGTAGATGATGATGGTCTCGCAAAAGTAATCGAAGAAAAACTCTCACTATGATAAAAGCAGTTATCTTTGATGTCGACGGAACAATGGTTGACTCCGAACCAATTCATATCGATGCTTGGGGTAAAACATTACAATTTTACAATCATCGTTTGCATGATTTGTCTCCAGAGCTGCAGGCAAATATGGCAGGCAAAAAACCTGCTATCATCGCACAAGAGATGGTTGAAGATCTTCATTTAAGTATTTCCCCAGAGATCCTTCTTCAAAAAAAAACAAATATCTTTATGCAGATGATCAAGACAGATTTGCAAGGGATGCCAGGAGTAGTCAGTTCCATTAAGCAGTTAAAAAAGGATGGCTACAAACTTGGAATCGGAACCTCGTTGACAAAAGATTATGTAGATATTGTCCTTAAATATCTCAACGTACGTAAATACTTTGATATGATCGTTACTGGGGATGAGATTAAAAATGGCAAACCGCATCCTGATACGTACCTCACAGTTGCTAAAAAACTAGGAGTAAAGCCTGAGGAGTGTATCGTCATTGAGGATGCTACATCAGGCATCAAATCAGCAAAAACAGCAGGGTGTTTATGTATTGCAATCGAAAACTCTAACGTCGTTCCACAAAACACATCGCTAGCCGATAAAATAATACGTTCCCTTGATGAAATCGATAAAAAATTAATTGATACCATTGAAAAGTCAATAGTCTGACTACGAATTTACGAGGAATTGAACCTTTTTAGCGATGAAAACTTGAGAATTATCTTCTAAATCTTACTATTTAGCTTTATTGTGCAGAGGAGAGAACACGGTTAGAACCCTAATCGAATCAATTGAATGGAATCCAATCCCTGATTTTTCAAATGTAATCTTCCGAATCTAGGCTATGAGGTTAGCTTTTAATTGAAAGATGACATTTAGGCTAGTTCAATAACCTTTATCAAGGAAGTAATCATGTCGTTATAAGGTGTTGCTATCCTATGCTTCTTACCTAAAGCACTGATTGCTCCGTTAATAGCATCAATTTCTGTTCTTTTCCTATTTTGTAGATCCTGCCACATTGAAGGATGGTGCTTTGACATATTCCAATTATCAAGTAATTTATCCATGAGTGAACCAGTAAAATGTATTCCTTCTGCTTTCGCAACAAATTCGAACTCTTTGAGGAGTTTATCCGCAATTTTAATACATTCATTAGAATCTTTCATTTCTCCAAATGAAAGATTTGTAAGAGCACCAAGAGCATTTTGAGGAGTATTTAATGCCATTTTCTCCCAGACAGCTTGAGTAATATCATCTGACGCTTCATATTCAAATTTGCTTGCATCAAGTACTTTACCCAAAATAACCGCTTTGGAGTCAACATCGGTGCGTAAATTATATCCCACTGATACACTCCGTAAATCCAATCGAGTTGAACCAATCATTGTAACACCTGCAAAAACACGATCAGGATTTTTTATATTCTCCTTCAGCAAGGAGTATGCTTGCAAACCATTTTGAAGAGTCAGTACTTCAGCATTTTCTTTGAGCACATGAGAGAGTTCTTTCGCAATTATTTCTGTATCATAGCTCTTTACGGTAACAATCACCGCATCACAAGAAGAGAGATCAGCAAAGTCATCCGTACTATCAATTCCATGGATTACTCGCGTTATTTCTTCCCCTGTTTTTGTTCTTTCAGTAAGCTTTACACCTTGTTGTATTTGTGTAGATTGCTGATTACTCCTTGTTTTAACAATGATTTTCGAGACATCAGCAAGAAGCGCTGCAAAGGTAAGCCCCACTGAACCGCCTCCAATAATACCAACTATATATTTATCTGCCATAAAACGTATATTAGCATATTCATAAGTAATGTCGATACGAAATAGAGAGGAGTTGAACCTTTTCAGCCTCAAAAAAAATAGGGGATTCCCAAAAATCAAATATTTTAGCCTCTAGTGCACTACCGTTTCGCTCTTTCAAACCTTTTGATTGATGAATTTATCAATACAATTAAAGATTGGCATACAATATTTAATGATTACCAACTTAAATTCGAATAGTCAGATAATATACCAAAAATGTTATAATCACAGCAAATAAACATATGTCAGTCAAGTGGATTATTGAATATTTTGAATCTTCAACAGGTAATAAGCCAGTAGAAGAGTTTATCAATTCACTTGAGGAAAAAGCGCAAGTTAAAATATTCAGAACATTTGAACTTTTGGAAGAATTTGGAATTAGACTTGGACTTCCTCACGTTAAGAAATTGACAGGTACCTCTTTATGGGAATTACGTATTCTTGGTTCTGATAGTATCCGTATCTTTTATATTGCAAAAGAACAGCAAACCTTTCTTTTGCTTCATGCAATAAAAAAGAAAACACAAAAAACGGAAAAGAAAGAAATTAAAATAGCAAACGAACGATTAAACGAATTTCTCAACGAGAAGAAGAAAAAAAAGTAGCCATTGTAATATAGCAAAATTGTGATATTATAAGTATATGAACTTTCAAACTCATAAAAAACAGTTAATGAAAAATCCAACTTTTAGGAAAGCCTATGAAGAATCTGAACTTGAATATCAGATTGCTAGAGCTTTAGTTAAAGCACGTACTGAAAGGGGATATACACAAGAAGAGCTTGCTGAAAAATTACACACAAAACAATCAGTTATTTCCCGTGTCGAAAACGCAAAAACAGTTCCCTCTATGTCTTTTTTGAAAAGATTAGCAGAAGTCCTTGATGCTTCCCTTCAAGTAGAATTCAAATTTTAGGCTTTATAATTACTAATATCTTTCTTCCCCGACAATAAAAATTGCAAAAAGTTGATATTTTTATATTGACAAGTCTGATAGATGCTTAATAAGACCAAATACTGCTCTGCACCTTTTTCAGTAAGTAATCCATTAACATTCTGTCTATACATGGCAAAATGTTTTATAGCGTGTTCAGCGTTATTATTATTCCAAGGTACACTATTATAACTAAGGAATGTAAAAAGTTTATCCTCATTTTTTTCAAATCTCTTTTTATACCTTTCAACTAAGTCAGACGTATATTTTTGTTTAGAAATACTCTTATAGAATCTCTTTACATCTTTTTTATGCTTATTCAAATTTCGTTTTCTCAATCCATACTTATCTATTGTTCTGATTATTTTCTTTAATAACTTTGCAAATTGTTGAACAAAGTCTTTATATTCCTTATCATAAGGAGCTTTTAAAACGCCAACAGATGTCCCTAAATTTATAACGGATTTCTTTGGATGGGATCGCGGAATCACTCCTGGGACAGTCGAACTAAGACTTGCGTTTTTACCAGGTTATGGGATTGGCACTTCACCTGTAGTCAAACTTGCACCTCGTTGGGAAGCAAAAGACATCAGAGAAATTGTTCAAACAAATCTGCCAGCTGTAAAGAATGCAATCAGCAATAATCCACGCATATCTCCTGATAACCGAGAGCATGTTCCATTCGGAAGTCATCTTCCAGTTGTTATTTTTGAGAACAATTAAACTCATATCTTCAGTTATTTTACCTCGCCATACTTCAAAACTTTATGTGATTATTTATTCACTTCGGTATATGGCTCATCTGATCTATGATTTGAAAAGGAAAACATAAGAGGAGTTGAACCATTTTAGCCACAAAAAATAGGGGATTTATGAAGAAATCTTACTTTTAGCCTTGCTGTGCGGATGAGAGGAGTTGAACCTCCACGCCCTTGCGAGCACTACCACCTCAAGGTAGCGTGTATACCATTTCACCACATCCGCATATGTATTGTTAAACCTGTGCACAAGACTCATCTTATTTTGAACTCGTGCTGGTACATTTTAGCAAGTTAATGAAAGCTTATCAAGCATTAGAGAAAGAAAAATAAAGTCTTACTACAATTGTCCTAGCTTATACGGAATGGGGGAGTCTTTCGTTGACTTTCTCCATGATCCACATTCTAATAAGCTGTGTTGGACCTAAGCCTTTTGCTTGTGCTTGTTCCCTTACTTCTGTAATAGTTGCCGGATCTAATCGAATATTAAGCGTCTCTGATAAATTTTTTGCAAACTTAACGTTAGCAGGTTTACCTGCTGCTATAGCTTCATCAAAATGTTCTTCCCAAAATTTAGCTTCTTTATCTCTATCTTTAAATATAGATTTATCTGGTATTTCACTTTTCTTTTGTCTCATTTTTCCACCTCCTTCTCAAAAGCCGTAATTATATAGTAAATGCCACTTCCATAATACTTGAGATTTCTATCTTCAGGTGATAATACAACGGCCAAATTTCTCTTTGCTTTCGTTTTACCTAAAATAAGTATCCTTTTTCGATAACTTTCAATAACTTGATAATTGCTCTGACAAACTTCTTCTACTTCCTTAATTGATACGTTATGCCTAGCAATATGTTCTTTATTCCACTCATCCCAAATCAATCCTGTTACTACCACTATATCGTAATTTTATTGTAGCTCATTGTGCCACAAAGTCAATATATAAAAATACTTTCTTTAAGTATAAAAGTCATGAAGATAAATTCGACTCCGTTCTTCCTAAATAGAAATCAGGCACGAAATACTTGAAGAGTAAGAAGTGATTTGAGCACCAATTTTGAAGCTAAATTTCAAAATTTAACTAAACTATCCGATCTTGTGCCCAAGAGAGGAGTCGAACCTCCACACCCTTGCGGGCACTGGCACCTGAAGCCAGCGCGTCTGCCATTCCGCCACTTGGGCTTTTGCTTCAACCCAATCATTCTCAAGCAGGAACACAGGTTGCGAATTAGATTGTACCAAATGCTTGCTCGCTTGACAATTGTTTGAAACTTTGTCAATATAAAGATGAACATGAGAAAGTTTATTTTTGGTACAACTTTCCTGTTATTGGCACCATTCGGTTTGGTTTTCTTTTTGATAGTGGTTCTTCTTATTTGCCAATATCATGTAACATCATCAAGCCTACTTTCTGATGGCAATACTGTTGCTTATGCTGCACTACCAACTTCACAAAATATTCTTTCAGCAAATATAACACAAGGTGATGGCCGCAAAGAGCATATCAGACAGTTTCTAGCTTCATACAGTTCACCTCTTGAACCCTACGCAGGAAATATTGTAGATGCTGCAGATCAGTACGGGATAGACTATCGATTGGTTGTTTCAATAGCAATGCAAGAGTCTGGATTATGTAAAACAATTCCGTACAATTCTTATAATTGTTGGGGATTCGGTGTCTACAATCATACCGCAATGCATTTTACTGACTATAAAGATGGTATTAATATCGTTACTAAGGCACTTGCCACAAGATATAAAGAACGAGGGCTTATTACTCCTGCACAAATAATGACTATGTACACCCCATCAAGCAATGGGAGTTGGGCCTTTAGTGTGCAACACTTCATGGATGTACTCCAATAATTGACCGTGTAATCTTACCCCTTGACAATCCTATAGTTATAGTTTATAATACCCGTTAGATCCTCAGGTATGTGCCCAAAACACTTACGTGAGGATTTTTTTATGGCAAAAAATATTACTGAATTAAAATCATTAATATATATGCCAACTAAATAAAATTATGAAAAGAAGAATTACGCTTCTTCTCGCAGTACTAACAATTTTCACTGCGATTTCTCCACAAAAAGCACTTGCTTATGATCCAATCTCCGATCAATCTGCTGTTGTAGCAGCTACTCAAATGATAGCTCCACAAACTGTGGGGCCTGATAATCGTGCGGTAATTTTACGTTCATATCTTGAACAATATAATTCACCGCTTGCTGACCATGCTGATACTTTTATTAAAGAAGCAGATACTTATAATCTTGACTGGAGAATGGTCACTGCTATTTCAGGTGTGGAATCTACTTTTGGTGAAGAAATCCCACCATATTCATATAATGCATGGGGATACAATGTCTATGGAACAACTGTTCGTAGCTTCTCTTCATGGGATGATGGCATTGCTCTTGTAAGCCATGATTTACGCAATATCTATATAAATAGTCGTGGTGCTACAAATATTTACCAAATTGGTGCTACATATGCCGCAGACCCTGCGTGGGCATATAAAGTACAGCATTATATGGATGCTATTGATCAGTACGCTAAAAGATTTGATAAACCAACTCTTTCCATTTCTCTTTAAATTTATTATAATATGAAAAGAGGCCCGACATGCGGGCGTGGTGAAATGGTAGACACGCAAGGTTTAGGACCTTGTGGCCGTAAGGCTGTGGGGGTTCAAGTCCCTTCGCCCGCACCATTTATTAAAAAATGTTATGACCCAAATAGAAAAACAACAAGATGGAACAATTAAAATTATAATAACGCTACAAAAAGCTAAAGTAGCTTCAACGCGTGATGCTGTTATCGAAGATATGGTAAAGCAAGCAAACGTTTCAGGCTTTCGAAAAGGAAAGGCTCCAAAGGAAATGGCGAAAAACCAGCTCCATCCTGAACAAATCCGAGAAGAAATCTTGAAGCGATTACTTCCACAGGCTTATATTGAAGCCGTCCAAGAACACAAACTCAACCCAATTATGAACCCTAAAATGCATGTTGAGAAAATTGAGGATGATAAAGATTGGATTTTTTATGCACTTACGTGCGAAATGCCAATAATCGAACTAGGCGAATACAAAAATAATGTTAAAAAAGTAACAGCAAAAAGTAAAATCATTATACCTGGTAAAGAGGAAGAAAATAAAAAACCTTCCCTTGAAGAAATCATGAAAGCTCTTTTGACTGATGCAAAAGTACAAATTCCTCAAATACTTATTGAACAAGAAGCTGATAGACTGCTTGCTCAATTACTTAACGACATAAAAAGATTAGGCCTCAGTCTGGATCAATATCTCGCATCTACAAATAGAAAACCTGAAGACCTACGCGCAGAGTATACAAAACGAGCAGCAGATGATATTAAGCTTGAATTTATACTACAAAAAATAGCGGAACTTGAAAAAATTACTGTTGACGAGAAAGAAATTGAAGAGGCTATCCAAAAAGCAAAAGATCCTGCGGAAAAAGAAAATTTGACAGCAAATAAATATGTCCTTGCAGGTATCTTAAGACAACAAAAAACGTTAGATTTATTAATGAATCTGTAAACATTATCTTGATTTATTTGTGAATTTGTGGTAGAGTCCTATAGATATGTTAGGCGTAAAAGGAAAGTCACGGAATTCGACAGCAAATCCGCTTGAGCTTGGGCGAGAGAGTATTCGTTCTTTTGGAAAACATACAGTAAAAAAAGTTGGTGAAGAAACACAAATAAATGCAAAAACCTTTCTTGAACAACTGTTAGGTGTTAATTTAAAAAAAGATACCCAAACTACCTCTGATAATGGCAACGCTTCAGAAACTCAAAAATCAACAAAAAATGACGCAGTAGAAGTCTTTAGTTTCCTCAAACATCAAGATACTACTCCAGATCGAGCAAAAATTTATGCAGATCGTGCTCCACGCCCTCACATCGAAGCAGCTAATGATTATCACCAGGATATTGCGAAAAGCCGCGAAAAAGCATCTAAAGGAGAACTTCGTGACATTCAAAGGAATATTGAACAAATTAAAATCGAATTATCCAAACTTGTTGCTTCTTCACATGTACTGAAACTGGAATTTGCTAATGTAACCGTTGAGCAATCTATAACCAATGTGGGAAATTACCACCTCAACTTTTTTGATTGGATGCTTACAGTGATTCGAGCAGCACGCGAAAAAATTGAAGATTCAGGGGCATGGCTTGGGGCAATAAAAAATAAGGGTGCAAAAAAAAGCTACTGGGGTATGTTCAAAAAGCATGGTACTACTTTTGGCCTTTCAGGAGAACGAGCTGTTGCGACACAAGTAGGATAAAAACTATGTCATAGACTACGAACAGCAGAAGCAAATAACTCCATAATCTTTTCAGTATTTTTCCCCACTATTCCATCACCAACAGTCATAGAATCTATTTTAACGATAGGTAATACTTCTTTATTAGTTGCAGTAATAAATGCCTCATCAGCAGTTTGTAATTCACTGACACGAATATCTCGTTCTTCAATAAGAATCTTGTTTGCAACCAATTTGAGAACAAAATTTCTTGTTGTGCCAATAAGTATAGTATTTTTTGGGGTAATTAATATATTGTCTTTAACCATGAAAAAATTACTTGTCGAACATTCTAAAACTTTATCCTCAAAAATATATAATATCTCAATGGCACCTTTTTCTTTTCGTTCTTCAGCAAGAGCAATTGCGTTAATATAATTCGTTGTTTTCGCTGTATGTGCATAACGTAGATGCGTATTGGTAATCAACTTTCCTCCATTTTTATAAAACTCAGCACGAGGCAATGCAAGCGGTTCAATCAAGATTGCACAAGTTGGATGTTTGGGATCAAAACCCATCCCCTCTATGGTCCTCCCACCTGTAAGAATAATACGTACCTGCGCATCTTTAATGTTATTTTTTTTAAGTAATTCATAAATTAAGGTCTCAATCTTTTTATCAGTTACAGGCAGCTCTAACGAAAGTAGCTTTGCGGAATTGTGCAAACGTTGCAAATGTTCTTTGAGAAGAAAAGGTTTACCATCATATGTTCTGAGAAAATCAAAAACACTGTAGCCACGCAAAATTCCAATGTCGTCAATACGAACAAACGCTTTATCCAAAGAAATGATTTTATCATTGAGATAGCAATACTTCATAGCCTATTTTTCTCTATTACAATAGATACTCTAATAAAATGCAATATACAAATTATTTGCCTTTGTGAAATATAGTATATAATACGATAAATTGCTTATGGACCAGGTTCTATCATTTTCTCAACAATTAATACAAATTCCTTCAACTACTGACGACCTATCAGCAATTGAAGAGGCAGTTTTCCTTGTTGAAAAACAGTTAAGTACGTTTACTATTAAGTCTTTTATTTCTGACAGAAAACCAAGTTTATTAATACATAACGCTGGAATTAATACAAAAAACTTCAAAATAATCATTAATGCTCATCTTGATGTAGTATACGGAGAAGAGTCACAATTTACTCCTTTTATAAAAGATGGGAAGTTATATGGCAGAGGAGCATATGATATGAAAGCAGCAGCAGCAACTATAATCATGGTATTCAAAAAACTTGCAAACCACATTTCGTTTCCGTTGGCTTTACAAATAACAACGGATGAAGAAATAGGAACGTTAGGAGCAAAAAAACAAGTTGAGGAAGGATATCGAGGTGAATTTATCCTTACCGGTGAATGTGGAAGTAACTTTAAGATTACCAATCAAGCAAAAGGAGTTTATAATATAAAAGTAACTACATCAGGAATAAAATCACATAGTGCATACCCTTGGCGAGGGGATAATGCTATCGTAAAATTACAGAAAGCCCTCGCAAATATTACCGATAAATACCCATTACCTAAGGAAGAGTCATACGCTACCACAGTTAATATAACGATGATTCGAACAAATAACAAAACGTGGAATAGAACGCCTGATCATGCCGAAGCATATATTGATGTTCGATATATGCCTGAAGATAAGAATATCCTTAATGATCTAAGAAAACTACTTTCACCAGATATTAAAATTGAGGCTATTCAAAAATATTCATATTCGGCTATAAATACTAATCCAAATAACCCATACATCAAATCATTACAAAAAATTGGGAAACAAATCCTCAATCAAGAAATTCCTTTTCGAGTAGCACACGCAACATCAGACTTAGTAAGATTTGCAGCAGTAGGATGTGATGGTATAGAATTTGGACCAATAGGATCAAATCAACATGGAGATAATGAATGGGTCAATATTAAGAGCCTTGGAGAATATTACCAAATTCTTACACAATTTCTTCTCTCCATCAAATAATATGCTATAATTTAGTCTATAAAACTCAATTCCGAGTTTTAATTTTTCAATATAACGGGCTCATAGCTCAGTTGGTTAGAGCGTTGCATTGACATTGCAAAGGTCAGAGGTTCGACTCCTCTTGGGCCCACCCAAGGCTAAATCCGCAAAACTCACCATTTTTCTCTCTTTTTCAAGGCTAAAAAAGTTCGACTCTTTCTAGGATGCATTTAATTTGAATCTTCTAACGAAAAAAGTACTTTTGGTATACTACGCACATGACAAAACATGAGCAATGGGGTGTAGTTCCAACGCACGCACAAATACTTACCACATGGCAACCAGATGAGGTATTGCGAAAAGAAACATTGCAGTATCCTTTTCAGCGTGCTCTTGGACTGATTGTAAAGGATGTCTTTAAGCATCATGTCCGAAAAGGCGGAACGATTCTTGAGATCGGCGCAGGACAAGGATATTTGAAAGAATTAGTTCCTCAAGAATATCATCACCGGTATATAACATCAGATTATAACGTTGACAATCTCATTGCCGGTAAAACGCGTAGGGAATTAAGCCCGCTTGCTCTTTCCGCAACTGACTTGAGTGTTATTCCTGACAACAGTTTGGATACGGTTGTTGCATTAGACACATACCACTTACTGCCGAATTTACAAGATGCGATGAATGAAGCAGCGCGCGTATTAAACCCGAATGGTACTTTTATTGTCTTCCAAGCAAGTGCGCCAGTTGAAGCTGTATGGCACGACCATCCCGATAAAGTATTTATTCCAACCGGCATTGGAACATTAAAAGGCCTTCAATTGGTTGGAATTGAGCGAGATGAATTCAGGAAAGGATTACGTTCTCTGAGGCAACAACAGGTTGATCCTCTGATTATCGAAAAATTGGCAGGTTTTATGGAAGATCAACTAGGTGGATATATGGACGCAACACGTCCGAATCCTGACGGCCTGCCTCCGAACGTATATGATTTTGCTCTTAGCTTAATGCCAGTAAAACGTTTCGGTGTACCTTCCTCATATGATTATTTTAAACAAAAGCTTGATAGAGCTACTACTGCTGCAGGACTCGTCATACAACAGTCGGACTTTCCGGTAAGAAATTATATTGGACGCCGTAGTGAAAACCATCGGCAATATCCCGGAAGGAACGATTTTAAATTTGATAGAGGAGATATCTATAA
>Ga0210404_10000710_pt1 | contig 15807 bp, 16 predicted proteins | sample IncBWH28MmetaG_FD_155455 | JGI IMG/M metagenome (GOLD analysis project Ga0210404, IMG submission 155455) | Forest soil microbial communities from Barre Woods Harvard Forest LTER site, Petersham, Massachusetts, United States - Inc-BW-H-28-M | ecosystem: Environmental > Terrestrial > Soil >... | reverse complement strand
CATTTTCCGGCAATAATTCCGCAACTCCCCAGAGCAGGAACGTAGCCCCAAGCAGCAGGTTTTTCAGCAATTGGGACCGCGACTCTCTCAGGAACGTTTGCAGGATGAGAAAGGACATCCCGATGGCCAGCAAGGGTAGAGCGGTAAGGGAAGCAGCCCAGGGGGGCCGCGCGGCCGGGAAGATCCTATCAGCAGCAAACATCAGAACGCAGAACAGCAGAGCCAGAAGCGCTAGTCCCTTGGCCAGGAGGGACAGAGCGGAATTTCCATTCATCGTGGAGTTTTCCATGCGCAGCGCATCTACCAGCTTCTGGTGTAACCAATGCTTGTCGTTGTGTACCAAGGCACGGTCACGATTTTGTTGAAGCTCTCCTGAATCCAGATGGAATTGTGAAGGTTGAAGTGTACGACGGCGCCCAGCGATTCGCCATTGTACAGGTGATTCTGGACGTGCGTGCCGCCAGTCAGGCTGGTCACGCCGAGCTGAATCCATGTGTAGCCGGTCAGTACCTTGGTTTTCGGCAGGCCGAAGTTCTTCATCACGCCGAAGCTCTCAGTATGCGAACCAAAATCGGAGTGCCAGAAGCCGGAACCGGCGTCTTCGTAGGTGTAGGCGAAGGTCAGCTCATCGCCGACGGGGTCTTTCTTCAGAAAACCGAACGTGTGGCCGATGCCGATGTCGTAGTTCGCTTTGGGCAGCAGGCCGGGCCGGTCGAAATCGGAGCCCAACATGATGTACAGATCGGTGCTCGTGCTGACTTCTTCGGTGGCGCTGATCGTTGAGGCTTGGTTCTGATCCTGCGCCTTGCAAACCGGTGCGGAGGCCAGGCTCAGAGCGGCGAGACAAACGAAGCCTGCAACGCTGCTGGTAACAGTAGATGAACGTTTCATGGGGGGTTCCTTGAAATGGATTTGCCGCTCACGCGCGGCGGCGCTTAAGCGAAACTACAAGGAAGGAATAAAAGAGCCATAAGGGAGGCAGGGATAAAATGCGATGAGGTCCGAAATTTGCCAAAGCATTACCACGCAGACGCAGAGGCGAAGCAACCGAAGTGCTATTTGTCCAGTGAACGAATAACGGCGTCGGTGAATTCGCGGGTGGTTCCAGAGCCGCCGACGTCGGGGGTGAGGGACTTGCCCTCGCGGTAGACTTTGTGCAGGGCGCATTCGATCCGGCTGGCGGCTTGGTCCTCGCCGAGGTGCACGAGCATCAGGATGGCGCTCATGAGCAGCGCCGTGGGATTGGAGATGCCCTGGCCGGCGATGTCGGGAGCCGTGCCGTGAACCGCTTCGAAGATCGCAACCTTTTCGCCGATGTTTGCGCTAGGGACGACGCCCAGGCCGCCAACCAGACCAGCGGCGAGATCGCTCATGATGTCACCGTAGAGATTGGTGAGCAGGAGCATGTCGTACTGGTTGGGATTCAGGACCATCTGCATGCAGGCGTTGTCGATGATGAGTTCTTTGTACTCGATATCGGGGTATGCGGTGGCCACTTGGCGGATCGAGTTCAGGAACAGGCCGTCCGACATTTTCATGATGTTCGCTTTGTGGATCCCATGGATGCTCTTGCGTTTCCATTTCCGCGCGTATTCGAAAGCGAAGCGCGCGATGCGCGTGGACGCTCGTTCGGTGATGATTTTCAGGCTTTCGACCACGCCGGGGACAACCTCGTGCTCGAGCCCGGCGTAGAGATCTTCGGTGTTTTCGCGAATAAGGACCATGTCCACGCCTTCGAATCGCGCAGGAACGCCGGGGAGATTCTTGACCGGGCGCACGTTGGCGTAGAGATCCAGAGCCTTGCGCAGGCCAACGTTGATGCTCGGCGGGCCGGATGCTACGCCCGTGGCGAGAGGGCCTTTCAGCGCGACGCCGCTCTTGCGGATCGCTTCGACGACGCCGGAGTGCATAAAGTCGACGCCGCGGCGTTCGAGCTCGCCGCGCGCGGCGGTAGGCTCCCATTCGACGGAAACGCCGGCTGCTTCGATGATTTTCTGAACGGCTTGGGAGACTTCAGGGCCGATCCCGTCTCCGGGGATCAAGGTGACTAAGTGTTTCATTGCGCCAAACTAGTCTATTGGTTTTGCCTGCGGTTGTCTCGGGCTGGCTGGCGGAAATTTCCAAGCCATTCACTCTGTGAAAAAACGAGGGTTCCTGGGCCTTCACCCGGGCATCAAATCTGATATAATGGGTTCGGAATTGTGGCGCGCTCCAGCAACGCTGCTGCGCGCAAACCTGGGAGGTCAAAATGGCAGTCCAACTTACGCCGGTCGCGGTCAGCAAGGTGAAAGAGATTTTGTCGTCACAAACGCCGATGCCGACGGGCCTGCGCGTGGCCGTGGTAGGCGGCGGATGCTCGGGCTTCAGCTACAAAATGGCCTTCGAGAATCAGGTCAACGAAGCCAGCGACAACGTGTACGAGTTCGACGGGCTGAAGGTGCTGGTCGACCAGATGAGCGAGATGTATCTGGACGGAATTTCGATCGACTACATCGAGACGCTGGAAGGTGCTGGGTTCAAGTTCAACAACCCGAACGTGAAGAGCACGTGCGGGTGCGGCAGTTCGTTCACGGTTTAATCGCTCTGCTCGCGACTCGAGGTTTGAGGCTCCCGGAGGCTTGGCCTTCGGGAGCTTTTGTTTTTAGGACGCGGCGACCGAAGCCCGCCTCGCCATGCCAGCCGGTGGTGATTGAAAACCGCGCGCTCGACCCGTATTCTATCCAGCTCACATGAAGATAGCTCTGGCGCAATTCAATCCTACGGTTGGTGATTTCGAGGGGAATCGCGCGCGGATACTGGAGCTTGCGCGCGAGGCGAAAGCAGGCGGCGCGGATTTGGCCATTTTCTCCGAATTGTGCATCTGCGGCTATCCGCCGCAGGATCTGATCGAGCGGCCGGCCTTCGCCGAGCGAAATCAGGAGGAATTGATTGCCCTGGCCAAAGAGATCACTTTGCCGTCGCTCGTGGGCTTCGTCGGCAAAGCGCAAGACAACACCGGGAAGCCGGTGGCGAATTCAGCGGCCCTGATCGCCCACGGGAAAATCCTGTTCGAGCAGCGCAAGATGCTCCTGCCCACCTACGACGTTTTTGACGAGACGCGTTATTTCCAGCCGGCCACCGTACAGCACGCGTTTCCATTCGGCGCCGACACGCTCGGTATCACCATTTGCGAGGACAGCTGGAACGACAAGAGCTTCTGGCCCGAGCGGCTCTACGACCGCGACCCGGTGGCGGAACTGGTGACCAAGGGCAGCAACCTGGTGCTGAATATCTCCTCGTCGCCATACACGCTGGGAAAGCGCGGCCTGCGGCACGATATGCTCGGTGCCGTGGCGCGCGACCGCGGTGTGCCGGTGGTCTACGTGAATCAGGTCGGCGGGAACGACAGCCTGATTTTCGACGGTTCGAGCGTGGCCTTCACGCCCGATGGCCGGGTGGCGGCGCTGGCGAAGTCGTTCGACGAGGATTTGATCTTTTTTGACAGCGTGAGCGGTAAGGGCGACATGCGTGCGCCGATGGAGGACGAGTACGAGGCGGCGTACAAAGCGCTGGTGATCGGTACGCGCGATTACGTGCGCAAGTGCGGGTTCAAGAAGGTCGTGATCGGACTGAGCGGGGGAGTGGACTCGGCGCTGGTCGCGGCGATTGCGACCGAGGCGCTGGGAGCGGCGAACGTGCAGGGCGTGTCCATGCCGGGGCCGTATTCCTCCGAAGGCAGCGTGCGCGACGCGAACCAACTGGCAGGCAATTTGGGAATTGACCTGATCACGCTGCCGATCTCCGACGTTTTCCTCTGTTACAACGGCGTGCTGGCCAAGACTTTCAGCCGACTGCATCCCGACGCGACCGAGGAAAACATCCAGGCGCGAATCCGCGGGAATCTACTGATGGCCCTGTCGAACAAGTTTGGGTCTTTGGTGCTGAGCACAGGGAACAAGTCGGAGCTGGCCGTCGGCTACTGCACACTCTACGGTGATATGGCCGGGGGGCTGGACGTGATCTCCGACGTGCCGAAGACGATGGTGTATGACCTGGCGAAGCTGGTGAACCGGCGGAAGGAGCTGATTCCGCAGGCGACGCTTACCAAGCCCCCCTCGGCTGAATTGCGGCCGAACCAGACTGACCAGGACTCTTTGCCTCCGTACCAGGACCTCGACCGGATTCTGAAGGCGTACGTCGAGGATCTGATGAGCCCCGAGCAAATTGCCGAGGAGTGCCTGCTGCCGCTCGATCTGGTGCGGCACGTGGCCCAACAGGTGGACCGAAACGAATACAAGCGGAAGCAGGCGCCGCCGGGACTGAAGGTGACGTCAAAGGCCTTTAGCGTCGGCAGGCGGTTCCCGGTCGCACAGAAGTTTTCGGTTTAGACCGGACTCAGACTCCCAGGACGTTAACCAATTCCCGCACCGAAGCGGCGGATTTGTTCAAGGCGGCTTGGTCTTCCCCTGAAAGCTTGACCTCGATGATTTGCTCGACTCCTTGGGCACCCAGCTTTACTGGCACGCCGACGAAGAGTCCTTTGATTCCATACTCGCCTTCCAGGTAAACCGCGCAGGGCAGGATCTTTTTCTTGTCTTTAAGTATGACTTCAACCATTTCCACCGCGGCGGCCGACGGCGCGTAATAAGCCGACCCGGTCTTCAGCAGGTTGACGATTTCGGCCCCGCCCTTGCGGGTGCGCGCGATGATGGCTTCAAGTTTTTCTTTCGAAAGTAATTCCGGCAGCGGAATGCCAGCCACCGTGGAATACCGGGCGAGCGGGACCATGTCGTCGCCGTGGCCGCCGAGGACGAAGGAATGCACGTTTTCGACAGAGACGTTTAGTTCGGCGGCGACGAAGGTGGACATGCGCGCGGAGTCGAGCACCCCGGCCATTCCGAGCACACGGTTTTTCGGAAAGCCGCTAATCCGGAAGGCGGCCTGGGCCATGGCGTCAAGCGGGTTGGTCACCATGATCAGGATGGCGTCGGGCGACAGTTTCGCCAGCGGCTCCACAACGGCTTTCATCACATCGTAATTTATCTTCAGCAGGTCGTCGCGGCTCATGCCGGGTTTGCGCGGGACGCCGGCGGTGATCACGATCACGTCGCTATTGGCGGTTGCGCCGTAGTCGCCGCTCTTGGTCGAGATGCCCGTCGCGTGGGCATCGCTGCCAAGGACGGGAGCCGATTCCGCCATGTCGAGCGCCTTACCGGCGGGCATGTCTTCGACAACGTCGGTAATCACCACGTCGGCGAGACCGGCATCATGTATTCGTTGAGCTGTCGTCGAGCCGACAAAACCGCCGCCTACAACCGTCACTTTCTTGCGCATTCGTGCTTCTCCCGAGGCTTACGATTTAGAATTTCGTGCGTCTAGATTTAATGAAACCGTTGAAGCTCCGCTGAAGGCTTGTTTCGCGTGATGCTGGATGCTTGAATCCGTTCGAACCGCTACCGGGCGACCGGAACGCTCATATTCTCGATAATCGCGCTGGCGAAGTCCGCCGTACCGAGTTTCGTAGCGCCGGGCATCAGGCGTTCCAAATCGTACGTCACTCGCCTCTGTTGCACGGTCCGGCGAATACCGTCCTCGATCAATTCCGCCACTTCGTTCCATCCCATGAAATCGAACATCATGGAGCCTGAGAACATCACCGACGCCGGGTTGATAACATCCTTATCGGCGTATTTCGGCGCGGTTCCATGCGTGGCTTCGAAACAACCAAAGCCGTCGCCGATATTCGCGCCGGGCGCCATCCCCAGGCCGCCGATCTGCGCGGCGCACGCGTCGGAAATGTAGTCGCCGTTGAGGTTGGGCGTGGCGAATACCTGATATTCGTCAGCGCGCGTCAGCACCTGCTGGAATACGGAGTCGGCAATCCGGTCGTTAACCAGAATTTTCTTCTTCCACTGGCCGTTGCCGTGGCTCGCGGAAATGGCGCTCAGAACGCCTTTTACCTCGGCGTAGATCTGCTGCTGGAAGGCTTCGGTAGCCCGTTCCAGGCCGGGCTCGATCATCGCCGCGTTTTTCTCGACCGAAAGGTTCGGGTCCTTATCCTTATTCCCAAGGATCCAGCTTTCGCGTTCGGTCACGACCTGCGACCGGAATTCCTCAGTCGCCAGCTCGTAGCCCCAATCGCGGAAGGCTCCTTCGGTGAACTTCATGATGTTGCCCTTGTGCACCAGCGTAACGACTTTGCGGCCCTTCTCCACAGCGTGCTGGATCGCGCGACGCACCAGGCGCTTGGTGCCCGTCGGCGAGATGGGCTTGATTCCGATGCCGGAATCGAGGCGCACGGATTTCTTCGTGCCCTTGAGCATTTCATTGTTCAAGAAGTCGATGAGCTTTTTTACTTCCGGAGTACCCGATTTCCATTCGATCCCGGCGTACACGTCCTCGGTGTTCTCACGGAAGATGACGATGTTCATCCGCTCCGGGTTGCGAACCGGCGAGGGAACGCCTTCGATATAGCGCACTGGGCGAACACAGGCGTAGAGATCGAGGATTTGTCGAAGAGCGACATTCAGAGATCGGATGCCGCCACCAACCGGAGTGGTCAGCGGCCCTTTGATCGCCACGCGGAAATCGCGGATTGCGTCGACGGTGTCCTGCGGCAGCCAGTCCTGAAATTGATTGAACGATTTCTCGCCGGCAAAGACTTCCAGCCAGGCAATCTTCTTTTTCCCCCCGTAAGCTTTCTCCACCGCCGCATCGAAAACCCGGCGCGACGCTTTCCAGATGTCCCGCCCGGTGCCGTCGCCTTCGATGAAGGGAATGATGGGCTGATCGGGAATCTGGAACTTGTCGCCAACGAATTGAATCACTTCACCCTGCGAGGGGACCCGGACCCCATTGTAGGAACTCTTCATATCTTGCCATCTCCCCCTAGCGCGACACGCGCGATGCCGCAACGACGTGCCGCCGACCCTGCGATGGAACCGAATACCTTAACACAGAGTTCCCTGACCGTGCAGGCCGGCCCGCTGTTTGAAAAAAACTTCGATTCGCGGGAATAAATTGGGCGGTGAGCCGGTCTGGATAGGTGCAAGCAGAAAGGCGGCGCCGCCGAGGCGCGCGAAAGGGAACCAATGGGCGATATCTTGAAGGCCGGTGGACTGGGAAGTCTCGCTCCGGATCAACTCGCGTGGTTGAAGCAAGACGTCCGGCACCTGAAACACAGCACGCCCATCGTTGTCTTCGCGCACATCCCGCTGTGGTCCGTGTACCCGGAATGGGGATGGGGAACCGACGACAGCGAACAGGAGCTGACATTGCTGAAAAAATTCGGCTCGGTCTCGGTCCTGAACGGGCACATCCATCAGGTGATGCAAAAGGTCGAAGGCAACGTGACGTTTCACACCGCAATGTCCACGGCTTGTCCCAAACCCCAGCCGGGACAAGCGGCATCCCCGGGCCCGATGAAAGTCCCTGCGGACAAATTACGAAGCGTCCTCGGCATTACGGCGGTCAACTTCGTTCGCGGACCCCACACGCTGGCGATCGTGGATTCCGCACTTCAACAAGATTCCGGGCAGACCATGCCCGCAAGCCAGGAGATGAGTCGATGAAACGCGGATGGATACCAGTGGCAACGAGTTTTGCCTTGCTGGCGATGTCGATGGTGTCGGCTGGCAGGGTTGGGTTGGCCCGAGCGGCGGCGCCGGCAGCAGCGGCGGTAAGTATCGACAATTTCAGTTTCACGCCGCGGGAAATCACCGTGGCCAAGGGCACCACCGTAACCTGGACAAATCGTGACGACGTGCCGCACACGGTGGTGAGCCCCGACAAGGCATTTCGGTCGAAGGCGCTGGATACCGACGATCAGTTTTCCTTCACCTTCCAGGACGCCGGCACCTACAGCTATTTTTGCTCCGTCCACCCGATGATGACAGGGAAGGTGATTGTCAAGTAATCTGAAAGTACGGTATCGGAGCCGGGATTCAAACGTCTAATAACGCCATGCAGAACGAACGGCTGGGGCCAGACGCCCGCAACGTTGATGAGATTGTTTTGCCGCATCTGGACGCGGCCTACAATCTGGCGCGTTGGCTGGTCCGCAATCCGCCCGACGCCGAGGACGTGGTGCAGGAGGCTTGCCTTCGGGCAGTGCGTTTCGCGCGCGGATTCCGGGAAGGGAATGCGCGCGCCTGGATGTTGAGAATCGTCCGAAACGTTGCGTACTCGTTTCTCGAGAAAAAGCGCCCGTCTGAGCTTACGGAAGAATTTAATGAAACACTTCATGTCACGGAGCAGGGCGATGCAGAGACCGATTTGGTGCGCTCTGTCGAAAGCAAGCTAGTTCAAGAAGCGCTCGAAGCCTTGCCGGCGAGATTCCGCGAGGCGGTGATTTTGCGGGAACTCGAAGGGTTGTCCTACAAAGAAATTGCGGATGTCATGGAGATTCCGATTGGCACGGTGATGTCGAGCCTGACTCGCGGCAGGGAACAGCTGCGCAAGCTCGTGCTCGCCAGTCGCCGCAAGGAGGCGCAACGTGCCGTGCACGACTGACAAATTGTTGCTCCACGCGTACGCGGACAGGGAACTGGATCTGGTCCGCAGCCTGGAGATCGAGCAACATCTGAAAACCTGCGCGGAGTGTGGGCAGCAGCTGCGCAATCTCGAAGCGTTGCACCACGTTCTGCGCTCGGGTGGCCTTTATCGGCAGGCGCCCCAATCGCTCCGCGACCGAATTGTCGCCGCAGCGGCCCAGGAACCGGGCATTTCCGGGCAGCCGAAGCGAATGCGGGAGGCGCCACGCCTTCGCGGTGTCGAATGGCTCGCTGTAGCAGCCGCCGTTGCGATTGTCGTTCTCGTTGGATTGAGGCTTATCCCTGGCTGGCGGACATCACGGCAGGACGATCTGATCGCTCAGGAAATCGTGGCGAGCCATATTCGCTCCCTCCAGCCGGGGCATCTGTACGACGTCGAATCGACCGATCAGCATACGGTGAAGCCGTGGTTTGACGGAAAGCTGGATTTTTCGCCCCCGGTGCGTGATCTGGCCGATCAGGGGTTTCCGCTGGTGGGCGGCAGGCTTGATTACATTGGGAACCGGGCCGTGGCGGCGCTGGTGTACCAGCGGCGGAAGCACTTCATCAATTTATACGTGTGGCCGCAAAGCAGCAGCGAAGTTGCTCTGTCGCCCGACGGCCAGGGGCTGGAATCTCGCGACGGGTACAACCTGATCGAGTGGAGCCAGGGCGGCATGCATCTCTGCGCGGTCTCGGATGTGAGCACGGACGATTTAAAGCAGTTCATGCAGTTACTTCGGCGCTAGTTTCGATAATGAAACTCGGGCTACCAAGATTTCACTTGAGGTTCGTGATTCTCGAATTCTCCGTGTGGGAGAACTCAACCGCGGCTAGAACTGTCGGCATGTCGACGGGTTCAGTCGAAGACGCCACTTCGCGCGTTCCTTGAAACCCTGAGCGATCATCGAAATGGAATCGTGCTATTCGTCACATAGAAAGTCTTCGCGTCGGTGCCCAGGATGATGCCGTTGGTGCGCAGACTATCTCCATACCCGGAAACCTGGCCGCTCGGGTTCGCGTAGTAAAGCACGCCCATCGTAACTCCGAATCCCCTCCTTTAAGTTTTCATTTGTTCCGCGCCGCCCGAGAACTGCGTACCAGTCTAATACGCGTACGTGGGACTAGTGGGCGTGCGCCGCCCGGTGCTTACAAGCTTCACGAATCCGGCAATCAGCACTCCAAGCAGGAAGCCGCCCACATGCGCCCACCACGCCACTCCGCCCGCATTGAGCGATCCGAGCGAGCTGACTCCGCTCAGAAAATTCATTAGAAACCACAGTCCGATGAAAATCACCGCCGGAATGCGGACGGTAAAGAAAATAATCAACAACGGAACGAGTGTCAGAATTCGCGATCTTGGGAAAAACACAATATAGGCGCCCAGCACTCCGGAAATCGCCCCGCTGGCCCCCAGCGAAGGCACTTTGGATCCCCAAGAGAAGGCCACCTGGGTAATACCCGAACCGAGCCCGCAAATGATGTAGAACAGCAGATAGCCAAATGGACCGAGCTGATCCTCGACATTGTCGCCAAAAACCCAAAGAAACCACATGTTGCCAATAATGTGGAGAAATCCTCCGTGCAGAAACATGCAAGTAAATAGCGGAAGGAACGCTTCCAGCGGCGTGTAGCGGTGGCCTTCCAGCGCCAGCTTGATGTGCGATGGCGTCAGCGCGTACGTCTTCACAAAGGTATCAGCTGCGGCTTGCGGCAAAGAGATCTGATAAAGGAACACCACCGCGTTCGCGATGATCAGCAACAGCGTCACGACAGGGAAGGACCGTCGCGGAGTCAGGTCCTTGAGCGGAATCATCGATTCACCGTCGCAGACGCCAGTGTCGCACGCGCTGCGGCTTCGAGAGCTTCACCTGAGTACGCCAGCTCCGAACGCCCACCGTGCCTTCGAAACTCCGCGATTTCTTCAAGACTCGCAATGCGGCCTCGCGCACCCGGCGCGGTGCAATTCAGCGCCGCCGCCGCACAGCTGAACTCAAGTATTTCTTCAACCCCTAAATTCTGAGCCAGTCCGTAAAGGAACGCGCCATGAAAAATGTCCCCGGCGCCGGTCGTGTCGACGGCGTTCACGCGAAAGGCAGGAACTTGCAAGAAGTGCTGCCCGTCCCATCCAAGCACGCCGAGCGGGCCCAGAGTGGCAGCCGTCAACCGGCACTTGAACCTTCGGAAAATTTCAGGAAGTGACTTCAACAAACTCTTCTCACCCATCAGACGTTCCGGAAAATCGCTCGATGAGATCACAAAATCCACGCATTCAAGTAACGCTTCAACTCGCGGATAGCGATTGTCAAAGTCGCCCACGACCAGAATATTTTCTTCGCGCGCCCAGCGGGCGGCCATCGCTGCGGCGTCAGTATCGTGCCCATCCACAAGCAGCGCACGAGCGCCCCGAATCCACTCCCGCTGGAGATCCTCGGGCTGTAAAGCGATACTTGAACTGCGCTTCCAAAGAACCGTGCGTTCGCCGGAGCGCTGATCGACCAAAATATATGACGACTGGCTGGTCGCTCCCGGGACCACCACCCAGTGGGCGTCGATGCCGGCACGCTTCATCTCCTCGATATGCAGCCGGCCCGCTGCATCGCCGCCGATTTTCCCGGCGTAGCGCGCAGAAAGCCCCCATTTCCGGCAAGCGACCATGGCGCTGGCGACCTGACCGCCAGGCATGATCTCAGCCGAGACGATTTCGACCTTGGAATCGCGGGCCGGGAAGTACGGCAGGCGTATAATCGTGTCGGTGGCGTTGATTCCAACGCCGACGACGTCGACCGGAGGTAGCGGGTTCGCATCACTCATCGCGCAAACACTGTAGCCGACCTCGCGGATTTTTCAAACGAGCACTCCAAAATTCCCGCGGATGTCGTTTATCAATTGCGCCACGTGTCTCGCTGTGGTAGAAAAATTAGTCCCGCTGCGCGCGGCGCGCGCGGCCTGGTTGCGCTCCCACGAATCAGAGCGTCAGCCGCCCGCCGGTCGACACGCCGACACTTCAGATGCCACTTCATGAATCCGAAGCCATCGTTTTGCAGCGTTACCCGCTCGGCGAAGCAGACCGCTTGGTGAGCTTTCTCTCGCGGAGCATGGGTCGCGTCCGGGGCGTCGCGGCCGGCTCGCGCAAAACGAAAAGCCGCTTCGGCTCAACCCTGGAAAAGCTCTCGCACGTTCGCATCTGGTTCTTTGAACGCGAATCGCGCGACCTGGTGCGCATCAGTCAATGCGAAATGATCGAATCCTTTCTCGATGTTTTCCGAGATTATCCTTCCAGCATCGCCTTGGCCTTGTTCACCGAGATCACCGAGTCGGTCTTACCCGAGCGCGAAGCCTCGGACCCCAATTTCAGGCTTCTCCTACTGGCGGCGCAGACAGTGAAGCACACGGGAAAGACCGAGCTTCCGCTCGCCTACTTTTCTCTGTGGACCGTGAAACTCGGCGGGTGGCTCCCGGCGCTCGATCGATGTGCATTCTGCGCTAGGCTGCTGACAGACCATGCGCCCGCCTATATCGCACCGAGCGCCTCCGCGATCGCCTGCGCAAAATGTCGTAAGCCGGGAATGCGTACGCTCACCGCAGCGGCGCTGGCAACCGCGCGCCGGATGTTGGGCGATCGCTTGGATCGCCTGGTGCGTGACGACGCCCTCAACCCCATCAGCGACCGCGGTGCCCGCGATCTGACCAATGCCATGCTCGACATGATCGAACATCAGATCGATCGCAAACTCAAGTCGCGCGAACTCCTGGAGCAACCCGCGTGACGCCTCGCCAAGATGCGAAAGTAAGACATCAACCGGCGACCAGGCCGCGCGGCCTCACGTTTCAGGATCTTCTACTAAAACTCGAACATTATTGGACCACGCGCGATTGCATTCTGCAGCAGCCCTACGATATCGAAGTCGGCGCAGGCACCATGCATCCGGAAACGTTTCTGCGCGTGCTCGGGCCAGAGCCGTATCGCGTCGTCTACGCGCAGCCCAGCCGACGTCCTGCGGACGGTCGCTACGGCGAGAATCCCAATCGCCTTTACAAGCACACGCAACTTCAAGTGATTCTCAAGCCTTCGCCCGTGGACATTCAGGACCTTTACCTCGCAAGCCTGGCCGCGGTGGGAATCAATCTCAAAGAGCACGACATTCGCTTTGAAGAGGACAACTGGGAATCGCCCACCCTCGGCGCATGGGGAATCGGCTGGCAGGTGCTCCTCGACGGTCTCGAGATCACGCAGTTCACCTATTTCCAGCAGTGCGGCGGCATCGATCTCGATCCAATCTCGGTCGAGCTGACCTACGGCCTTGATCGCATCGCTGCGTATTTGCAGGGCGTGGACAACGTTTTCGACGTGCGCTGGTCCAACAGCATGACCTATCGCCAGGTACGCCTCGCCGAGGAGCAGCAATTCTCGGCCTATAGCTTTGATTATGCCGATACCGGATCGACGCGGAAGCAATTCGATCTCACCGAAGCGGAGGCGGTCCGCCTGCTCGCCGCATACGACGCGCTCCAAGACGCCGCGAAGCCGAGATTTCCCGTGCTTCAGGCTTACGACCTCTGTCTGAAGTGTTCGCACTTGTTCAACGTTCTCGACGCCCGCGGCGCAATCTCCGTCACGGAGCGCGCCGGGATGATCGCCCGCGTCCGAAAATTAGCGGTCCATGTCGCGCGTGCTTGGCTCGATCAACGCGCCGCGATGCAGCACTCCGCCGGGGCCTCGGCATGAACTCTCGCGGCGATCTGCTTTTCGAAATCGGCTGCGAAGAAATTCCCGCCGGGATGATCTTGAAAGCAACGCAGGAACTTAAAGCGATACTTCTCACCCATCTTTCGACGCACGGCCTCGTCGGCCAGCCGACAGCTGAAGAAACAATTGAATCTTTTGGCGCGCCACGCAGGCTCGTAGCCATCGTGAAAAACATTCAACTGAAACAGGAAGATGTCACGCGCGAGGTCAGCGGCCCTCCGAAGTCAGTCGCATTCGATGCTGTCGGCGAGCCAACTCGCGCGGCGTTCAGTTTTGCCGAGAAGCAGGGCATCCCGGTTTCGAAGCTTTCCATCGCCACCACGCCGAAAGGCCAGTACGTTGTCGCCAAACAGCTCGTCCCGGGCCGCATGACCATCGACGTTCTGAAAGAAATTCTTCCGCAAACGATTCGCGAAATCTCCTGGCCGAAGTCGATGATTTGGACCGGGGCGCAGAGCCCCCGATTCATCCGCCCCATTCGCTGGATCGTCGCATTACTCGACGGCAAGGTCGTGCCGTTCTCCTACGCCGGCGTTCGAGCAGGGAATTGCTCCGACGGCCACCGGTTCCTCGGCAAGCGCAAAGTCCCGGTCACCGGTCCGCACGATTACGAGTCGAAGCTGAAGAAAAACTTCGTCATCTGCCGGCCCGAGGCGCGCCGGAGCAAAGTTGAAACTGACCTCCACGCGCTCACTGCGCGAAAAAGCCTGAAAGTCCATCATGATCCGGGCCTGCTGGAGCTGGTCACGTACTTGAATGAGTGCCCCAGCGCGATTCTCGGCGATTTCGATGCCGCTTACTTGTCGCTCCCGGACGAAATTCTGATCACCGTAATGCGCGGCCACCAGAAGTACTTCGCAGTTGAGGCTCGCAACGGGGATCTCGCCCCGCACTTTCTAGCGATCATCAATCTTCCGCGCGATCCGAAGGGCCTGATTCGCGGCGGGCATCAGCGCGTGCTGCGCGCCCGCTTCGCCGACGCCCAGTTTTTCTGGGAAGCCGATCAGAAGATCAAACTGGGCGAGTATTTGCCGAAGCTCGCCGCCGTCACCTACGAGCGACGCCTGGGCAGCTATGCCGACAAAGTCGAGCGCATGCGTTCGCTCGCGCGCTGGCTTTCTGAGCAATGGTTTTCCGGCGGCATCGCGCAAGCGGACGTGGCTGGCTCTGATCGCGCCGCCGAACTCGCCAAATGCGACCTGGTCACGGAAATGGTAGGCGAGTTTGCCGAACTTCAGGGAATTGTGGGAGGCTTATACGCCCGCGCGCAGGGAGAGCCTGAAGAAACGGCCTGGGCAATCTACGATCAATACAAGCCTCTGGGGCTGGACGATCCCTTGCCCCGAAACCTCACCGGATGTGCGGTCGCCTTGGCGGACAAACTTGATTCGCTGCTCGCCTGCTTCGCGGTGGGCGCGATCCCCACGGGTTCAAGTGATCCTTTCGCTCTACGGCGCGCCGCGCTGGGAATCGTGAAAATCATTCTAGAGAAGGATTTGCCGCTTTCTCTTTCTGCCGCCATATCGGCAGCGGCAAAATCGCTCAAAGAGCACGCGCCGCGGATCGAAGCAACACCCGCCGTCGAAAAACAGGTGTTCGATTTCCTGCTGGAGCGCGCGCGTTACATCTTGCGCGAACGCCGCGGTTTCGCCTATGACGAAATCAACGCCGCCTTCGCCGCAGGCGCCGACGATTTGGGCGACGCCGTCGAGCGCGTCGCAGCCGTGAAGGCCATTCGAGACACCCGCAACTTTGCGCCGCTGGCCGCCAGCTTCAAGCGCATCCGCAACATCCTCGAAAAATCCGCCGGCAAAGGTGACAAGGGGCAGGGAGCCGTAAGACAGGAGCTACTTCAAGAAGCAGGCGAACTTCAACTTTACACCGTCTCCCAGCGCATTGGTGAGGAAGCCGGAAAGCTCAAGAAAGAAAAGAAGTATCGCAAGGCGCTCGAAAAAATTTCCGACCTGCGTCCGGCCGTCGATTTCTTCTTCGATAAAGTTCTAGTGATGGTTGATGACGAACACGTGCGCCGTAATCGCATCGCCCTGCTCGGAACATTGTTAAAGGAATTCTCGACCATCGCCGATTTCTCGGAGTTGGGCAGCGAAGAGGCGTAATGACAGTCCTCAGGATTTGGTTGAGCAATCGGCGGGCCGACATTTTTCTCGACAAAGCAGACGCAACCGCAGTGCAAGTACTATTTGAAGGAGCGAAATGAAATACGCCTATTTCTTTGGAGCAGGCAAATCGGACGGCACCGGCGAGATGCGGGACTTGCTCGGCGGAAAAGGAGCGGGTCTCGCCGAAATGACCCTGATCGGCCTGCCGGTCCCCGCCGGATTCACCATCACCACCGAAACCTGTGACTACTACTTGAAGCATGGGCACAAATACCCGCAGCAACTGCGCGCCGAAGTGGCAAGAAATGTCGCCCGGCTCGAGAAACTCACCAAGAAAAAGCTCGGCGATGCCAAAGATCCGCTGCTGGTCAGTGTTCGCTCCGGTTCGGCGCGCTCCATGCCCGGAATGATGGAGACGATTTTGAAT
>Ga0210404_10000707_pt1 | contig 15839 bp, 13 predicted proteins | sample IncBWH28MmetaG_FD_155455 | JGI IMG/M metagenome (GOLD analysis project Ga0210404, IMG submission 155455) | Forest soil microbial communities from Barre Woods Harvard Forest LTER site, Petersham, Massachusetts, United States - Inc-BW-H-28-M | ecosystem: Environmental > Terrestrial > Soil >... | reverse complement strand
CACCCATAATCAATTGCTCCTTTATGTAATAAATTGTGAGAGGAAATATGCAATAGAGCTTATTGCGATAAGCAAAAACGTTATTATGATAACTGCATTAATCACTTTTCCATTCTTATAGCCATTTAACAAACGTTTATCATTAGATAAAATATAGACAAAAACAAGAATAGGAAGTAATAATACTGCATCAAGCGCCTGTGACCAAAAAAGGATTGAAAGCAAAGGTAGAAAAGGAATAATTACAAAAAATGCTCCACTAAGAATGGCAAAAGTAAAGATTCCATAAAATTCCGGGGCTTCTTTGAAAGAAAAATTAAGCCCAGATTCAAAACCAAATGCCTCTGTAATGACATATGATGTTGCCACTGGCACAAGCGCTGCACCAAATAAAGACGCATTGAGCAATCCAAAACCAAAGAGTATTGCGGCAAAAGGCCCGGCAAGAGGTTGGAGAGCAAGAGCGGCATCCTTGGCGTCATTAATCGAAATATTGTGAATAAAAAGCGTTGCAGCACAGGCAACGATAATAAAAAAAGAAATAAAATTGGTAATAAATGAACCAAGAAAAACATCCCCTCGTTCAATTTTAAGATCATCTTTTGATAATTTTTTATCAACAACATAATCCTGAATAAAAAATTGTCCCCACGGAGTAATTGTGGTACCAATTACTGCAACAAGAGTGAGCAAATAATTTTTGTTGAAATGAAAGGAAGGAACTACGAGACTCTTTACTGCGTCCCCCCATTGTGGGTGAGCAAGTGCAGCTGAAGCAATATAAACAAGGTAAAATGCAGAAAGAACAAGAAAAATTTGTTCAAGCCTTTTAAAACTACCTTTCGTAATCAACAAAAAAACAAGAATAAGAGCAATCGGAACCGATATAAATTTACTTACATGAACAATTTCAAAAGCTGCAGCAATTCCTGCAAATTCAGCTGCAATTGTACCAATATTTGCAATAAATAATATCGCCATAATAAAAGTAGTCCATCTTATCCCAAATTTCTCGCGGATCAGAGATGCCAATCCTTTACCAGTCACGAGCCCCATACGAGCTCCGACTTCTTGAGTAATAGCGAGGGCAAAAGTAGTAATGAATAAAACCCAGAGAAGCGAAAATCCAAATTGTGCACCAGCAAGAGAATAGGTTGCAATACCACCAGCATCGTTATCTACGGATCCTGAAATTATTCCTGGCCCAAGTATTGCAAAAATTGGGAGGAATCGCACAACCTGTTGTTTAAATCGCGTCATCTCTTTCCTCCTCTTCTTCAACCCTTTGCATAACAGCATCTATCGAAATAGCACCAATTACATTATTATCATCGTCAACTACTGGAAGCACACGGAGATTATAATGAGCAAATTGACGAAAAATACCTGAGAAGCTTTCATCCTTATGGACAGAAAAAGGTTTAGTCACGAGTTTATTAATCGTGATATTAGGATTTGCATTAATTAATTCATTTGCGTGTACTTGGCCGATAAGCTTATCCTCATAAGTTGTCACAATAATTGACTCTGGTTGAAGTTGTAATTTAGAAAGTTCTCCTAATATCTCTCCTATCGTTCTGTCACCCTTCACTTTATAAAAAGTGACTTGCATCAAACCACCTGCAACATCATCCGGAAATAACATAAGTTTTTCGACACGTTTTGCTCTTTCTGTACTTAATAATTTGAGGATTTTTTTGAAGGTCTGAGGATTAACATCATCGGCAACATCAGCAATCTCTGAAAGTTGCATCTTTTCAAGTATCTTACTTAATTGACTAGACGGTAATTGTTCCAAAATTGCCTCCTGTGTTTCACTATTGGCTTCCTCTATCGCATCTGCTGCCTTTTCAATGTCAAGCACTTCAACAATACCCTCTCGCTCTTTCGTACCTGCTTCTTCTAATATATCTGCAAGCTCTGCTGGGTGAAGCATATTGAGATTACTTTTTCCAAACTTTATTCGGATATCTCCTGTTTGATAATCAAATGCCTCAACTGCTGACCAAGGAATTGTTACCGTTTTTAAAGGACTCCCTAAGCCTAACCTGCGTAAAATACCAGCAAAACTTACGTCAATGCCAGTTACTTTTAATCCACCATTCTCTTTTAACAAAACATCATTTACCCGAACCATTCGTTTACCAGTTATATCAATAACTTGTTTATCAAGAAGATCTTCTACGAGATAAAAATCATCAGGATTATAAGGAATAGATGTATAATGCTTAGTAAGATAGAAAATACCGTCTTGATATTTTGCTTCATTTATCGGCACAGCAAATTTCCCCCTTTTATTTTTCAATAAGATTGTTGATACCTCCGGAGACTGTAACTTTGATGGTAAACCAAAGTCTATGACTTTGGCATATTTTGTGTCATTCATCAAAACCATTTTTTTTATCAGTTGGCTTACAAAAATCATGGAAACATTGCCTTTCTTGAGACTAAGAAGCCATTAGAGGAATATTAATAAACTCATTTCAACACAGATAATATGCAAATTTAAGTCTATAATCTATTTTATCGTCTTCTTCCAACATGGCTTACCAGGATTATCTCTTTTTTTTTAGAAGGATGTCAATATGCAAAGACCTAAATTTAGCTACTATACTGCGTTATTTGTATATGTATATTTACAATAAATAAATTTCTTATGAAGTTTGTTCAGATAATCTCAGACATTCTCAAGAAACGTGCCTTTAACATTTTCATTTTTCTTGCGTTACTTAAATGGTACACTTTAGATTTTAGAAAGTGGAGATATATTATTTTAAAGTATTCAAGGTAGCAATTTGCTCTCAATTGTAATTTATAAACTCAAGAACTACGATATTTTGGATACTACTAATTTGTGAACTCCTGTGTGTACATTTTTCCGTAGATACCACCATCAATCACTCCTATTCCAACTGTATGGAAATTAGGATTTAATATATTGGCACGATGCCCTGGGCTATTCATGAGTCCTTGCATAGCAAGCATAGTAGTTGGAGCAAGAGCTAAATTTTCGCCTGCATACTGATAAATTATACTTGCCTGTCCCATACGATCAAAAGGAGATAATCCCTCTGGGGTATAATGAGAAAAATAACCCCGTTTGAACATATCATTGGAATGTGTTCTGGCAAGGTCGCGAAGTCTATCATCAAATGCCAAAGAAGTAAGTCCTGCTTTTACCCGATCACTATTAACAATACGATACATTTCCTGTTCTGCCTTTTCGTCAACTGTACCGTTTGTAATAATGAAATGCAATTGTATTATTTTATTACTTTCTGGCTCGACAGTTAAAAAATTAAGTGTTTCATTCAGTGCGCCACCAAAAATGTGATTAAGTGAACTTTCAAATTGTGATGTGCTTGCTACTAAATTTGCCCCAATGACAGAATTATTTACTACCTGCTTAATCATTGGCGATGAAGGGAATGTTACAATTACGCTCAAAAGAAATGATATAATAATAAATGCAGATATTACGCCTGGAATTATACCAAGCCAGTGATTTACTGAGGCAAAAAATTTACTGATACCGCTTCCCGGAGGAAACCCGGGCAAATAGCGAACTAAACGTCTGATTAATAACGATAAGATAACTTCACTCATAAAAGCTACAAGGAAAAAACTAAGCGCATTGGCAAGCTCCAAAGGCATATTAAAAAAGGTTATAAATAAACTAGCTATAATGGTGTAAAATTTTAATGCAGCTATAAAGGCAATAATAAAACTCATCAAATCGAGAAGTGAAATAGTAAACCCTAAATTATAGCCTTCGCGAACATAAAAGAGAACAATAAATAGTATGATAAGGTCCAAAAAATTCATTGTTGAAACGTAATGAGATGTATTGAGGAAAATCGTATTCACTATATCCATATCTTCATTATACGCATTTTGACAAGATATTGAAAAGAAAATTTGATAGAATAAAAAAAGGAAGTGCAATGATCAAACTTCATAAAAAAACCGTATATAAAAAAACCGTTAAACGCGTAAGGAAGCTGTCCTTACAAAAAAAGACATTCCTCTTTTTCGTATTGCTTATTGTAGCTATTGCCATTATCCTGGCCGCTTTTTATCTGCTCGCTCTTAAGGACTTACCATCACCTACAAAATTAAGCAATAACACACAATCATATTCAAGCCAGATCTATGATCGAAATGGTAAATTGCTCTATACGCTCTATGGTAACCGTAACCAAACATTTGTTCCTCTCATGAAAATTCCAAAGGAAATGCAGGAGGCAACAATCGCAATTGAGGATAGAAATTTTTATCATCATGGTGCAGTTGATTTTCGTGGGATAATACGAGCTGCCTATTCAATCCTCATCCATAAACAAATTCAAGGAGGATCTACGCTTACCCAACAGCTTGTAAAAAACAGTCTCCTTTCGCCCGAACAGACATTCCAACGAAAAATTAAAGAAGTCATTCTCGCTTTTGCAACTGAGGTTATGTATTCCAAAGATCAAATTCTTGAAATGTATCTTAATCAGGTTCCCTATGGGGGGACAACATATGGCGTTGAGGCAGCCGCACAAACATATTTCGGTAAGGATATCAATAAGTTGTCACTTGCACAGATAGCATTTCTCGCAGCCCTTCCTGAAGCACCAAGTGAGCTCTCTCCAAATGGCTCTCATCCTGAATTAGGATTGCAACGACAACATGATGTTCTAAATAACATGTATGAACAAGGATATGTCACTAAAACGCAACGAGATAGTACTCTAAACGAAAAACTCACTTTCCAAAAAATTACTAATCCGATAAAGGCACCTCACTTTGTTTTTTATATCCGAGACCTTCTTATCCAAAAATATGGACAAAAAATAGTTGAAGAAGGTGGTTTTAAAATAATCACAAGTCTGGATCTTAACGTACAAAATCTGACGCAAAAAGCAGTTGCAGATGAAGTAGCAAGCGTTGCCAACTATCATGTTACCAATGGGGCTGCGCTTGTAACAGAACCGGCAACGGGAGAAATTCTTGCTATGGTAGGAAGCAAGAATTATTATGACCTTAATAGTGGAAACGTCAATGATACATTGGCCCTCATTCAGCCTGGCTCGTCAATTAAACCATTGAATTATGCTCTCGGCTTATTAAATGGTTACGGAGCATCAACGCCATTTATTGACGCAGCAATTTGTTTTCCTGATCCGCCAAATAAACCGTATTGCCCACATAATTACGATATGCAATACCATGGAATAGTCCAGATGCGCTATGCCTTAGCAAATTCATATAACATCCCGGCTGTTGAAATGCTCAAGCTAAACGGCCTCCCAGCATTTATTTCATTTGCACAAAAAATGGGAATAACTACATTTACCGACCCTTCAAATTATGGCCTTTCTCTTACCTTAGGAGGAGGAGAAGTACGAATGATTGATATGGCAACTGCATTCGGAGTTTTTGCAAACCAAGGCTATCGTATTGATTTGCATCCTATTTTGAAAATTACTAATCGTAAAGGTAATCTTGTTGAACAATATAATCCACCTGCAAGTCCCATATTTGGTCAAAAAGTGCTTCCTTCATCTGTTACTTTCGTTATTTCACACATACTTGCTGATAATCAGGCAAGGATTGCTGAATTTGGACCAAATTCAGCATTAAAGGTAGACAAACAATATGTTTCCGTTAAAACAGGCACAACGAATGATTATCGCGATAACTGGACGATTGGATATACTCCTTCCTATCTTGTTGCGGCATGGGTTGGGAATAATGATCACTCACCAATGAATGGTGTTGTTACCGGTATTACTGGTGCAGCGCCAATCTGGCATGATATTATGACTGAATTACTCAAAAACAAAAAATCTGAAATTTCACAGAAACCACCGGATGTCTTTGGGGAAACGGTGTGCACTACGACAGGGCTTATCGCATCAAAGAATGGTAATGGCTGCCCAACTAGGTTTGAATACCTTATTGGAGGAAAGAATCCAAAAGCTCCAACTATCACGACAGAAAAAGTATGGGTTGATAAAACGACAAATACTGAGGCACCAGCCGGCACTACGACGAATGTTGAACAGCGTGATGAAACGGTAATGCTTGATACCATGGGTAATAAATATTGCATTAGCTGTGCTGTTATCTCGCCAACACCAGTACCAAAACCGTAACCATGAAGCAAATAGACTTTCTTAATCAAGAACGAAGCAGATATAACCGACAATCAGGTAAAAAAACATTGCTGCTTGTCGGCGTACTTATTTTTTTTGTTACTATCCTTTCAATCGCCACACTCTTGATGATTTAAGCTCATACTGAAGGTTGCAATTCTTGTAATTTTCTCTCCAATAATTTCAACTGTCCTTCGGGTGTATCAAAACTAAACAAAAAACCTGTTGAGACAAATCTATTCACTCCAGCTGCTGCTGCAATTTGGATTGTCTCATCATTTACCCCTCCGTCCGCTTCTACAGGCACATACTCATTTAGCTTTCGCAAAGCCTTTACTTTATCTAAACGATCTTCCTGAAATGCCTTACCTGAAAAGCCTGCCTTATCAGCAGTATAAAAAAGAATAACATCCAAATCATCATACTTCACTTTTATCGCATCAAAAGGAGTTGGCCCATCAATGGCAAGTCCAGCTTCACCAAGGAGTTGTGCTTCTGCGATAAATTCTTCTTGACTCGACATCTTTTCAACTTGCCCAATAAATCGAGTAAAGCCAACGTCAGCCCATTTTTGAAGATAATTAATCGGCTCCTCTACCATTAAGTGGACTTCAAAAAGAATCCCTTTATCTTCTGTAACCCATCCACTTCGCTCTGTTGCCATTTGTTTAATATATTTCCTAAACGGTTCAGGATCAGCAAAGGTAGTATTCGGCGCAAATTTTCCATCACAGACATCAATATGAATTGACCTGATAAAAGGTTTGACTGCATTAATCTTTTTTTCAACCTCTGAAAAATCATTATTTTCTGTGCCAGGACTAGGAATGATTTCAAACATAGTGGTTTAACTTTTCTTCAAGTTTTTTAATTTTTTCAATTCGCCTTTGATGACGTTCCTCGTTTGAAAACGGCGTCTCAAGAAAGAGTTTCGTTAATTTCTGAGCTTTCTCTTCGCTTACAATTTCTGATCCAAGTGAAAGTACATTTGCATCATTATGTTGCCGAGCAAGGCTAACATTTTTTTCTGATATACCAAGAAATGAACGAATCCCCTTCACCTTATTGGCAACTATACATTCACCTGCGCCCGATTTTCCAAGAACAATGCCAAACGATCCAGGATTTTCAGAGACTTTTTTTGCTGCAACGGAGATGAAATCTGGATAGTCATCCTCTTTATTATATGAAAACGCACCGCAATCCTCAACGTCAAAATCCTCTTTTTCCAAGAAAACTTTTATTTTTTCTTTAAATTCAAATCCAGCATGATCAGTTGCTAAATAAACCTTCATCACAATTATTTTCCAACAATGACTTCTACATCAGTCGGTATTGTACTATTAATACTTGCCGTTATTTTTACAGTAGCATTTGTAGCAGTAATGACTTTCTGCACTTGCTTCAAATCTGCGGCATTCTTTGCATAAAGGGTAACTCCTGTATATGTGAAAGACTTAGCATTACCTGTTGTTACATTGGTATACCCTGCCGTCTGCAGTGCGCTTGCTATCTGTCCGGCGGCACCTGGTGTTCCACTTCCATTCAAAACGCTTATCTGTAAAATCTTAGGACTATTTGTTGGACTACTTGATGCTGTAGTCGTTACACTAAGCTGAGCTGAATTTGATGCTGTAGTAGGAGTTGCTGCCATAATATCTGTTGGAATTGGATTAGTTGGCTGATTCGTATGTTTTGAAGAGCTTCCTAACATATAAAGCGCTCCGAGTGCAGCAATTACTAACAAAAATATAACAAGGAAAATGATTACTAAACGCTTCTTATTTGAAGATTTTTCTACATATACTGGTTGTCCTTGAAAAGCTGATCCGTCACTCATAGTTATACTGCTCTGATACTATCATATTTCTCTACGATTTAAAATATCTGTTATAATAACAATACTATGCCCACAAAAAAACTCGTTGCGTTATTACTTGCTGTAATAATTACCATTCTTCCCCTCACCGTTTCAGTACAAAAATCTGCCGCAGATCAGCTCGATGATATTAATAAACAACTCTCCCAACTCAGTGATGAATTAAATAAATCTGTCGCAGCAACACAACCATTGCAGTCACAGCTCGATAATGAACAAAAACAGATTACCAACATCAAAAGCCAAATTGCTGGAGTTGAAGCAGATATCAGCCTAAAGAAAAAACAAATTGATAACGGTTATACAAATTTGGCACAAAAAGAAAAAATTATCTCAGCAACCATCCGTGATTTTTATGTTAAAAGCTATTATGACTCACCCCTACTTGCCTTTTTCTCGCAAGCTACCATGTCTGAAGTTACACAAACGCTTGCCTATCAACATGCACAAACCGAACAAGACAAGTCAATTATTACAAATATTGCCTTGACAATAAATGACCTACAAAATGAAAAAAATCAACTTCAACAGGAAGAATCTTGGCTTACCACAACTAAAGCAAAACTGGATACCGATACAACAAAATTAAATACGGTTATCACCGGTGCCAAAGCATATCAATCGCAACTATCAAATCAAATCGCATCGCTATCGCAACAACAACAACAACTAATTGCACAAAAATATGCCACACTTGGTATCCCAACAACTGCTTATACATCAAGTGGTGGCTGCTCCAGTGACCTCAATCCGTATAAGGATCCCGGCTTTGGTGGGACAAAATTTGGCTTCTTTACCTATGGGGTACCAAACCGCGTAGGATTAAACCAATATGGTGCAAAAGGACGAGCAGAAGCAGGACAAAGTTACAATGACATTCTTAACGCATATTATACAAATTTCCAAATAACAACTATGTCAACTTCATCAACAACGGTTACTGTCAATGGAACAAATGATTCAGGAGAAGCATTCACTAATCAATCATTTACCATTGAAGACTATCTTAAACATATTTATGAAATGCCCAGCGGCTGGCCTTCAGAAGCCCTGAAATCCCAGGCAATTGCAGCACGATCCTATGTTATGCATGCTATTGCAAGTGGACAAACTACCGTTGCTTCAAATCAAAGCTTCCAGGAAGTCAAAACTGAACTTAATGCTCAACCGTGGATCGATGCTGTTAATGCAACATCAGGACAAGTCATGACATCAGGTGGTCAACCAATTGAAGCATGGTTTTCATCAACACACGGTGGTTATACACATGCGTCAGCAGATATTGGATGGAGTGCAACATCATATACAAAAACAGCACAAGATGCGAATGGCGCTATCAATAGCTGGGCAGATTTAAATAACAATGCCTATGACAAACAATCACCTTGGTTTTATTGTGATTGGGGTTCACGAAGTTCAGCAAATGGTACAGCATGGCTCTCATCAAACGATATATCTAACATAGTAAATGTTATATTACTCTCGCAAACAGATGGCAGTACGACACCTCATCTTTCACAGACCGACAAAAATCTTCCCGACACTTGGGATGATTCACGAGTTCAGCAAGAATTAAAAAATCGTGGAGTAACTCCATACACTAATATCTCAAACATATCAGTAAATGCTGACTTCGGTTCAGGTAATACAACCACTGTAACTGTTACTGGTGATGGCGGCAGCCACAATTTTTCTGGCAATAACTTTAAGACTCTCTTTAATCTCCGAGCTCCTGCAAACATTCAAATTGTTGGCCCACTCTATAATGTAGAGATTAAATAATAAGAATGTTATATAATACCTCTAAATTTACCCGTAAACATTCGCATTAACAATTTGTATTGTATATGCCAGACATTTTTTCCAAAAATCAACTGAATACAACAGCTCCACAACCAAAAATCGTGTCCACTACAAGTGAACAAACGGTGCTAAAACCTATTCATCTTTTTACTACGTATTGTCAAAACCCTCGTGGTATTTCATTTGCAGAGCAAGAAAATGATGAAACAATTATCCTCTTTCTCAGACGTGACTTTATCACCAATACTCCCTGGATAATTGCTACTGTTGCTCTTATATTCATCCCCTCTCTTATCCGTTTTATCTTTGTTTCAACAAATTTTTCGCTTTTCAGTCTCCCTGAGACTATCTCACTTATCCTTCTTGGCTTTTATTATATTATTGTCGTTGGTTTTGTTTTCGCTAATCTCTCTTCATGGTTTTATAACATTGGATTAATAACGAATAAACGCGGTGTTGATATCGATTTCATTAACCTAGCTACGATTAATGTCGCTACATCATCACTGCCTGATATAAAAGATGCTGAATATACTCAGGCAGGATTTGCACAATCATTTTTTGACTATGGTGATGTCAGACTCAGAATTGAGGCAACAGGAGAAGTATTTGTCTTCGAAAAAGTTCCCAGACCAACTGAAGTAGCAGGTATATTAAGCAAATTAATCGGGAGACAAACAGCATGAGTTTAGATCCAACAATTCTCACAACAATCTTTAAAACAGGGTCTATCGCTTATGTAAAACTTGCGTTACTTATTCTTCTTGGCTTATATGCTATTTTTATCTTCATGCTTGCTACAAAAATTCGTTCACTAAACAGGACTGTTTTTCTCCCTAATGAAAGTGGTGAAGGTATTCTTCGTACTTTTGCGGTCCTCTATTTTTTGACCATTCTCTCGCTTTTTATTATTACAATTGTTATAGTATAGATAATGCCTGACTCCCTGCCTGCTGCAAAACTGAGCCTTTCTTTTGCTAAATTGGTGGCTACACCAACAGAAATCGCTTGGTCACAAGCATATAATGCCGGTAATTTATTTGTTTGTTTATCGATTACTATTGAAGAAGATAGAGAAGAATTATCGCTTCAAGCACTTGGCAAAGAAATTTTCAATATCCTCCAGTCTGAATTTTTTACCTTACAAGAAAAAAATATTGCAAACATTAAAACAGCGATTCAAACAAGCTTTGATAATAGTCCTAAGCACATAACAGTTGGACTAGCACTCGCTTACTTCAAAGAGGCAACATTGCTCGTTTTTATCGCAGGCAGCGGCAAAATTATCATGAAACGAGGCGAAAAAGTCGGCGTCCTTCTTGCCAAACAAGATGCTAATGACGGAGTAATAAAGTCAGCATCAGGATTCGTTGAGAATAGTGATACCATCATTCTTGAAACAGGACCCTTTGCTCAAGGTATTTCCCAAGAAACAGTTATTCATGCACTCGATTTAGCACTTCCTAACGACATAGTCGAAGCACTTTCTCCACAAATTCATAAACAAGATAATGGTGCACAGGCAGCTATCGTTATATCCTATCGAGGAGCATCAGCAACAATACCCATGGAAGAACCTGAATCTGAAGAAGAACAAACACTTGGATCATTATACCAAGTTGAAACAGAGTATTCTGAAAAAGAATTGCTAGAAGAGATGGATGAAACGAAACATAAACCAATACAATTTCCAAAACTGCCGAAATTTCATCAGAATTTTAAACTTAGTCATCGACGTAAGCTTTTTCTTAATATCGCTCTTATTCTTATTTTACTACTTATTCTCAGTATTTTCTTCACAGTCAAAAAATACAATAACGATAAGCAACAAAATACCTTTCAAGCTATCTATCCAACCGCACAACAATATTACTCACAAGGAGAAGGGTTGGAGACAGTAAACGCAAGTTTGAGTCAAGATAACTATCGAAAAGCAGAGAAACTTCTCAAAGATGGAGAAACTAAACTTCCGAAAAATTCAAAAAATTATCAACAAATTGCTGATCTGCTTGCACAAATTGAAAACAAATTACAGAATAATTCTACAGGTCAAACAACAAACGTTACACAAGCACAAGCTCCATCGCATTCTCTACTCGCAGTGGAGCAATCAACGAATAATGGCCTCGCTTTTGGTGAGGATACAAATGATGTCTATATAATTACAAATAAAGGAATAACAACTGAATCAAAGAATGATGGATCAATCAAAGATAGTATCAAAAATAATACTGATTGGATATCCCCAGTTGCAGTTATTCCATATGAAGGGAATATTTATGTCCTTGATCAAAAAAAAGGATTACTGAAATTTGTTGCCAGTTCGGGAGGTTTTGGTATGGCAAACTATTTCAGTAACACATCACCCGATCTTTCACAAACAACAGGTATGGCAATTGATGGATCAGTATGGCTTATTTTCAAAGACGGCACAATTATGCAATATATTAAGGGTAAATCAAACGGATTTGCCATAACAGGATTACTCAAGCCACTTTCTAACCCAACAAAAATTGTTACTAATATCACCATGGAAAGTATCTATATATTAGATAACGGCAACAGCAGAATTGTGCAAATTGATAAAAATGGTAAGTACCAGAATGCTTTCAGTGCTCCAGTCATAGCAAATGCAAAAGACCTTTCGGTCTCAGAAAAGGAAAAGATAATCCAGATACTCTCACAAGGCAAAGTATGGGAATTACATTTCTAACCACCGCCTGATTTTTGAATAATAACCGCTCTCTGATCATGATATATCTCCTGCCACCCCATTTTTTTCGCCTCCTGCACAACACCATAAAAAGATCGCCAAGAAATAAAAAACCTGCCCAGCCAACTACTATTATCAATCCGGATACCAAATACTGTAATCTCAGGTTTCAAAAGATCACTTTTGGGAATCAGAAGTGTGCTGACATGATATTTTGCAACAAAATTGGAAAAAGAGATCTCTCCCGACAATACTTTTTTATATTCATCAAAAGAATAATTACTTTCTCCCCTTTTATTAGCATGCCAACGCCAACTGGGCATTCGACCATCAATAAATACTTTCTTTTCTGGCAACTTCCAAATTAAATATCCTCCCCAATCATACGATGATAAAATCTGTTGCGAAGGGAGATGCTGATGGAGATATGCAACTGCTTTTACCGGATACGCATTTTCGTAAGAATGTAAATAATAGGCACTATAAAAAAATGCTACCAATTGCGGAAGAAATACCACTACAACAATAATAAAAAAGCCCTTATAGGCAATCACAAAGCGGTTGTTACCATACAAATATTTTGTTGCATCTTGTTGCAATAAAGAAAGTCCTCGCATAGTAAAAATAAAAGAAGAAATGACCCAAATGGGAATATTTCGCATACTTAACAACGCTTCGAGCAAAAGAAAATAATAAAGAAAAAGTTCTGTTCGCGTATATTGTCGCCGATAACGAATTATGAGAAGTAATGAAAGACTAAAATAAATCCAAAAAGCGAAATTGGTAAAATAAATTGCTGGATACCATTCTGTAATAGACCAACGCAGCTGCGTGTCAGAAAGTTGCATCCAAAATTCCCACCATAATCTGATCCCAAAAGGATTGATAAGTGTTGTCGCCATACAAAGTAATAAAATAAGAAACGTTTCTTTAATAGCACTTTTCTCTTCGAGACATCTTCCTATAAGAACAATTGATAACACCCCTAATCCAATACCAAAACCACCATGAAGATTTGCCCACAAAAAAAACAATACTGGAAGAAAAAATCGTAATTTCTCCCATAATTTTTCTTGGAACAAAACTAAAAGAAGAAATGATAAAAAACACCACGTTAGTATCTGAGTCCGAATTCCCACAAACTCAAAAAGAGTACCAGCTGCCAGAAAAAAAGGAATACTCACCCACTTTTTTTCGACAACGATTGTCTGCAAAAACAGACTACCTATTGCCAGACAGGAAAATAAAACGAGTAATGGAGCTGTCGAGAAAGTAATAAAAATGAGTGTCAAAATAACGTTAGTTAACCATTCATGATCAACAAATGGATAACTCGGCATTGAATACGAAAAAGGATCAACATAAGATATTCCCTGCTTAATAAGCAGATTACCTGCTTGAATATGCCATCCGAAATCAGGATCTTCGATAATTACTCCACGCAATAAAAAGCAAACAAAATAAAAAAAGACAAAAAAAATGAGTAATAAGTTTGCAAACCTCATTGTCTTATTGTATACCAATCCGTATAATGAAAACATGAAAATCACTAATCGTAAAGCATCCTTTGATTACCAACTACTCGATCATTTTGAGGCAGGGATCAATTTACTTGGTGCAGAAGTTAAAGCAATCCGTGAAGGCCATGTTGATCTGGCTGGAAGTTTCGTTCGTATTCTCGGAAATGAGGCATATTTGGTAAATGCAAAAATTTTTCCCTATGAATACGCGCGGCCGGAAGTCTATGACACTAGACGTACCAGAAAACTCTTATTACATAAAAAACAACTAATCTCTTTGAAGTCAAAAATGGATGGGGCAAACTTGACAGTCGTTCCTGTATCGATGTATACTACCCATAGTTTAATTAAGGTAGAATTAGCTCTTGCTAAAGCTAAAAGACAGTTCGAAAAACGAGAAACTATCAAACAAAGGGACATTGACAGAGAAATAGCAGAAGAACTTAAAAGGCATTCATAAATCAATATTCGCACTTAATAATTAAGACTGATTATTAACTGGGGATGAATTGATTCGACGAGAAAAGTACCTTAAAACTGCAAGCCGACAATGATTCATAAGTCGTAAAAGTGGATCAAAAAATAAATGCTAACGATACAATTCGTAGCATCCGTCAATTTGCCCTCAAGGCAGTTGACGGAGTCGATGCAACGTTTGGAGCACAAACTCCATTACGTTTCGACTATGCACTAGCTGTATAATCGTACGCAAAGACTGTTCATACTTATCTTCCCTCACTGGGATTGTATGGGCATAAAAACAGGTGAGGAAAATGTAAAAAGATCGGTTAGTCTTTTTACTGAATTTATCTAACCAACACTTTATTTTCCTGCTGATTGGAACAGATAAAGTGAATTAAAAATCAGCTACGCTTGTAGACGTTTTAACTAATTTTACTCGGACTCCGGTTCACTGCCGGACATCTCCACTGATACTATTCCAAGGCTATCTTTTAAGGTGCTTATTATTTTTTTCTCTTTTTCTGAGGCTAAATACGGTTTACTACCGAACATCATAAAAATGAAATAAGTAGCAAAATGACCCCCATAATTTGACTCCACATTAATACTTTGTTAGAATCCCTTTCATGCCGCGAACAGAAAAAAATATTGAACATTATTTGGATCCGAGAATTGTAAACTATCAAGCATTTTTTGAAATGTCTCCCGAGACTTCACGTGCATATAATGAACCATACCAGCCATTGGTCGTTGTCTGTATTGATGAAGGGATGCCAAGAGGAACTAATGGTGCATTCATTGCTGGTAGTGGCATTTTAGAAAAACAAGATATAGACTTCTCGCGCATCGAAGGATTAACAAGCCATGAAGATTGTGGCGCTGCAAGATTGGCAGCGGCAAATGCTAAATATAGAGGTGGTTCAGATAAGTTTGGTCAATTGTACGTAAGAGAAATAGCATCCAGATTAGATAAACAGTATGAAGGAGTCATTACCTCAGATGATATGACAAGACCACGTGAATTTCATATTGCTGATACTTTTTACCTTGACGGAACTGCACAGGGATTTAATGCAAACTTAGTTCCAAGCGCTCCTATTGGTTTTGTTCATAGCCGAGGCATTTTTGGAGATCCTGGAGTTGGTAAACGACAATTAGCATTGGGAATAAGCATTGCTATGGAAGTTCACACATTTGGTCAACGTTTCAGTTCAGCACATCCATTTAATGTCGTTGTTATTACAGATACTAGACCAGACTCCGTCCCTCTTGATACTTTATTGACAGAAGCAACAGCAGTAGTTAACAGCAATCCCAGAATT
>Ga0210404_10000706_pt1 | contig 15845 bp, 11 predicted proteins | sample IncBWH28MmetaG_FD_155455 | JGI IMG/M metagenome (GOLD analysis project Ga0210404, IMG submission 155455) | Forest soil microbial communities from Barre Woods Harvard Forest LTER site, Petersham, Massachusetts, United States - Inc-BW-H-28-M | ecosystem: Environmental > Terrestrial > Soil >... | reverse complement strand
CTTCACCGTGGATACTTGGACAGCCGGTTCTCACGTCTGGCGGCAACGCTTCCCCGACGGCGATCCCCAGCAACTGACGCCATCAGGAGCGAGCGAGGAAGAAGGTCTCGCGATGATGCCCGACGGCAAATCCTTCATCACCACTGCAGGCACGCAACAGTCCGCAATCTGGCTGCACGACGAGAAGACAGGTGAGAGGCAAATCACCTCTGAGGGTTTCTCGTTTTTCCCAACTCTGTCCCGTGATGGCACAAAGGTCTACTACTTGAAACGAGTGATGGGTTCGCACTCGTACTTCAGCGGCGAGCTGTGGGCTTCCGACGTCGCGACCGGAGCCGCGGAACGGCTCTTTGGAGGCTTGGTGCTCACGCATTTCTCAATATCGCAGGATGAGAAAAGAGTGGTGTTCGCCACAGAACAAGGTCAGGCCCGATCGGGGATCTGGGTCGGCTGGCTTGATGGTACGCAGGCGCCGCGGCAACTTACGTTCGGAGGCGAGTTTCGCGCTTTTTTCGGCAAGCCGGGACAAATCTTGTATCAGGGCACCCAGACATCGCCGAAGATAATGAGTATCAAGGAAGACGGCAGCGGCCAGGTCGCCGTCTCAGACATTGAAATTATGCAGTTGCAAAGCGTTTCGCCAGATGGGCGCTGGGTTGTTGTGGGCGTTACGCCGCCGGGTGGCCACGGCGATAGGAACGCAATGACTATAGCTGTGCCGCTGGAGGGCGGCGCACCCGTCACGATATGTGATAAGTGCAGCCTCGGGTTCGGCACCTCCCGCTCCTCGTCCCCGCTGCTTTCCTGGGGTCTTGATGGGAAATGGTTGTACGTTTCGCTGCGGCACTTTCCCCCTCGCTCACCAAAGACCGTGGTGATACCGATCAAGTCCGGGGCCCCGCCTCCCGCCCTTGCGCAGGGTTTCGACAGTGAAGAGGACTTTGCGCGGATTCCCGGCGCGCATTTGATAAATCAGGACGACGTATCTCCGGGCATGTCGCCGAACTACTTCGTCAGTACGCACCGTTCGGCGAAAGCCAACCTCTTCCGCATCTATCTTGAACAGTAAAAGCCATGGTGGCGTTTTGCGCGGATGCAGGGTGTCCGTAGGTGAGCCGCTCTGGACTTTCGGACGCCCCAAGGTTGCGCATCGGGAACACCTGTACGGAAGGCCAGATTGACGCTGTGGCGGGGGCAGTCGAAGATGACGGTATGAGCGAACTCACGGCAACCTCTCCCCGGCGAAGCTCGCGCGTTTTTCACAAGATGCGCGTACAGGCCCAGGGCCGCGGCCACAACGGCAAAAAATTCCGCGAAACGTGTGAAACGGTGGTGGTCAACGGCCAGGGCGGCTTGCTGTTTCTGAAGCACGAGGTCGATCAGGGCGAAATGCTGGTTATCACCAATCCGGAGACGCTGGAAGAGCAGGAATGCCGGGTGGTTTATCTGGGTGAACCGGTAGATAAGGGGCAGCGGGTGGGAGTGGAGTTTCTAACGCCAGCGCCGCGCTTCTGGGGCCTGGAATTCAACGACACTCCGGCAGAAAACTCTTCAGCCACTCACTGAAACGTCCGGGGCGGCCACGCGCACGGGCGCCTGGCTCCTGCGCTTGGAAATCCAGCTGCCCAATCTCCACAAAAGAAGAATAGCGACCAGCGCGCCGTAAAAAAGCGGCTTGCGCACGTCGGACTTCACCAGCCAGTAGTAATGAATCACGCCGCAGATGGCCGTGATGTAAATGGCGCGATGCAGAATTTGCCAGCGCTTTCCGCCGAGACGACGTATCCAACCCGCCGTGGACGTCAGCGCCAGGGGAATCAGCAAAATAAAACCGAGGAAACCAACGGTGATAAAGGGCCGCTTGGCCACATCTTTCCACATCCCGGCAAGATCAAACGACTGATCTGGCCCGAGATATGTAATGAAGTGCAGACAAACATAGAAAAACGCGAAGAGCCCGAGCATGCGGCGAAAACGGATGAGGTCCGGAAGATTGAGGAGTTTGCGGAACGGCGTGATGCAAAGCGTGAAGACCAGAAAACGCAGCGTCCAGTCTCCCGTGGCGTGCTGAAGGAATTCAACGGGGTTGGCACCCAGCTTGCCGTGTAAGGCGCGATCAATGAGACCAGCAAACGGGACAAGACAAAGCAGAAAGACAACGACTTTGGTCCACTTGCTGGTGAGGATGGCGCGCAATCCGAAGTTCCGCCCTAGTGAAATTTCTTCAGGTCCATGCCGCTATACATCGCGGCGACCTGATCGCCGTAGCCGTTGAACATGAGCGTGTTGCGCGTGAAGATTTCGCCGAGCCGCCGCTCCTTGGACTGGCTCCAGCGCGGATGGTCGACGTTGGGATTGACGTTGGAGTAGAAACCGTACTCATCGGACGAGTAGCGATTCCAGGTAGTGGGCGGCTCTTTTTCCTGAAAGCGAATCTTGATTATCGACTTAATGCTTTTGTAGCCGTACTTCCAAGGGATCACCATGCGAACCGGCGCACCATCCTGATTCGGCAGCGAATCGCCGTACATGCCGACGCAGAGAAGCGCCAGCGGATTCATGGCTTCGTCCAGTCGCAAACCTTCGACGTAGGGAAAATCGATGCCGCCGTACTTCGCTTGCGGCATTTGCTTTGAGTCATAAAAAGTTTGGAAGGCGACGTAACGAGCCTTCGGAGTGGGCTCGACTAATTTTGCCAGCACGTTGAAGGAAAAACCGATCCACGGCACGACAATGGACCAACGCTCGACGCAGCGATGGCGGTAGATGCGCTCTTCGAGCGGCGCGAGCTTCAGGATTTCGTCCATGGTGAATTTGCGGGGCGTTTTCACTTCGCCTTCGACGGAGACGCTCCAGGGCGAGGTCTGGAATTTCTGCGCGTTCTTCGCGGGATCACTTTTATCCGTGCCAAATTCGTAGTAGTTGTTGTAGTGAGACACATCTTCCAAGGAATTCAGCTTTTTCCGTGTGCTGAACGGACTCTTCACGAGTCCCGTGAATTTGGCCGCAGCGACAGCGGATTGCGATGGCCACGCCATTTCTAACAATCCACGGCCGGCAATGGCAGCGGCACCGACGATGCCCATAGCTTCGAGGAATTTTCGCCGGTCGAGGTACACCGACTTGGGCGTGACGTCGGCATAAGTCAAATCCGGGGCTTTGCGAATTAACATCCATTTCCTCCCGATCTCCTGGGGCGCTTCGGCTGCATTCTATTTTACGTCCTTCCATTAACTTGGATGCAGAAAGTTAGACGAGGGTCCTTCCCGCCGAGACAGACTGAAGAGAGGCTGATGCCTGTCCCTCACAAGTCAGAGTCGGATACCGCGGCAAAGGTTACAGAAAGCGTTTTGACAAACTTCGGGAGGTTCGCGTTGCGACTGTCCCTCCGCTGCATTGCCCGGAATAGGTTTTTTATCGCGGAGGATTGTGTCATTATCGCGCACCAGTGAACACCGAACTTTGCCTCTGCACTCGGCCGGATTTCGTCGGCGAAACGCACAGGCGGTGCACCCTGCGGAAGAATGGATGTGACCATCGATGCAAAACGTAAGTGCTAAGACTGCGGTGGCGGCGAGCGATCCGGGAGCGAATTACACCGGCCCATTGGCGATTGTGACCAGCTTGTTCTTCATGTGGGGCTTTCTGACCTGCCTGAACGATATCCTCGTCCCTCACCTGAAATCCATTTTCGACCTGAGCTACGCGCGCGTGATGTTGATTCAGTTCGCCTTCTTTGGAGCGTATTTCATTTTCTCGATACCCTCCGCCAAGATCATCGACTGGATGGGCTACCAGCGGTCGATGGTAGCCGGCTTGCTCATGATGGGCTTGGGTGCATTCCTGTTCGTTCCGGCGGCGAGTGTCCCGTCGTACCCGCTGTTCCTGGGCGCGCTGATTGTCTTAGCCGCCGGAATCACCTGCTTGCAAGTTGCCGCTAATCCCTATGTGACGGTGCTGGGCAAGCCGCAGACCGCTTCCAGCCGCTTGAATCTGACGCAAGCATTCAACTCCCTGGGCACATTTCTGGCTCCGTTCTTCGGCGGACTGCTGATTCTGAGCGCAGCCCCCAAAGCCATGGAGGAGATACGGGCCATGGCGCCGGACGCCTTGCAGGCTTATCGCTTGCACGAAGCGGCCACGGTCAAAACTCCTTACGTGGGCCTCGGCATTGCGTTGGTTCTGCTGGCGATTGCCATCGGCAGTTTCAAGTTGCCTAAAATCGAACACGCGCAGCACAAAGTCGGCGAAAAGGTGAACGACTCCATCTGGAACCATCCGAACCTCATCTTTGGGGCGATCTCCATCTTTGTTTATGTCGGTGCCGAGGTTTCTATTGGAAGTTTTCTGGTGAACTACTTCACCCAGCCTGAGATTGGCGGGCTGACAGAAAAGGTCGCGGCGAGTTTTGTCGCTTTTTACTGGGGTGGCGCGATGATCGGACGTTTCATCGGTTCCGCTCTGCTGCAAAAAGTCAAAACCGGAAAGTTGCTCGGGATTTGCGCCATTTGCGCCGCAGGACTGGTCGCGATTTCGATGCTTAGCTCGGGACACGTTGCCATGTATAGCATCATCTTTGTTGGCTTTTTCAACTCCATCATGTTTCCGAGTATTTTCACGCTGGGCGTGGCAGAGCTCGGCCCTCTCACCGGCGATGGCTCTGGAGTCATGATCATGGCCATCGTCGGCGGGGCCATTATTCCGCTGGCACAAGGCTGGATCGCGGACAAGATCGGAATTCATCACGCCTTCTTTTTGCCCGTGATCTGCTACCTCTACATCCTGTTCTTCGCGCTCAGCGGATCAAAACCCAACAGCGAGCGCCACGCGAAGGCGTAAGCCGCTAGCCTGCAAACGATGGCAATGACACAAACCGACGCAGGTGCATGTGTGATTGGCGTGGACGTTGGCGGCACCAAAGTGGCCGCGGGATTTGTGGATCCGCAAGGAGAAATCCACGAGCACACGCGCGTAGCCATGAATTCGCACGGCACGGCGGCGGAAGGATTCGCGGCGGTGACGGCGGCGATCGACGAGTTGCGGAAGCTGGCGCCGCAGACGGCGGGCGCCGCGATGCGAATTGGAATTTGCGCCCCCGGGCCGCTCGACCCACACACGGGCGTGGTGCTGAATCCCCCGAACGTGCCGTGCTGGCGAAATTTTCCACTGGCGGCAGAAGTTGCGCGGCGCTACGGCGGAATAGTCAAAGTTGAAAACGACGCGAAAGCGGCGGGGCTCGCGGAAGCATTGTGGGGCGCAGGCCGCGGCTACCGTCATGTCTTCTACACCGGCATCGGGACGGGAATTGGCGGGGCAATTCTGATTGACGGACGCATCTACCATGGCCGCACTGGGGCGGCCGCCGAGGCCGGACACGTCACCATTGACTACCACGGGCCGCGGTGCGGCTGCGGAAAAAGAGGTTGCATTGAGGCGCTGGCGTCCGGCACTGCCATCGGCAAAAAGGCGCGCGCCAAGCTTGCGGAAGGCCGCAAATCGGCGATGCTCAACTTGGCCGGCGGGGACATCAACGCAGTAACCAGCGAGACGGTCGCCCAAGCTCACTCAGCCGGAGACGCCCTTGCGAATGAAATCCTGATGGAAACGGTGGAAGTGCTCACAGTCTGGCTGGGAAACATAGTGGATCTGCTGGAGCCCGATGTGATTATCGTCGGCGGAGGCGTGGCCAACATGATCAGTCCGTTTTTCGATGAAATTCGCAAGCAACTGCCGAGTTGGTGCTTGAATTCGCGCTGCCTCGAGATTCCCCTGGTGACGGCGCGCTATGGCACGCAATCAGGAATTGCGGGCGGCGCCGCGCTCTGCTCCAATCCCGCCGAAATATAACTGAGCGTTCCTAAGCCAAACTATTTCAGATCGGCCTTCACTGTTAGCGGCAGATTTTGCGAAGAGCCGCCGGCCATGAACGTGTAGCTTCCAGGAATGAGCTTCCAACCATCCGTAGTTTCGTCAAAGATCGACAAGTACACAGGATCGATGCTCACAGTCACTTGCGTGCTGTCGCCAGGGTTCAGGTGCACTTTGCTCCAACCCACCAGGCGCTTTGGTGGTTCACCCGTTCCGGCCGGGAGCGCAGCATAAATTTCCGCGATTTCGGACCCGGCGCGGCTGCCGGTGTTCTTCACCCTAAAACTGACCGTGAGCGGACTCGCCGGATTCACTTTCAGATCGGAGTAGCTGAAGGTGGTGTAAGAAAGTCCGTGCCCAAAGGGGAACAGCACCGGCTTCTTTTCGGCGTCATACCATTTGTAGCCGACTTTCAATCCCTCGTCGTAATGGACCGCGAATGTCGGCTTGGCGTCTTCCTTTTTCGCATTGGGGCCAACATCCCGCGCCTCCGGCGGCGGCATCACCAGTTGCGGATGCGGGAGATCCGCTTCGCTGCGCGGGAAAGTCATCGGCAGCTTGGCGGACGGATTCACATCGCCAAACAGAATATTCGCGACAGCGTCCGCCCCTTTGCTGCCTGCATACCAGGCTTCGACCACGCCGCCGACTTTCTCGAGCCACGGCATGGTCACTGCCGTGCCGGTTTCGAGCACCACAACGGTACGCGGATTTGCGGCGGCGACCTGCTCGATCAGCGCATCCTGGCGGTCAGGCAGCGACAAGTCCGGCAAATCCATGCCTTCACTGGTCCATTGGTGGGCAAACACAATCGCTATGTCTGCTTTCTTCGCCAGCGCGGCGGCAGAAGCTTTGTCCGTACCGGAATCAAACTCCACGCTTGCACTCGGAACTTTTGCTGCGATGGCTTTCAGCGGCGAAGTCGGAAACCAAACGTGCTCCAGCCACTTGGGCTCCGGTTGTCCCGGTGGATCTACCTGGGCCGATCCGCCGCCGGAGATCATGGAAGTATCGGCATGGAGTCCAATGACCGCGATGGAATGTACGCTGGCCCGATCGATCGGGAGAATGCTGCGATCATTTTTCAGCAGCACGATGGATTGCTCGGCCATTCGTCGCGCCGTCTCGAGGCCGCCCTCGACATCCACGACGCTCTTTTTCACGGGGTAATCCACGATTCCGCTCGCAAACTCAGATCGCAAGATGCGGCGCACATGGTCATCCAGCTCCGCAGGTGGAACCTTGCCCGCCTGCACGGCTTGCTTGAGTTTTTCGCCGAAGAAATCATCCATGGGCTGTTCATTATCCAATCCAGCCGCGGAGGCTTTCACAGTGCTATGAGTCCCGCCCCAATCCGAAACCACGAAACCCTTAAAATTCCACGTTTTCCTGAGCAAGTCCGTCATCAGGTATTTGTTCTCGCAAGCGAAATCGCCATTGACAGCGTTGTAAGAGCACATCACCGCCGCGGGATTGGCGATTTCCAGGCCAATTTGAAAAGCAAGCAAGTCGCTTTCTCGCATGGCGCGTTTGCCGATGATGACGTTGACTTCGTTGCGGCCGCTTTCCTGATCGTTTATGGCGTAGTGCTTTATGTCGCCCAGGACGTGCTGGGCCTGCTCGCATTTCATGCGGTTGCCCACCAGCGTGCCGGCGAGGATGGGATCTTCGCCCTGATACTCAAAAGTTCTGCCATTGCGCGGTTCGCGCGTCAGGTTGACGCCGCCCCCAAGCGTCATGTTGTAACCCTGCGCGCGCAGTTCACGCCCAATCAGCGCGCCGTATTCGCAAGCTGCTTGCGGATCCCAGCTCGCCGCCGCGGCAATGTTTGACGGCAGGGCCGTCGAGTAGCGGCCGTTTTGCGCGCTCATGCGCACGCCATAGGCCGCGTCACTCATCTGGATGAAGGGAATTCCCAGCCGCGGCACGCCGAGCACAAAGCCGGCTCCGCCATTGCCAAGGTGAGCGTTGGGCCGCGGCGGGCCCCATCCGGGCATGCCGTTGCCATGAACGAGGTCGATCTTCTCGTCCAGAGTCATTTCTTTCAGCACCATGTCGGCGCGCACATCAGGCGACAGAGTCGCATTCGACCACGGATGCGTGGCCTGTTGTCCACCGCCCTGAGCGCGTAGAAGATGCCGCCCAAGAACCGGGAGGAATAAGACGAGAAGTAGAAAAGTTGTGGTAAGCGCTATGCCTAAGCCGCGGAGTTTAGCTATTTTCATTGTGGCCATCCGAACGTTCGAGTTTATGCCCGCCATGATATCCCGTTTCGCGAAAAACTGTGTCGAATATCGATATTTTGGGAGCCAATTCAGGGATTCCGAGCGGGGTCTGAGAGTTTTTAAGCCTAACTCATGGATGCAGCAATCGGAACTTCCTGCCAGGGGACTGGCCCCCTACCCCGCCGCCCGCGCTATAATCAGAAACGGAGGAGTGGGTGAGCGGTTGAAACCGGCGGTCTTGAAAACCGTTGGACCCGAAAGGGTCTCGGGGGTTCGAATCCCTCCTCCTCCGCCAGAATTATTTTTGCGAGTGCCGCAATCCCTCGGGTGCGCTCCGGAGTCAGTTTATTGTTAGGCTCATCGGGGGACACTGCACGACCGCACCCTTGCCGCGCGCGTATAAACTGGAATTAATTATCGTATGTCTTCTTCCCGCACGATTGCCTGGACCGTGGGCATTTGGCTGTTCGTGGTTGCCCTCTATGCCGGGGTGTCGCTGTCGCTTCCGCGAGGCTCGCAGTCGCTGACCACGTTTGGAAACGTAGTGCAGTGTGTCGTGCCGCTGTTCGCCAACTTTGGCCTGCTCTTGAATGCCGGAACGCCGCACTGGCGCCGCAATCTCTTCTGGATGCTGATCTCTCTGAGCTGCACGCTTTGGATGTTCGGGCAATTCCAATGGACCTATTACGAGGTTTACCTTCACAAGCCGCTCCCTCAGATGTATCCGGGAGACATACTCTTTTTCCTCCGCGGCATTCCCATGATGGCGGCGCTGGCGCTACAGCCAGACCGGAAACGCGCCGAGCTTCATGCCCGCTTGGGATATCTGGATTTTGCCTTACTGATGACCTGGTGGACGTTCATTTATGTTTTTTTCGTCCTTCCGTGGATTTACGCGACGCCTTCTCTGGCGCAGTACAACCACAACTTTAATCTCGTTACGGAAACTCAAAACCTAGTCATCGCCGCCGGATTCATCGCCTTCTGGCTGCGCAGCAAGGGTGCTTGGAAAACCGTGTATGCCCATCTCTGCGGCGCGTTCACGATTTACATGCTCATCGCGCTGGTGATCGATGTGGGAACGGATACTGGAGATTATTTCACCGGAAGTTTGCGCGACATTCCGCTGATCTCTTCCTTTTTCTGGTTTGCTCTTGCTGGTGTGATTGCCTATCAGAATCGCGCGAAGCTCGATGTGTCTGTGGAAGACGATCCCTCGGATCCTCATGACGATCCTGCGCGCAACGTAAACACCTGGTCCAGCCGCCTAGCCATGGCCGCGGTGATCAGCCTCCCGCTTCTTGTCCTGTATAGCTTGCGGTTCAACCACGACGATCAGCCCGTTCGCGATTTCCGCCTGGTCTCGGCCGTGGTCGCGTCGTTACCACTGGCGATTTTGATATTCATGCGTTCTCATCTCGCGGAGGCAGACCGTGCGCGTCTGCTCCGGCAGTCCGAACGCTCGGTGGAAAGTCTTCAGCGTCTTCAAGCACAGATGGTGCAGTCCGAGAAGCTGGTCTCCCTCGGCCAGCTTGCCGCGGGTGCGGCACATGAAATCAATAATCCGCTGGCGGCCATTCTAGGGTTCTCTGATCTTCTCGCGGATGATGAATCCCTGCCCGCCAAGGCGCGCGCCACGGCCGCGAAAATCCGCGATCAAGCGCGCCGCACGAAAACACTGGTCGGGAATTTGCTGAGTTTCGCACGCCAGGTACCAGCCGAACGCACGCTCCTCGATGTGAATACCGTGGTGAACAATGCCGTGCAGCTCCGCGCGCTGGACTTGCGTTCCGCGACCACCCGAATCGAATTGCAGCTCGAATCCGTTTTGCCCGGCGTCCGTGGAGACGGCAACCAGTTGATGCAGGTCTTCTTCAACATCATCAGCAACGCGGTGGATGCCATGGAGGCGCACAAAGGTGGTGTTCTGACAGTTAAGACGCTCCGCGACCGGGGAAACGTCGTCATCCTTTTTTCTGATACTGGCCCTGGTATTAAAGATCTGCATCGCGTGTTCGATCCTTTCTATACGACGAAGCCCGTCGGCAAAGGCACGGGACTGGGCCTCAGCATTTGCTTCGGCATCGTGCAGGAGCACAACGGAAAAATCTTGTGTTACAACCGTCAAGAAGGCGGAGCGGTTTTCCGCGTGGAACTTCCAGCCGTTCTCGCAGCTCTGCCCGCAAAAGAACTGCAGCAATTAGCGGTGCCTTCGGCAAGCTCGCAAAAACCTTCTTAAGAAATTCCCATCTCTCAGGCTTCATCTCACTCTGCTCTAAGGCCAAGCAAGAGTCGTGTTAGAGTTTTGTTTCTTGATTTCGAGTCTGGGCGGGAGTCTTCATGCCGGAAATCGCTATTCGAACGCAGCAACTGACAAGAAGGTTCGGAAACTTGACGGCTGTGGACGCCATCGATCTTCAGGTGACGGCCGGCCAATTCTTCGGCTTTCTTGGGCCGAATGGCGCGGGAAAATCAACGACCATCAAAATTTTGACGGGCTTGCTCGCTCCGACCAGCGGCAGCATGGAACTCCTGGGCGTGGATTTTGCGGCGAATCCCGTGGAAGTAAAACGCCAGATCGGCGTCGTGCCGGAGGGCATGGGCCTCTTCGAACGCTTGACGGGAACGGAGTATCTGCAGTTCGTCGGCCGAATGTACGGGCTGGACCGTGCCACCACGCAGCGCCGTTCGGAAGAGTTATTGGAATTCATGCAGCTCGCCGACCGGCCCAAGACGGTCATCGCGGACTACTCCCACGGCATGCAGAAAAAATTGGCGCTCGCGGCCGCGGTCATCCACGGGCCACGCATCCTGTTTCTCGATGAACCATTCGAAGGCGTGGACGCCCTTGCAGCCGGCGCATTGAAGGCGTTGCTGGCTCGCATGACCGAACGCGGTACGACGATTTTTCTGACTTCTCACGTCCTGGAAATTGTGGAGCGCCTCTGCAGCCACGTGGCCATCATTCATAAAGGAAAGCTGGTCGCGCAAGGTTCGCTGGAAGAGTTGCGCGCGGGAATTTCCGGCGAAGAAAACACCAAGACCACGCTGGAGCAGATTTTCCTTTCCATCGTCGGCCAGGACGGAACTCAGCAGGCGCAGCTCGAGGAACTTTCATGGCTGATGTAGCGCAGTCCGTCAGCATTCTCGAACAAATCCGCCTGGTCGCCGGCCTGCGCTGGCGAATCCTGCGAAATAGCGCGCGCAAGAAAAGCAATCGGCTCGATCTGATCGGCCTGATTGTTATCGGCTTCTTTGGCAGCGCCGTCGTGATCGCATTGAGCTTTGCCTTTTATGCGGCCGCCAACGCTTTCCTTTCCAAAGACCGCGCGAATTGGATGGGTTTGCTTTTCTGGGGCATTTTCATTTTCTGGCAAGCTTTGCCGGTCATTGTGGCCGGTTTCGGGACAAATTTCGAGTTCCGCAATTTGCTTCGCTTCCCGTTGAATCTCCGTGCGTTTTACATCATCGGGCTGGCTTATGGGTTCGCGGACTTCCCCGCAATTTCATCAGTTTGCTGGCTGCTCGCTATGACCGCCGGAGCCGCAGTTGCCAAGCCGGGCGTGTTGCCGGCCATGGTGCTGATCGTTGCTGTATTCGCGCTGCTCAACGTCACCCTTGGGCGGCTCATCGGTTCCTGGCTGGAGCGCTTGCTCGCCCGCCGCCGGACCCGTGAACTTTTTGTTGGCCTCTTCGTCCTTTCCATGATTTCGCTGAATTTCATTACGCCTCTCATGACGCGTTATGGTGCATCGGTGCGGCCACTGTTTCAACGCTTTCTGCCCTACTTTTCATGGCTCCCGCCTTCGCTGGCGGGCCGCGCCCTGGCCGCGGTCGCTCAACTGCAACCCGCTGCGTTTCTGATGAGTTTCAGTTTTCTCCTGCTCTACCTCGTTTTGTTCAGCGCTCTTTTATGGCGTCGCTTTGCCGCGCCATATCGCGGCGAAGAGCTCAGTGAAACCGCGGCACCGGCCCGGGCCGCCATCCGTCCGCTCGCGGCGAAAGACGATGGACCCGATCGCTTAAGCTTGCTTTCGCCGCAGGTGGCGGCGATCGTTCGCAAAGAGTTCCGCTATCTTACTCGCAACGGTTTTGCGTATCTGACTCTGCTTTCGCCCCCGCTGCTGATCATCATTTTCAGCATGAATTTTGCCGGAAAACATCCGACAGTCGGAGGCCGGGGCATCAGCCCGGATATGTTTTTCCCCGGTATGATGGGCTATCTCATTCTCATTCTGATGGCTCCGGCCTACAACAGCTTCGCCTACGAAGGCCGCGGGGTTCAGACCTACTTCACGGCGCCGCTTCGCTTTCGCGAAGTATTTCTTGGCAAGAATCTGATGCTCATCTCCGTGCTCTCGTTGGACATCATGCTTTCCATGGCCATGCTTGTTTGGCGCGTCGGCCTGCCTTCGGCCCAGATGCTGGTGGCTACTTGCGCCGCGATTGTCTTTACGGTCGTGGGCCAGCTCAGCATCGCCAACTGGTCCTCGATCAGCTTTCCGCGCAAGATGGAATTCGGCCAGATGCGCGGCCAGCGCCAGTCCGGTATGGCCGTGTTGGTTGCGTTTGCCACGCAAATCCTGCTGGGCGGCATTTCCGCCACCATACTCTTTACCGGGAAATGGACCGGAAGCCCCTGGCTCCCCGCCGAAGCTTTCGCATTTCTGGCGGTATTGGCCGTCGGCGGTTATAACGCGTCGCTCGACCCCCTGACCAAACTCGCCGAACGAAAAAAGGAATCCTTGATCGAAGCGCTGTGCCGCTAGTCAATTGAGTCACTGTGGCTTGCGCATGAATTCGGCGTAGCGCGCGGCAATCACTCTCCACGAAAAATATTCCTGCTGCGCCACCCAGCTTCGTTGCGCCAGCGAAGCGCGGTAGTGCTCGTCCTCAAGAACGCGCAGCAACGTGTCGCCTAGGTCGCCCTTGCGCTGCGGGGAATAGAGCGCCAGCCCCGCTTCGGTAATCGGTGGCGCCGTCTCCGAACCCTCGAACGCCACCACCGGCAACCCGCACGCAATCCCGGCGATCGCGCTGCTCCTCCGCGTGGAGATCGGCCCGCGCACAAACAGCAGTACGTCGGAAACAGAAAGGCTGCGCACCACTCCTTCACCCGGCAAAACGCCAAGCACGTGGAGTTCGACTTCCGTTTCGCTCAGTCGTTTCCGCAACTCTCCCTCGGCGCTCTGCGAATTGCGGCCTAGAACAATCAGCCGCAGATTCTTGACTCGCGCCGCGGCAAATCGAACCGCCTCGGCAATGTCCTCGATTTCATTCCGCCCCGGGTCCCCTCCGGTAATCCCGAAGACAGCAATGCTCAATTTCCCGCCTGTGGAAATATTCTTCCGTGAATTCGCTTCGCTGCTAGTCGGAAAATTCGCCCCAACGGGGATGAAAACTGTGTTCCCGTTTTGAGATTTCATCCAGGAGATTTTTCCCATAGGCACGGTGAAAACCGCCACATCGCAAACGCGCACCGCTTCGCGCATGACTCGCAACTGCGCGCCTCGCCGCAATCGGTCGATCGCGCGCGCTCCGCTGAACGGTTCGATGTCGTGATATACCACGGCCAGCCGGGCGCCCGCGGCCTTCAGTATCCGAAGAACTCGAGAAAATCGCAGCGGGAAGCCCCGGCCCGACCACGCCAGCGCCGTGTATTGCACCAGAACCCACGTTCCGCGCCACTCTTTGGCTTTTCGTCGCAGCGCTCGCAGCGCGGAACGCCATCCACCTTCGGCCCAGGCCACTCGCTCGATATTCAAATCAAAACCTTCGGCCACGAGCGCTTCGCCGAGGTAGCGGCAATACTCCTCGATCGCGTCGGTAGGCGCGTCGGGCCGTCCGAGGAGCGCAATGATGCGCTGCCCGCTCATCTCAAAGGGCTCATTTTTCGACGAGGAAGCTCCCAATCACCAGCGCGTCCATGCCCGAGCTGAAAAAAGTGCGAATCGCGTCCGTCGGCGTGTGAACGATCGCTTCGCCGCGCAGATTGAATGACGTATTCATAATGACCGGCACGCCGGTCCGCTTTCCAAACTCATCGATCAGCCGCCAGTACAGCGGATTGATCTCCTTCTCAACCGTCTGCGGCCGCGCGCTGCCGTCCACGTGCGTCACCGACGGAATCACTCCGCGTTTTTCCGGCCGCACTTGCGCCGTGATAATCATGAACGGCGAATCGGTGCCGCTCTCCAGATATTCGCCCGCCGCTTCTTTCTTGAACGAAGGCGCAAACGGCCGCCACCATTCGCGGAATTTCACCGCATTGTTGACCTTGGCGTTCATTTCCGGATCGCGCGGATCGGCCAGGATCGACCGGCTCCCCAGCGCGCGCGGGCCAAATTCCATTCGCCCCTGAAACCACCCCAGAATTTTTCCCTTCGAGAGCAGCTCCGCGGCATTGGATGCAGGATCCGCCAGCCGCGTATAGCGCAACTTATAAGTGCGTAGCGCGCTTTCGATGGCCTCATCGCCGAAGCTCGGCCCCCAGTAACCGTGGCGCATCGGCTTGTTCGGCAATTTTCCATTGTGATCGAGGTATGGCGCCAGCGCCGCACCCAGCGCCACGCCGTCATCCGACGCTGCGGGTTGAACAAAAAACTTTTCCGCCAGACTCGCGGCGAGAATTTTCCCGTTCGCTTTCGAATTCAGCGCCACGCCTCCGGCTAGGCAAATGTTCCTGCTGCCGGTTTTTTCGATGGCCATGCGCACCACGTTCATCATCGCGATTTCGCAGGCATCTTGCGCGGCATAGGCAATGTCTTTGTGCCGGTCTTCGATTTCGCTTTCCGGAACGCGCGGCGGTCCAAGGAGCGCCGTCAAGCGCGCCAGCGGTTTCGTTCCGTTGGCCATCAGCTGCCTGGTGTGCACGCGATACGGTGCCGTCTTCAAGTCCATGAACGAGGATAAGTCCACGCCCGGCTTCCCGTAAGGCGCCAGGCCCATGACTTTCCATTCGTCGCTGTTGGGCTGGAAACCAAGGAACTCAGTGAATGTGCTGTAAAAATGCCCCACCGAATCGGGAAACGGGATCATCAACACCGGATCGAGCCTGCCGTTGTGCCCGTGCCAGATCGTGGTCGCTTCCCACGCTCCGCGCCCGTCCATCACCACCACCGCGGCATCGTCAAACCCGGAATACGCATACGCGCTGATGGCGTGCGCCAGGTGATGATCCACGAACCGCATCTTCGCTTTCGTCGGCCCGAATTGCTGCGCGAATTTCTTCGCTCCGCTCTGCTGATGCCACATGCTCAGGAAATGCAGCGTCGAATTCAGCCCATTCAGATAGTTCAGCGGCATCTTTCCCGTGGCGTAGCATTTCAAATCGTGGCGGAATACCGGCCCCGCCGTTTGCCAGCCGAAACACACTTCGTCCAGTTGCTCCGCGCGCACCCCCGCGAAATCCAGGCACGCTCGAATGGCATTTTTCGGAAAACCGGCGTCATGCTTCAGCCGGCTGATGCGTTCTTCCGCCACGGCAAACAGCAGTTCTCCGTCGCGCACGATGCACGCCGACGAATCATGCATCTGCGAATAATTAATTCCCAGCGTGATCATGCGCTGCCGTGTTCCTTCCTGCGAACGAACACCAACGAATCCACCTCCTCAACGATCACCCAGGAAGACGAAACCTTGTCTCGAAAGGCTCGATCCACAAAACGAACCGGTCCATACTCGGAAGAGGTCCATCCTCCCGGGAAAAGTCGCGCATCGTGGAATGCAACGATCCCATTTTCCATTACATGC
>Ga0210404_10000705_pt1 | contig 15860 bp, 13 predicted proteins | sample IncBWH28MmetaG_FD_155455 | JGI IMG/M metagenome (GOLD analysis project Ga0210404, IMG submission 155455) | Forest soil microbial communities from Barre Woods Harvard Forest LTER site, Petersham, Massachusetts, United States - Inc-BW-H-28-M | ecosystem: Environmental > Terrestrial > Soil >... | reverse complement strand
CCCAGCCGTTAAGGTTGCCGCAACAGGATCAACACCAGTAGAACCTACCAATATCTGTCCATTAGTCAAAACAATAGGTGTAACGGGGCTCGTTCCTTCACCCACCAAAATACCATGAGCTGTTAAAGTGGCTAGACCTGTTCCTCCAACTGGTGGTTGAAATGGAATCGGAGCATTAATTGCATTATTAGTAGCCATTGTTATTGTCCTCTATTAAATTAAAAAGTAACTGGATTGCCTTGCGGCGCAAGAAGCATAAAATCTGTGTTAGTATTAACGCATACCAATTTTAAATAACTATTTGAATTTGATACATCATTTGTCTGTAGATAACCAGAAACACCGGTTGTAGTGAGCTGATTGCCAAAATGTATTGTCTGGCCAGAATTTTGCGTGACCTGCACAAGACCGCTTCCGAAACATAATATTTCAAAAAATTGGCCGATTGAACATGTTGCTGGCAAAGAAAATTGTAATGTTGCAGCATTTATTGCTATGTAGGTATTATTGACCGACATAGGCTGAACGCCAACGTCACCTATAACCGTAGTTGTAGGATTTGAAATAATACTATTAGCACTAATATGATTAATTGATGATAAGTTTTTATTGTTAAATGTTATATCATTTGGCCCATTATAATTTATCATAATAGAGCCGGCGGCATTATAAAATAGTCTCAACCCCCATGACAATGATGGATCTCCAGCCGTATCATCCAGTACTCTTGACGACATGCCGGCTGAATTTACACTCGAGCCATCTATAAAAATTGCAGTCCCATGAAATTCAGGAGATGTGATTTTTGTAGTCACAGATACAGTTCTACATGTTTGATTACCAACCGGATCTACTTCATATACTGAACCCATAAATTTCCCCTTATCCTAATACTACCCAAGAAGATGATCCTACATTCCAACCAAAATATTGATTCAAATCAGAGTCATAACATGTAGTTGGTACGCTTGGTATAAATGCATTACGTTGAGCTGTAGTAACACTGCGTATTTGAATGAATCCAGGATTCGCCCAATTTAAATTAGAACTACCATCATTTGCAACTAAGTTTCTATTTTGAAAATCCAATGAATTTATGCCGCTCGAAAGAAGAAGGCTTTGTCCATAATCTACTGTAAGACCCCCCGCTGCATTAAGAAGATGTCTAAGATTGAAATCTTGTGATGTTAACCCAGACGCATCTAAAAGCTGTCTTATATTCCAGGCTACCGCATTAACATTAGCTTGGTCTGTCAAATAACTATTTTGATAATCTATTGATACACTTCCATTTTCTCGATAAGCGAGACGTATATCCCAATTAATAGAGGTACTTGGGCCAGAGGAATCAATTAATGTTTGTAAATGCCAATTAACGGTAGGATTTCCAAAATCGTCTAATAATCGCCTACCATTATTAGAACTACTATCCCATAATATAGAATTTGTGCCTCCCAAATCTTCTAATATTGCATTTCCATAATCAACAGTCGGAACGCCTCCAGAAGCATCATAAAGGACCCTATTTTGATAATCTTGACTAATTATACCGGTTGAATCAAATAATAATCTTGCCTGCCATTCAAGAGAAACTTCTCCGCTGGAATCTATAAGCGTTAAAATATTCCAATTTAAAACAGGATTTCCAGAGTTATTAAATAATTCTCTAATGCGATAATTAATAGAAGTCTGCGCTCCAGAATCATACATAATTCTACCAAATTGCGACCAATCCAATGAATTTATTCCAGACTGATCCTTTAATATTCTATTGTTAGAATCTATCGATAGAATTCCATTCAAATCATTTATATTTGACAAACCATAATTAAATATTACTTTGTTTGAATTGTTAGAAATTGTTTGTCCAATAAAGTCTATGTTTGTATTGGAACCACCTACTTTGCTAATAGTTGTAGCAAAAATATCATTAAATGCGCATTGAGCGGTACCGTTTCGTAATGCTAAGGTATTTGGAGTATTGCTTGCTGTAGCAGATAACGTAGCATTAACACTAGCTGCTATTTGAGCGGCTGTTTTACCGCCTACCGTTGCAACAATATTAGTCAATAAATTACCTGTAACATCTCCCAAAAGAGTTAAAATTACATTGCTATTCGTAAAACCATTAATACTTAAAAATTGAGGAACAACAACGGGATTTCCAGAAATAGTTTGCGCCTGAAATGTAATTGCTATGTAATTTCCCGGTGTTAATGTAGTGACAATCGAATTATCTGCCGCATCAATTTCAACAGAATTTACGCTGGCATTAAAAAAATAAGTATAAGATCCCGTTTCAGTTGAATTAGGTTGATTAAGGGACGCTAATTTAAGTTTTGAGCCTACAATAGCGCCGTTTAGATTCATCGCATTAGGCATCGGATTGCTTAATATAACAGCACCACTAGACATGTCTACTGGCTGAAATCCAACGCCTAGTCCTATATTTCCCCTAGATATTTGTACATTGGAAAGATTTGAAAGATTTTTTGTGCCAATATATGTTGAGACTTGTGCGCATGTAGAACTTTGTGTTGTTATTCCATCATCTACTGGTAATGTAATACCATCCCCTAATATAACAATAGGAGGCAAACTATGAATTGGTAAATTTGGCATACGTCACCTATGTAATTTCAATTAAAAATCCATCATCTTGTGTTATAAAAAATCCATTATCTTGTATCAAAAATCCCATGACAGGGGGGGGCACTTCACCATGTTCAGATGAAGAACTGTACAATTTCCTACCATAAGGATTCGTTTCAATAATATTAAGCAATCCTGAATATGAACTCATACAGAAATTACCGGATAATTTTCATAAAATGCTACACTAACACGACATGCGGTATCGCTTATAAATGATATTGTAGAACCTGGCGAAACACTTCTGAGATTTGGATTCATTTCAGAAGTTCCAAATGTAAATGCGCCTCCTGGAATCGTTGCCACACCATAACTATTAACCCACGTATCTGCACTAAATTCATACAAAACCAATATGGCACCAGCAGGAACTATCACACTTTGCGCAACATTAGGGGCTAAAGTTGTTTGAGCAACCGTCATCGATGGTGTAAGACCAAATGTTACCGCCCCGCTTCTGTCTCTTGTTAATAAAAATGATGTTATTAGATTAGACATTATTTACCTCAATATTTTATTACGTAATTAACAGCCGTATTTACAACTGAAACTATTCTGTCACCTTCATATCCAGTATCAGAATTAACTACTACATCCGCTTCAACTAAAGAGGGCAATGTATCGCCACCATCAGCACGACCAGATCCTCCATACGGCAATGTATAAGTTTTTTGTGTATATGAAAATGGATGAAGATGCTCTAAATTTCCATCAAATTCAAATGTTCCTAATTGAAACAATCCAAGTTCCTGTAATGGAATACGAGAAGTACGAGCGACAGGATCTATGCTAAAGGTTGGATCATAACCTTTTAATGTTATTCCTCTTAAATCTGGCACCGCAAAATATTTGCTATTTATAGCCGTTGCTGTTGCCGACCTTACTTGTGCAGTAGAATATGTAGATAATATATTTACTGAAATTGGCAATCGACCGACTGGCTTTGGATCAATTCCAATACCGTCTACTGTATACCAAACATAGAATTGACTACCAGGCGTATCAAAATTAAAAAATGATGATGCTGGTGGCAATGCATTTATAGTAATAAGTGTTTCTTCTCCACCATTTAATGCAAATGCAATAATATTTGCAATATCTGCGCTATTCATATTAGATGTTAAATTTATTCTAATTGGAGTTCCTGCTACAACTGGCTGAGTTCCGATACCATCTACTGTAAACCATATAAAATATTGAATAGATACTGAAGCAAATTGAAGATATTTTCCTGCTAATCCTCCTACTGGAGCCGGTGTTAATGAAATAATAAACTTTGTATCGGGAGTGTTTCTTAATATTAATACCGTAAATCCTGAGGTACCAGCTCCAACAATCCCAGGACCAAATATGCCGGCAAAGTAAATACCATAAATATAACAAATGGCATTATCAGGTATAGTATTCGATGAAGATATTAAACCTGTAACATTATAAGGACTAGCAATTGCAGTATAAATATTATAAAAAATAAATCCCGTGGGTGTAGAACCATCAGAAGTACTTGCTACAACGCCATTGTTATTATTTGCTATAATAAACTGATCCTGAGAAATATTACCATAGACACTATTTGAAAGAACATAATTAAATCCAGTACCAAATAGTGGAATTCCTAAATTATTAGCGCTATACGATGTTAAAACTTGTTGTAATCTATAAAACGGTATTCCATCAGAAGAATAAGCTGATGTCTCATACTGAGAACCATCGCAAAATAATTCTCCAAATTGAGGAGAAATATAAAAAGCAGGAAATACCTTCCCTACAATACTATTATCATATCCTAGTCCCGTCTGAGTTAATATTACTGGAAGACCAAGATTAAATGCATTATAGTCAGGAACGGCTAATCCACCAGCCATAGATTTATATAAATCTTGCGCATTAGTTGTAACAGGATAAACAGGTGTTGTTAATTTTCCTTGTGCTAATATAAAATCAACAAAAGAAATATCAAAAGAAGAATTTACAGGAAAACTTAATACCAAACTTACATAATCATCATTATTTGAACCGATGGTTTTACCTAAATTATTACCAAATGAAAATGAAAATGTATACTGCGTCCAAGATGTTCCAATTGAAAATGTTGTAATAGGTATATCCGTAGTAGCACTTCCGCCTGTTCCAAAAAATTTTATTAAATCTAAACCAATATTTAACCCACTTCCTGAATTTACTTGAGCCGTAAATGAAAATGTAAATTGTTGAGCTGTGGAAGCAAATTTATTAACATCATTCCATTGAATAGATAAATATTTAAAACTATCACCAGGAAATGGTGTTTGAGTGTTAATACGTATTGAATATCTTGGGCTTCCTATTGGATTAGTAATATAATTACCAAAATCTTCGAATAATACAATATCCAATGCCGTAGACGTAGATGGTCTTTGAAATGTCCACCCACCATAAGCTACATTTGTAATAGGCGCCCTAATTTGTCCTTCTACAAAAGTAGGATTAAGAGCGGGAACATTTGTATGGAGTAAAAATTGTCCGTTAGGAACATAATTGTATGCAACTTGACTTATATTTGATATTTCTCCCTCATCAACATTAGGCCATCCTTCGCGAGAATATTGGAATACATTTGAAGCGCTAAATACCTCAACAAAATATAATTGTTGATTTCCATTTGCATCAAAAGGCAAGTAATAAATTGTCTCTTGAAATGTTCCTTCATTCGTTAATGTTACGCGCCATTTTCCATTAATATCCAAAAATCCAAAAGGTATGTATGTATAATTAGGAGGAGAGCCTGTTATCTTATAAACAGGATTCCCAATGGTGCGTTGTGTGTCAATAGTAAATAATACATAACCGAATCGTAATGGAAGTCCAGTATCTTTATCTCTAAAGACTTCTTGTATGGTATTAGATGCTATGTATTGCGTATTAAATGGCATTATTGACTCCCGATAACTTGTGGAGTGACGGTTGATTGTAAACCACTTCTAATGGCATTTTGTAATCCTAATGGTACAGAAGATACCATCCCAGGATTATTGATACGATTAACCATAAAATTTGATAAAGATGGATTTTCAAAGGCGTTGTTTAGCGCATAATTACCTACTTTTCCGGCTGCGTATCCGGCAACGCCACCCTCAAATAACCCAGCGCCCATCCATCGACCTACCAAGCCACCTAAAATAGCCGGAACCGTGTGATACCAAAACGGCGTGTGCAGATTGCCTGATTGCTGCGCTGATATTTTATTTAATGCACTTAATTGATTCTGTTCTTGTGGATTAAATAAAAAGTTCTGCTGGTCTGGACTCAAGTTATTGTATTTTTTAAGGAAGGAATCTGGATTTATACCAGCAGGTGTAGTCGCACTATCAAAATAATTAGCTTTTAAAACATTGCGTGCTGTTTTCGGATCGCCAACCATTTGCGCAAATTGCTGCATTTTCTGTACGCCGTCCGCCGCTCCTTTAGGCAAATAGTCTTGAACAAATGTCGTTGGATCAGAAAGTGAATAAGGATTATTTTGCAAACGACCGAATATACTCTGATTCGTACCCCCTTTCTGTGTGCCAATTTGTTCAAATATCTGTTTTTTCTGCGATGTTAAATTATTGGCATTATTTAATGCAGCCCCAAGTGTGTTTGATAAATCATTATTATCAATATTATTATTTAGGGTACTTTTAATATTGCCTTTAGCAAAATTAATGGCATTTAATTCCTGATTTGTTTTTAGCGCATTCGTATTTGGATTAATTTCAGATGATAAATCTTGGTTAAGTGCTTGATTGTGCGCTATTGCATCGGTATAAGTTCCTGTTTGGTCTCCAGCATATTGATTAAGGTAATTAATCGGTTGAGCGTACGCACGTGCAAATCCGCTTTGCTGACGCGATTTGTTTGTTAGTTGATTAATCTTGCCAGTTAATGCAGATTGATATGACTGGTTGTCAAATGGAACACCTTGCGCATCTATACCAGAAGCTACGGTTTTAGCAGCTGTCCATGCATTATCTTCATCTTGCCCCATATTTGCATAATTATTCTGCGCCATTCCATATGCCTGTACATTCGTTGAATTCTTAGCATCTTCCAATGCTTTGCCAATGGATTTGGCCAAACCTGAACTTGCGTATCCTGATAACAAACTCGCCATTGAATTTGGAATATTGGCAATCGCATGCGGAATCGCTTGACCCAATCCGGTAATACCAGCATTTAAACCTGCTCCCATTGCAGCACCGCTTAACGCTTGTCCTGGCGCAGATTGGGTTGCGCCATAGGCTGCCCCTGCTTGTGCTGCACGTTGTGCTAATGGTGATAACATGCGTCCTAAGTATGGGATGCCTGATAATGCTTCAGAAGCGCCCATTTCTGGCGCAGCAAGCGCATAAGGGGCATATTGTGCAGCGCCTGATATTAAACTCGTTCCAATTCCTGGGTTCTGTATACCAAGTTGTTGAGGGGTAACATTAGTAGCTTGTTGTCCTGCGCCTTGCAAGTATTGTCCCGCACCACGCATTCCAATAGCATTCAGACCAGTTCCAACATCTCCAATAATATTGCCACCCATATGTGTTAAACCGAGCAATGCCGCCCTAGCTGGCAACATGGCCTGTTGTGCCAAACTTGCAGGAGCGCCGTTGCCATTCAATTGCGCAAGCAAAACAGGATCCGTTACAACGGATCCTGAGCCACTTTCTAATTGCGCTATCAATGCTGGGTCAGTTACTGGGGTCATTGTTGCATCCATTGTCCATTTATTTTGCTATATATTTTACCGTTAATGTTTCGCGTCATATTAGATTGTTGTGCGGTAATGGGCGTTTGTATTGGGCTAGAAATATTAAATGAACCACTTGCCCCGGCTTTATTAGCCGAATTAACTGCTTGATTAATCCATTGGTCTGTATATTGTTGTGCAGATGCATATACTTTAGGATTAACCAGGCTTTGAAATGATTTTATATTTCCCATCGAGGCGTTCATTACTTCACGCATAGCCTCAATTCCTACCTGACCATTCATCGCTTTAACTCTTAATGCCGCCATTTCAGGCTGCAGTGCTTTTGCCGCTAAGAATTGAGCTTGAGCGTCAGGATTATCATTAGATATTTGGTCGGCAATCTGTTTTGGAGAATATCCAGCAAATCTCTGTGCATAAGGCGCAACCGCATTAGTCAATATTGGGTTTAATGTATTAATTTCACTGGCAGCCATATTTCGCTTTTGGGCAAGAGCCAGTGCGCCAGAAGTCATTGGATAAATAGGAGATGGCATATTATTTGGGTCTATTCCCTTAGCATTCGCCAAATCCGCCATAGTATGACCAGACATTAATAATTGTTGTGCTGTATTTGCGTCATATCCCATTCCCATTGCCTGACCTAGCTGCTGATTTTTATAATTCTGTGGCATTTGAGACCAATTATAACCAGCGGCACGAGATTGATAATAATTAGCCTGTGCGATTTTTTCTTGAATAGGGGCAGTTACACCTCGCATCATTGTGCTAATCAAACCACCAGAATTTAAAGAAGTTGCTAAATTCCCCGTATTTGTAGTAGGGATTCCTGAATTTCCAGAACTAGCAGGATTATTAGCATTCAATGTGTTCGGATTAGGCAATGCATAAGGAAATTGAGTCGATGTCTGTTGTGGTGCAGTTGATGAGACGACGCCTGAATTAAAAACACCTGGATTAGTTCGTTGCAATAAATCAATGCCAGCAATTTGGCCTGCCATTCCTGGCAACATTATTCCAGGATTTGCTAACTTAAATCGATTCAGTCCTGCTTCGCTACCTAAATAACCCCCTTGCGCATTAGCGGCATTAGCTTGAGCAGCTTGTAATGCAGGTCTACCTTGAGCATATGCCAAATTAGCTTGCGCAGTTGGAACGGCTACACCAGCATTCGCCGCAGCAATTTGATTTTGTGATAACTGATTAGCTATCTGATTCTGTTGTTGTTGTAGTAAATTCTGTTCTTGCTGTTGTGCGCCGGCAGCTAATGGCTGTTGTATTTGATTAGCAAGTTGTTGATGCAATAACTGTTGCTGCAATAGTTGTGGCAAATATCGATTTTGTTGCATTTGACCATAGCTCGCCAATCCCTGCTGGAACGCGCCCATAGGATTTGATATTTGAAATTGAGAAACTGGAATCGGCATTTAATACCTCTACTTATAATCCACCTAAAAATCCAGATGCCATACCCAATAAACCACCTACGTCTTGATTCTGACTTGCTTGTCCTGCATAGGCCATATTGCCTTGATTAGCCAATATATCGCCCAAATTCTGGCCTAATCCCATTCCTGCTTGCGCACCGAGCCCATATTGTTGCCCCGCTAGTTGACCACCCATACCATACATTCCTTGTAGTCCTTGTACGCCTTGACTATACATTCCGAGCGCTGGCATCAAATAATTAAGGTAATTTTGATTGGCTAATTGTGTTGTAATTTGACCCATATTTTGTTGCTCTTGTGGACTTCCGGCCATTCCACCTGCCGCTGCTGCACGATTTTCTGCACCTAACGCTTGATTAACTTGAAATTGATAGCCAGGTGATTGTTGATATTGTGATCCTATCTGATTTTCCAATCCTCCTGGATTTTGTGTCATTTGACCATACATGCCTTGTAACTGGTTACCTGCCTGCTGACCTTGTTGTGTATAAGGACTGGTTGCACCCATTCCTTGGTTAATCCAAGGCTGATAATATTGTGGCATTTGTTGATATGCTTGATTGTAATATCCTTGCCCCGCTTGTGACGGATTTGGAAATAAACCGTTAGCAATTCCCTGAACGGGAGCACCAATAAATTGTCCTATATCATTATATGCGCCTGGCATAAATCACCTATGAAGTCGTAATCGTTTTATATGTATTGTTTAAATTCGTCTTTAAAACATCTAATGTGCTGTCGTGCACTATTCTTACAAAATTTGAACCTGTCGATAATTGGTTAATAGTAGTTGTAGGTATAGAAGGTATATTGGTTCCTTCTGGTGATAAATTTACCTGCAATGTTTGTATTAACTGAGTCAAAAAATTATTCGCTTCTTCAGTTATTACACCTGTCTTTGGGTCTGACCATTGTAATCGCGCCAAACTTTGTATAATCATTGGTATATAGTTCCTGTTATACCTGTTATGACAAATCTACCATTTCCCCACAATATATTTTTAACTGTCAAATCATTCAATGCACCAAAATTATAAAACTGTAATATATTCTGTCTTTTTCCTAACGGGTTTAATTTAGTCACGACTATATTTCCATATGACAAACCACCATCCCTAGAAATTGATAAGTGAGCCTCTTGTATTGTTTGAGTTAAACCTTGTTCCATCGTATAACTCATATTATTTAATATTGCTCTATCCGCATTAGGTATTCTTAAATGGCTAAATATCAATATTCTTGGAATTAATTTACCATTGTAGTTATAAACTTCTTGATCCATCTGGTATAAATTGCCATCTAAATTACTCACAAAATATACATTGTTGTTAGCTACTACTGAATTTCTTAAAATATGTGCGTCTAACTTTTCATCTGTTAATGTATAATAATTTCCAGAATCTAAGTCAATTGTATAACTTTGATTATCAGTTAAAAAAGTAAAATGATAAAACGTATGCCCTGAAATATTATAAATGTTACCAACACAATCATTCGGTGTCGTTAATTTGCTAAGTCTCGCATTCAATCCATCATTAGAAACTGGTTGCGCTTGACCTCCTTGAGACATCAAAACACGCACCTCGGAATTTTTATTCGTTCCAATCCACACTAATCGGCTGTTTGCTGCTGCTATGCTCGCAGCGTTAACGCAGCCATACGGTATAGATAAATAATTAATTCTCTGATATGGAAATAACGATTGTGTTCCTTGGTCGTACCATATCTCACAAAATGTTTGACCAAAAATAAAAAGCAATCTATCTAAAGCAACTGTTGCAACTGTTGTAGTGGCTGCCGTTTGAATCAATCCAACATTTTCTGGCGCATCCGGCCAAACCGTACCATCATTATTATTAGATAATCTCCATTCATTAGTTAATCCATCTGCTGCAATAAAATATGTATCTTGAAATGATAAGTAAACGGCCAAAAAATCAACAACCGTTACACTAAATGTATTTGTACTGTAATTAAATACATAAACATTTTTTGTCCCATCAACGATAGCTATTTGAGATCCTAAATTCTCTGATATATAAACTTGTCCGCTACTACTTGATATTGTTGCAATTTTATTTACAAAAAATGTACCTAAATCAACCGAATAAAATCCACTTTCAACAACAGTGTAAAGTTTATTTGTAATAGTGCTAAACCAAATTCCTCTTCCTGGATTTCCATTTGCTATTTGAGCAACTAATGTATGTCCCGCATATGGAACTAATGCTCCATCTGAAACCATCATATTAAAAAATTCTTGTGATGATATCTTTGAATATCGACCAAACTTGTTACCGCTTGCAATATCAAAATTAAATTGTTGTGAAACCGGATATTGTAAACTTTTTTTCCCGCCGACTGGTAATTGATTATAGGGTAGTGTCATGGTGGAGAAAACCCGCCTCTTCCAAGATTAATTTGATTCCAATCTAATAAATAACCTTTTGATAAAGTAGATTGCTTTATAATACTAAAATCCATTACATTTAAACCTTGCAATGACTTATTAAATTTTTCATACTGAATATATGTATTAGAAGGCGGAGATACCTTAAACCAATCACATAATCGTATTGCTAGCTCATAACATAAAAAAGTTTGATAAAATTTATACAATAATGGATCCAAATCAGTATCTGGTGTTACCTCAGATAATTGAAACTTTCCAGTATACTCAAGAATAAATGCGCTCGACGGAAGCGGCCAAACATAAATATTTGCACCACCTGTTATTCGTTCAAAGTAATATTTATAAGGCAATGATTCAATATTTAATGCTCTTGGTTCTCCCCAAAAACGAACACGCTCATCTTTTTCCATCGAATATCGAACCACACCCAACACAAAATCAGCAGAATCAATTACAACCAAATTAGGTACAAAATATTTTTGCTGGCCTACAATCATTGTTTGTGATTGATGCTGATAATCAGAGATTAATTTCCCATCAATACTTTTTTCTTCCAATAATGAATTAAGCCAGAAGAGGCCATCGGCACCTTTATCGCCTGCAACCTCTTCTAAACCACGCGCAACTATTCCAGAAAGATAGTACGCTCTATTTATTAATTCAGTCGCAATCATTATTGATTCCTGATTACATCGGGAATACTAATCGCATTGAATAATCTGGTACAAGCGTTTGACCAGACTGTGCTTGTACAGTAAATCCATATTGATTAGTTGGAAAAATGTTACCATATGCTGCTAATAATGAAATTCCAGTATCCGGATCTTTTGCAACATGACTTGGATATGGATCTTTATTAGGCAATGGCGGCATTGCTACATACAGAGGATCGCCTGACATCATCAAACCACAACGATGTGAGTTTAATACCTGTGCTTGCATTCCGGCTACAAGTGGCGTATTTAAATTAGCAGCGGGATTGGTATTAGTATTGTCAAAAATTAATGCTGGAAATACCGTTGCAACAATAGTGCCCGCGCCATCAGACCCAACCTGCGCAATCGAAACCACTGAAACATGATTAGATGACACTTTATGGCCAGTAAAAGTTAAATAACGAAGATTAGTAAATGTAGGAATATTATCCAAGAAATAGATAATGTCATTAGCTGCAATAGCATTCGCATCGGATAAATCTGAACTGCTAAAGGTTAAAATAGTTCCAGTTGGATCAACTGAAACAAGCGTTAAAACGCCAGCAGGCGTGCCATTATCTTGACCAATTGTGCCAGCAAATTGAGTCGTCAACAAATTAGAACTATAAAATTCAAATCCACCATACGTTCCCAATTCCCAACTATTTGACAATTCATCATTTCTTTTTGGTACAAATTGCGATAAACCACTGTTGACAATTTGAGCCGCAAACAAATCATCAAGAACCGCTTTATAAGAAAACTTTGCACTACCAAAGTTTTTAAAATAAGCGCCGGCATTAATCAATGAACCGAATGTGCTGATGAGTTGCCCTGTAGGATTAAGAATGCTTGGATCACCATAATAACGATATGTATTAGGCGGAATTACCGCAGCAATAGTGCTCTCAACACTTGTTCCCAATTCATTAATAGATGAATTTACAAGTTTGTCTCGATAATCATTATTGTCGATGTTAAACACTAATTCTTCAGCAGTGAATGCATACGGAATAGAATATTGAGAACCAACAGTTAATGACTGTTTGCGTTGCGATACATCTTCGAAAGTTACAACGGATAAAGTGCCTTGGTCTACAAATCGAACGGGCAAATCGAATGTGACAGTCGTTCCCAATTGACCGCCCATATTTTGAAAGTTATCAAATTTTGTATTGGCTATTTCTAAAAATGGTCCCTGGTTTTGAAGGCACCCTAAACCAGAGTCCGCATATATTTGGACTGCTTGTAACGTATTCATTTAATGTCATCCTCATCAATAATAGAAATAATTAATGTGAGGACAACTGGCGATGAATTATTCTAGGTTCTACCTTTCCAGTAATTTTTGGAAGAACCAGGACGCCCATTATCACTCACACTTACATTTGAAGGTTTAGATTGGTTTGGGACATCAATTGATGCTGGAGCAGCTTTAACAGTTTGATTGTCTTTAATGGATTGTGATAATTGTCTAATGGCCATAACTTGTTTAGAAGGCGGCAAATTGAGCAAATTCCCCATTTCACCTACATTTTTATTCAAGTGGTATAAAACCTCACCGCCATTATCAACACTGTTCGCCAAATGAAACAATTGAGGTGCTTCTTGTGCTAAAGTGTTCACATTTCCAATCACATTATCATAATCATCATAACGACTACGCGCATCTGCCATTTTTGAGGAAATTTCAGCAGCTGTTTTATGAGCCTGAGCTTGCGCTTGCTGTTGTTCCCACAACTGTTGCTGGGTCTGTAAATGTGACCCAAGCAATTTATTAACAATAGGCGCTAACGTATTTTCATCAACTTGTGGCGCAGCATTCGCCTGAGGAGCCATTGCGCTTTGTGAATCACGCTGTCCCCGTTCATACGCCTGCTGTTTTGCCATCCCAACCAATGCATTGACCTGAGATTGTGGTATCAGCTTTTCTTGTGGTTGTTGTGTTGATGTATCATTATCGATTAAACCTTGCTGCATAACATTGTTTTGATTGTCTACCATTCTATTCCTCTGATGACTATTAACCCCGTCACGGTTGCGCCCTATCACACTATAGGTAGTGACCATTTTGACCGTATGATTACGTAATCCGGTTTGTCATGTCCGTCATGCTAATTCCGATAATATTTATTATCGGAACTAATTATTAACCCTGTATATAATATCTTAAATACATTGTCAAGCATTTTGATTCTGATAAGTATTATTATCGGAACTAACAGGTTGTCCAGAAACAGGTTGTTGTTGTCCTGGTTGCATTGATTGTTGTGATTGATTTAATGTGTCCGCGATATCTTTAACATGCTGCATTGCATCATTTATAATGCTATGTTCCTGTGCCTTAGCTTTTAAATGGATATTAGCGCCGTGCACCGCACGTTCGGTTTGAAGCTTATCCGATTGTAACTGTCTATCTTTATCGCTTGTAGAGGCTTCTAACAATATCCTAAGTCGTTCATTATCCGCTTGTAATTGATTCTTATCTTTTTCAATCTGCATCCACTGCTGTTCGGTCATCACATGCGCTTGTGTTTTAGCTTGGTCTGCTTGGGCTTTTAACATTTGCGGGCTTGGTGGTTGCTGTCCCTGTGCTTGTTGCATCTTTTGTTGTTGCATCTGTGTAAATTTCTGAGCCATTTCTTTTAGCTGGTCTGCTCCTTTAATATTAAGATTATCAACAATAACAGGCAGCCCCATTGTATTGATAAGTTCGCCAAATGCAGGAACGGCTTGAGACAATGAAATAATTGCTTGCAACGCTCTACTTTGTTGTAACTCGAAGTTAATCCCTGCTTTAACTGTTACATTTAATGTATAGGGGTCATAATTCATCGAAACAGAATCTTGTGTCCCATAATTTACCTTTTTAACTGCATGTTTGCCATCTTTGGCAATATAAGGCACCAATCTTTTGCCAGTATAAACTTTAGGCATTAAATGCAATATGACCTGCGCAACTTGATTTAAACCGGCTAAAAAGTTTACGATATAAGGCATGTCGACTGCATTTGATAAAGTCGCACCTTCTACAATAGCAAGTCCGGATAACTGGCCAGCATTCATATTCTCCATTGATACATTAAACGAACCCAGAATACTGTTTATAGTTTGATTCAATTGACCAAACATATTAGGTATTTCAGGAGGCAATGGCATATGCATCAATTGCTGGGGAGGTACATTAGGCGAGCCATCATCTCGAACAGTATTATAAAGCAGCGCGCTTGCCTGTTGAGGGTTTCGCCATGCATCTAAATCACTTGGATTAACAACATCTCGGCCTAACATAAACTTAGAGGTGGTCATGTTCTCAAAATCATTCGCTATCGTCTGACCGGTTAAATTTAATAATCGTTGAGAATCAATAGCATTCAATATATATGGACGTGTAAATTGTTTATTCGCGCTAACATTATTAGTGTCATTTGTCTTAATTGAATCACCATCAAAGAACACACGCGGAATCATTGGAATATCAATTTCGCTATACTTCAACACATATCCATTTATAAGCTGATAAAAACATATAATTGTTTTAGTGCTTTGACGGGTTCCGGTTATAGTCGGCTTAACCGTAAAACTAGGGACGTCCAAATTATCATAATCATCCGATGACATTGATCTCCCATCGGACAATTGACATAATGTAAATTTCTTGCGCTTTTTAACAAAAATGTCACATATAATAATAATTTTGGTTCCATTGGCATTATACGACCATGCTATATCACCAAATTTACTACTTGATTTAACAGTCTCTAAATCAATTCCATAACCCATGTCTTTGAATTCTTCGGCAGTTTTTGGGTAAACTTCCCAATAGTATTCAGCATCTCCTTTGTGAACGTCTGTTGCCAATGGGTCAAATCCACATAATGTTGGGTCTGTTACACGACCGTATTTAATGCACTTATGGAAACTCGTAGGAT
>Ga0210404_10000703_pt1 | contig 15937 bp, 24 predicted proteins | sample IncBWH28MmetaG_FD_155455 | JGI IMG/M metagenome (GOLD analysis project Ga0210404, IMG submission 155455) | Forest soil microbial communities from Barre Woods Harvard Forest LTER site, Petersham, Massachusetts, United States - Inc-BW-H-28-M | ecosystem: Environmental > Terrestrial > Soil >... | reverse complement strand
CAGCCGTCCACTTGACTTGGCATAAGTGACCTTGCCTTTTGCTGGCGCGCCCGCCTTGGCGATCGTCTTGCCATTGACTACCAGGTCTTTCACCAAATTGGCATGAAATGCTTGCCCTGCATGGGCACTGGCTGAACTGATTTGCGAGTCGGTGCGAATAGTGATGCGAGTTCCGGCGGGCACTGTTTGCGCCAAAGCCGACATTCCGAGTGCGAGTAGAAAAACTATTGTCTGCCCAAATCTGCTCAGCATGATCTCTCCTAAATTGCCGATAGCCGAAGTCTGAGGTTAATTGTAGGAAGGTTGCCAGCAGATCACGGCACACATTAGTTCTTTCGGCGGTTACGTTGGACCGAGCACTCCGGTGCAAGATGCAAATAGTTCGAGCAAATCTCCGTCGGTCCGGGACGACTCCTGATTGTTCCAATGCGATCTCTACATGAATGATTTATACGTTCGCTCGGTATCGGCGATTCCTTCGGAGATCGCACCGAGGAAAAAATCCGCGAAATCCTCAATCGCACACAATTGTGCCTCAAAGACAGGTGGGATTCTGGTGAAATCGCCTGTGAAAGATCTGCTGGAAATCGATTCTTCTCAGACATGCCGACCTTGCCGCACTGTCCTGATTTTCCGGTGGGGCATGTGGTGTAGACTCGCTGGCGTTTTCAGGGGGCGTAAATGAGAATCGTCGAACTCTCGCAAGATGAATGCAAAGAGCTTTTGAACCGCGTATCACTCGGACGGCTGGCGTGTTCCCTCGAAAACCAACCTTACGTCGTTCCCGTCTGCTTCGCCTACGAACCTGAGTACCTCTATGTCTTCTCCACAGTGGGGCAAAAGATTGAATGGATGCGCCAAAACCCCAAGGTCTGTTTGCAAGCGGACGAAATAGGAAGCCGTTCCAGTTGGGCCAGTGTGCTCGTAAATGGGATGTATGTCGAATTGCGCGAACCGCAGTACACAGCCGAAAAAGAACATGCGCGAGAGCGACTCGTGCAATATTCAGAGTGGTGGCGTACCCCGCTAGCAGAGCGGCGTGAACGTAGTAGCGATCTGTCGATAGAGCCTGTCTTCTTTCGCATCGACATTGAATCGATGAGCGGTTTGCGCGGTATCCCGGAATAAGGGTAAGAGTTGCACACCTCCCAATAGAATTTTCGTGCTGGTTATCCTCACCACTAGACACCATCTATTCCCCCTGGAACGATATTTCTCTCGAGAACACCTGGGCTGTTAGGGGCGATGCGCAAGGCGGTCACGCCGAGTACATGCTGATGAATGCTGACGCTACGTACCTGATTCCCGACAAGGTTTCCTACGAGCAAGCCGCACCGATCTTTTGCGCTGGGTATACCGTTTATAGCGGGCTCCGTTGGTCCGATCCGCAGCCGCACGAGCGCGTGGCCGTACTTGGAATCGGCGGGCTTGGGCACCTGGCGGTGCAATACGCGAAGGCTGCGGGCTTTGAGACCTTCGCGATTTCGCATTCCCCCGATAAGGACAAGATGATTCGCGAGTTGGGCGCGAATGAAATTGTCCGCGACGGTAAGAGCCTTTCGGCAGCGGGCGGCGCCGACATCATCCTCAGTACCTCCAACTCGACCAAATCCATGGTGGACAGCATTCAGGGTCTGCGCCCGGACGGCAGGTTCATCGTTATGGGCGCCGATGCGGAACCGCTTTCGATCTCGCTGATCGAGTTGCTCTTCAAGCGGATCAAAATCATCGGCAGCCAGCAGAATGGCCCCGAATATCTCTACGAAGCCCTGGATTACGTAACCCAAGGAAAAGTCAAATCGATAATTGAGACCTACCCATTGGTCGAAGCTGCGAAGGCCTACGAGCGCGTCGCGGAGGGCAAGACCCGTTTTCGCGCTGTCCTCACGATGTAATCGCCAATCCGAGCAGACACCGCTGGTTTCGAGCGGATGACGGGCAAACCGTAAAGTGGCTGATGTTGGCAGACCATCGTTGAGCGGTTTAAGGAGGACCGCGAACGATGTCTCGCAAGTCTACTTCGAAACGAACTTTGTGGCGACGTCCGCCAAATCGTTCGGATTGTCGATCGAGAATGCGCGCCCACCTGTAAGTTCGGTGATGTCGCTCAGCAACTTTGCGTTGGGAGCGCTTGCCCCCCTCGGGTCATCTGCTGTTGTGCGAGTTGTCCTCCTCGTGGGTCGGAGTCAAGAGGTTATCAACAACAAAATCGGCTACTTCGCGGCCCAATCGTTGACCAGTAGTAAGGTCAAAGCGGAAATGAACTCCGGCGAAAATGCGGCTCAAGGTAGCCTCTTCTGCAGCATCCGAGATTCTCGAGAACGACCGCTGCACTCCCGGCAGAACTTCAGAGGTGACATTGAAGTTGAAGTGGTCCGTCTTGAAGAACGAAGTCAGGACACGAGCCGCAGCAGCGCTAATAACCGCGTGGGCGCCCGGGTAGGAGGGGTCTGGCGTGGTATTGCCCACTTGTGGAAGCCAATTCGGATCAGCTGCCGTATCGGGGTTGTTGTCCGTGTCCGCGGCCCGGATGGCGGTCACCGGTCGCCAGAAATTGTATGTGTATTTTGTATCATAGAAGGCAATCACAGCATCGGCGAGTGTCAGATTAAGCAGCGCAAACAGGCGGGCGTTTTGCGCAGTGGTCAAGTTATGGGCCACCGACGCCGTTTGTGCCACCTCATTCCAATAGTTCTGAATTGCCCCATTCCAAAAGTGGCCGGTGAGCGCCTGATCCGCGGAAGCGGTCGTGCTTTTGACGATCCCCAGCGATTTAACCTCATTGAATGCGTCTGTGTATGTATCACTGGTCAACTCTGGCGGAGGACCGAGACGGAACTGACTGGCACGTTCGAGGGCGAAAGGAGTAACGCGGGACCAATGTGTGAATTGAGGCTGCTTAGGAAAATTGGGTGGGGTGGACTGGTAATCTCCCGGGGCGTTGCCGAAGACAAAAGGAGCTGGTATAGCGTTCGATCCGTCATTGCTGCGCAGCGCCAGGATACGATCCGCAACAGTTTGTCCTATGGCGACACCTTGAACCTTATCCTTTCCGTCTGGAATTTGGGCCAAGGACTGTTGCAGTACGGCATCGAGGGCCGTTTGGAACGCCGGATACAACGCGAGCAGAACTTCATGGGCCGCCGCTGCGGCAGCGGCATCCTGCGAGGCACTTCGTGGTACACCTGAGAGCTCTGCCAGGTAAGGCTTGTGTGTGCTGTCAATGACGTTGACAGCGTCATAGATTGCTGCGTGCATGATTGCAAAGCTGCGAGTAGTGTGAACAGTTGCAGGTTGAGCACCAGGGGTGCGAACAATCACGAGAAGTGTTCTGTTCCACTGCACAACCGGGTTAGCCGATTGGGCTGAGGATCCTCCTGGATTCTGATCTTCGCCAACCGTCGAAGCAACACTTGACCCGGTGACCTGGGCCGAAAGACTGGCACACAGAAATGCTAGCGTAATCAACGTCTTTGCCATAGGGCCTTGTCCTCTTTGTTTGTATTTTGGTTTTGTCTGGACAAGAGCGGCAGAGCTGGTCGTGCGACACATCAGCAGCGTCCACCCGCTCTCACAGTTATCAAGAACTAGGAAGCAAGGGAAATATTCCCTGAACCACCTGTGATTACGAAAAAAAGAATCGTGAGCGATTGAACACCACTTTCCTGTGTAATCAGCATCCAACTCCTTAGAGGAGGTTGGCCGCCTAATGGCGACCTAACAGGTGGTGCTCCTGCCTGACAGTTTGTGTTCGCAAGTCCGCCGTGTCAGGGAAATGCGACAGACACGCCGGTCAGAAAATAGGTGAGTGACCAAGTCACCTTGCAGCTAGCACTGCTGCGCAAGATTGTGCCTAGGCTTTTTTCAGTGCAAATTCAGGCTGATATTCCGAAAATAATCAACCGCCGATGTGGGCTTAATCACTGTAGGATTATTGTTCCAGAGATGGCAACGCTGAGGACTAAGCGATGAAAACAAAATACTCGAAACGGTTTGCCGCTTGGGGGCTTCTGGCGCTTCTGCTGTTACCGCCCTCGTTCATCCGCCTTCAAGCGCAAAGCAAAGCCCGAAGCGAAAAAGACAGCGAGAAACAGGCGACTCCTCCCATAGAGCTGAAAGTAGGCGACATCGCTCCCGATTTCACATTGCTCGCTTTCGATGGCAAGGATCTTAAGAAAGTTTCGCTGCGCGACTACAGAGGAAAGAAGAACGTCGCCCTCGCATTCTTCGTTTTTGCTTTTACTGGGGGTTGAGCGCAAGAAATGAAAGCCTTCCAGCAGAATCTGGTGAAGCTGGAGGGTGCCGACACCCAGGTTCTGGGTGTGAGTATGGACAGTCCGTTTTCGAATTTTGCCTTCGCTCAACAGAGCGGAATCACCTTTCCTATGCTCGGCGACTGGGGAGGCCCAGTGACGCGCAGGTACGGGTTGACCGAGAAGTTTGATATCGAGGGAGTACCGATGGAGTCGGCTCGGCGCGCCACGTTTCTCATCGATAAGTCAGGGACGATCATTCACGAGCAGGTCGGGGATGCAGCGGTAGATCCGTCCAAAACCGTGGAAGCATGCGAGCGGCACAAGCTGAAAAACTAAGGCAGGGACTACTCCACCCTTGCCGGTGCTCTTCGCGATTTGAGGATACTTCGACTTGGCTGATGTTCTTGCAAACGCCGGGAATCTGTCTCGCTTGTAAAGCAGACATTTGGCGGTTTCCTCGGCTTGCGTTGTTCTCGATATCCAGCACATCGCTTGGACATTGACCGCCGCGCCCCGGCCAAGAGGCGCCACCTCACAAACCTGTTCTGCGCTTCCTTTGCAACGACTGACTAATTAGGTCAAGGAACAAAACAGTCAGTCGGAAGCTGCACTACGCCCGGACCGAGATAACCCATCAGTCGAGACAATTATCTGACAATCACTTTACAACTGATCCGTATCAGAATCGTGATCGCTGAATCTAACCCCTGGAAACCGGCTAGGTGCTGCAACTTCGGAAATTAAGGCTTAAGCGACCCAGTTCTCAGTACGGCATTCAAACGCTGGCGCCTTGATGTGGTCAGGAGTCCACTTCGTTCAGGGAGATATTTCTCGACTTGGGGAATATCTTCCGCTCGGAGTTTCACATTTGGCACGGGTACACAAAACTATTCCAGGATCGGAGTGTAGAACACGTGAAAAAAGAGAATCTCCCCACATCTGTCTCAATTGAAACCACGGCCACAGCCCCAACGGAAGACCTCGACTCCCGCTGGCAGCGCGTCGTTGAGCGACGCTCCTTTCTGAAAGGCATCGGAATGGCCGGTGCAGCGCTGTCGGCCGGCACACTATTGGCGTCTGAAGGCAGAGCACAGTCCTCATCAGGCGAGCGCGAGCTCTCGAAGGGCGATATCGCGCTTCTTCAGTTCGCACTCTGGGCTGAACTTGTCGAGAGTGATCTGTGGACCCAATACGCGGAACTTGGCGGAGTCGGACCTTCCGGTGGCGGAGCAGCTCAGGCGAGCGAAGAATTCCAGGGATTCATCGGAGGAAATCCAGCCTACGCTCTGGCGCTTCAAAACCTGGATGGCGACATGCCTCAGTACATTACAGACAACACCGATGATGAACTGAGCCATTCAGCCTTTCTCACGGGTTTTTTGAAGTCCAGGGGAGTAGTGCCGGTCGACCTCGAACCATTTCGAAGGTTGCCGAGCAGTCAGGCGACTGGGGCACGGCAAATCAAGCGGATTACCAACCTCATGAACCTCAACGTCGACATGAGTTGGTACACCCGGTATCGCAGTGGAAAGAACCCAGACTTGGGTGCGGCGTTTAAGGGACCCTTCGTCATCACAAACCAACCCGCGATTCCATTAAACGATACGGACACTCCCCCTGCAACCAATCCCACAGTTCCCATCACGGGCCGAGATGCCGAGCGCATACAGGCGATCGCCAACACCGCCGGATTTCACTTTGCGTTCATTGAGCAGGGTGGTGCGAGCCTCTACCCGACGCTGGCCTTCAAGGCAACCGACCCAACCGTTCTGAAGATTCTGGTCAGTATTGGCGGAGTCGAGATTGATCACTTCGGGCTGTGGCACGATAAGGGTGCCAACGCGGTATCTCAACCCTTAGCCGGTGTGGTCGATCCCGTGACCGGCCTAACATTTCCCGATCTAAACAACCCTGCAACCGAGCTCACTCAGACCAACAAGATTCTGCCTGAGCCATGCAATTTCATCAGCAAGAGCCTGCCGCGCTGTTCGGTAATCCGACCGACCTCCACGCAGCAGGGAGGCGCGGTGGCAACGGTGAAAGCTTTCACTGATGACGGGCTTTTTATCGGTCAATCGGCTGCATTTCTTCAGTTATCGATGCAGCTGGCCGTCGCCGCGGACTCGGTCGAACGCGGGTTTTGATTGTTGTGTGTTCTCTCCTTTGCTCCACTGGCGGGCGCTGTAACTAGTTAGCGGTCGCAGCGCCTGCATTATTACCACTGGCCGCTTTGAGCTCACTTGCGCTCATCGCCCAACTTAGGGAGCACTTATGTTTGAAGGTCTGTTTCAACCGATGCATTTGCTGGTGATTTTCGGAATTGCTTTGCTTGTGTTCGGACCGAAGAAGCTTCCCGAACTCGGCAAGGGAATCGGAGAAGGTATCCGCGGCTTCAAGGCAGCGATGAAAGAGGAAGACAAGCCGGCAACCACAGAGGCGATCATTGTCAACGACCAGGTAAAGGGCTGAATCATGGGTTTTGGGACGGAAGTACTTTTCATGATTATCCTCGGACTCGTGGTGTTGGGCCCGAAACGGCTGCACACGGTGTTGCAACACGTGGCGCAGATGAGAGCTGACTTCGAGAAGGCAAGCCGCGGCGTCAAGTCTCAGCTTGCGGCAGAACTTGAAGGCGTTCCTCAGAACCTCAAGACCGAGTTCACGAATAGTGAAAACGCAGAAGACAAGAAGCCTGGACGAGTCGGCCAAGGCAACCCCGGCCTTGGCAGAGAGATCCCATCTCCCGCAAAAGATAAATCCAGGCGGAGAATCCGCGCATGGCCAACCTGAAACCAATTTTGGCCGGCCTTTGCGCTTCCGCACTCAACTACCTTTGCTTTCTCACTTGGGTGCACTCGAAAGCTGCGTCATTCGCTGAAGGGCAAGACAGAACTGACTGGATTGCAATAGCAGGCAGCCATGCTCACGTGGTGCATTCGCTTGCCTTTTGGCTGCTCGCAATCGTCGCCTTTGGGGTGGGGTTCTTCGTGTTCCGCGATGTTTAGTGCTGACAGTTGTAGTAAGCAGCGTTCTCACAAGTTTGCGCCGTTTCTTCGCCCAGAACAGGGCATTTTGAGTGGAGTCGAGAAGAGGCGCAGTGACGTTAGCCTCCCGGTGGCGATTGGTCAGGTTTTCACCTGGCCGCCGCAGTCCGGTTTGGCATGGTGCTGTTTCCTCTTGCCGAGTAGGCCCGGGGAATTTCGCCCCGAGCCTCTCACAGATCCGTGCTTGACCGTCTCCGGTCACACGGCTCGTGCCACCCCTGGAAGGCTGGCGCCTTCCGCCGAGACCATCTTCGGAGTCATTCTTTTCGAGAGAGTAGTTGCCCTCCAAAAACTGGCTGACCACAAAAGCGGTTAATCGCAACACTGCGTCGAGCCGCACGCTCATGTCCGACATGAGGTTGGGCTCGCTCTTCGCGCCCAGCCAGTCAAGCAGGCCTCCGGCGAATTCCTCGGAGTGAGCTTCGAAATCCGCTCGGTAGTTGAGTTCCTTTCGCACCGCAGCCGGAAGACGTTTCCCGGTTCTGGCGAAGTGCTCTCGCCAAGTGGGGTACAGGTGATCCGCAATCCCCTCCACGTGACGAATCCACTGCTGTTTCACGTCCCTGACGACGTTCTTCGGTGCATCCGTGGCCGTGAGTCCAGCCCAGCCACGCGCGACTCGAACGCGCCCGTCAAGAATCTCTTGCAGTAAGTTCGCAGCTGCATGTAGTTCACGAGGCCTTGCTTCGGAGGTGGGACCAGTTCAGTCGGAAACGGAATGCGGAGGAGGTCTCTGCAGATCAAGACTCGCGCCTCGTCCGCAACTCGGCCCTTGCAGAGCTGGTCAGCAAGATCGAGGCGACGCTTGAGTTCAGAGAATCGCGCTTCGCCAACATTGTCGAGATCGACCAGCAGTTCTAACAGCGTGACGATGCTAAGCGGCCACCCGTGGCCCGGACGATGGCGAAGCAAATACTTCCATTCGCTCGGCGGAATCTTGCCACTCTGCGCGTCGCCGAAGATGTTGGTGTCGAAGAGCGGGACGGAGCGCACGGGCTTCGCTCTCAACGGGTGACTGCCGTGCGCCCTGACGAGCGAAGTCTGAAAGGCGGGAGAACCCTGCACTTCTGAGTATTACTGGGACGGTCGCGTTCATTGACGGCCCAGCGAAGGTGGAATATCAATCGAAGCACGTAACAACGGGGCTGGAGGGTCCTTCCTTTCTCAGAGGGAGAAATTCCGGGTATCCGACCCAGCCTCGATTCAATTGAAATATGCCAATGTACAGGCCTCCAATTAAGAGAGCGGTCCGTAAGGCGGCGCCCTCTCTTCTTTGTCCTACCTGCGGCGCGAAGCCCGGAGAGCGGTCCAGGCATGAATCTGGCCTGCGCAGAGACCCCCACCGTGCTTGCCGCAAAATTATGACCGGACTCAACAAGAAGACTAGATAGAACGATAGAACTGGTACACTTCACGGCTATGCCAAATATCACCTCGGTACTCAATCAACTAGAACGGGAACGCACCCGTCTCGCAGTCCAGCTCGAACGTCTTAACAAGGCGCTCTCGGCGCTGACTGGCGCGAGCAACACCCGGAGAGGTAGAGCCATCTCCGCCGCAGGTCGTGCTCGGATCGCCGCAGCACAGCGCGCTCGCTGGGCGAAAGCTAAGGGGAAGGTCGTCTCCATCGCCAGACGAAAGAGAACGCTGTCGGCTGCCGCGCTTGCCCGCATCCGTGCTGCGCAGCGGGCGCGGTGGGCAAAATGGAGGAGAGAGAAGAAGGCCTGACCTCCGAGGTCAAATGATGGCGACTCCCCCCATCTCCAACGATCACACAATTAAGGTGCTCCAGTCTGAATTGGAATACAGGCGAAGCAAACAGGGGAGCATTTTTACCTGGAGTAGTGCAATTCTCGTCGCCATCGCTGGTAGTCCTCTTGTCCTCGGGACTACGCTACAGCGCCTTCAGAAGATCTTTGTCTCGATCGCAGTCATTATCCTCGCATTGATGGTCTTTCTTTGGCTTACCTACAACGCGGACCGCGAGTCCCGCACAGCCGAAAGATTGGAAGAATTAGCGGCTTGCGATCTCGGGCATAAGAGTCGTCGGGAGCTTAACAGGCGATCAACGCTCTCTCCTTTTGTCGGCTACAGAATGGCTCTTATTCTCCTCGCAGTTGCTGCACTAGTGGCAATCTGGTGTTGGACGTAGTCCCGTCGAAAAGTGCCTTTCGTTAAAGTAAGGGAACTAGACACTCGGAGGGGCAATGAACTATTGCGGAGTCGTCGAGGTCAGAAGCTTAGAAGGTGCGCTCGGCGCGACATGCGGGCGCTCGGCTGAATCGCAGTGCACTCCGAACGCTCCGAACTGTGCGGCGAGAGCTTCTGTCCATCATGCCTGACCTTCCACCAGAGCGAGCATCCCAAGCCAGTCAAGCAGAGCCATACCGGGCGGAAAAAGCGAAAGACTGCCTAGACTGCTATTCTAGCGGGAATGGTCATCAAGATTTCTCTTGTCGAGAATATCCTGTTCAGGTGCGGCGCGCTGTCCTCGGTCGTCGTGGCCTGGGAACTGGACAGACGAACGTCGTGTCTGATGCCGCGCGGATGAGAAGCGTAGACAGTATTACGAAGTAAGGGTGAAACTCGAATGTGGAGGTCACCATGGCAAGCCGCGGCGAAGAACTTTTCAACCAACTCCGAACTGTCCAGGCCATTAGGGCTCTGACTAGGCAAACTGAAGATGTTCACCTCGACTGCAAGGAGTGGCCTGCTAAGGACGAGGACGCGCAGAACTTCGCGAAACACATTCGCAGGCGCAGCTGGCGTTTGCTGGACGAACTACGAGAGTTCGAAGTTAATCCAAACATCTCCGAGAACGATCCCGACATTCAGGCGGCATGGCTTTCGTCGCACGCCCCCGGACAGACAAGCTCATCGAGGCGAGTATTCAGTGGGCCGAGCGGATCATGCAGAAAATTGACGAGCGATTCTCGCCAACTCAGTAGCAGCTGCCTCTTCAGACGGGACCCTACCCTAGCCGCTTTTGCTCAGAACGACATGCCGTTAGACAGCTGCGAGGACCGAGTCGTCCGTCTTGACAGGCTAGGAAATTGGGAATAAGAGTTGGTTTTTCCACCTCCCAAGGAGTACGCGATGAATATCGGAGAACCGCTTCGTACCATCATTGTTGAACCGCTTGAGCTGCCGGTGAACGTCCCGACCGCCGAGCCGGAGCCTGAACCGCAACCGCAGCAACCTCAGCCGGAGCCCGAACCGGCATCGGTATGAACATCCCCGACTATGTCGCTCCGATAGTTGGATACCGTGCCTGGCAATGGAACTGCGGGGGATGGAATCCGCACTCTGCTCCGCTCAAGTCATTCAATAACGAATGGTGGTCGCCTCGCCATGCGCTAGCCGCCACCTGTAGCGCATCTTTTGGTTGGGCGCCTGTGAGAGGTGCCGAGGTGGTGCATGGGCGTCATGAAGCACCGCAAGCAACATGCACATGCGGCATTTACGCAGCCAAGAGTTTCGATCATCTGCGGGATCAAGGCTACTCAAGGCGGGGCATCCGTGGCGAGGTATACCTTTGGGGCAATGTCATCGAACATCAAAGTGGATGGCGCGCCCAGTTCGCTTATCCCAAGACCCTGGTGTTATCGCCTGAGAGCCTCCTGTCCGGAGGATTTGTCCAACTTGAACTGGGCAACGTGGAACTCATGACTTACCTGGATAGTCTAACGGCCTATGGCACCGACATATTCTGGGCCTACGAGAAAAAGCCGACAATTTTGTGGAGCTTCAGGTCAGGGTACGAGACAGTCGGACTCGAGTCTCTGCAGGAAGCCCTTCGTAGCGAGTCCTTGATTATGTGCGAGGCGGATCGTCTCCGCTCGGACACGCACCTGCCAGTATTTAAGGGTTCAAGCCGTCTCTCCCAGCGTGAGCTTAAGATTGTGAGATACCTGACTCAGGGCCTGACCAATCGCGAAATCTCACAGCGCGCTGGGATCGGGCACCTTACGTTGAAGAACTGCCTTTCCCACATCTTCGACAAACTCGAAGTTTCGAGTCGTCTGGAGCTTCTCTCGCTGACCTTATCCAAGACATCGCGGTGCTAATGCGTCTGGAGCTGGCTCCGTTGCTGCCATTATCCAAATCGTAAATGGGCCCTTCGGACAAGCCCCTGCGTAATGATATGGTGCAGGAAGGGGTGACAGGGATATATATCGTAAAGCGATACTCCCCGTTTGGATGGTCTCTCCCACCGATCATTACCTGAGCTGAAGTCCTCGACGGCGGGTATCGACGTGGGTGCTAGAACTGAACGCTTTCAGCATTCTCTCGAATCGCCTTCAATGCCTAAGGCACATCGTAGCGAGGTGTTGTTCGGATCGAAATTCAACCATTGTGTCCGAGCACTTCGTCGGGAAGCCTTGGTATTGTGCCAACAATGTTCCAGACAGTGCCACGAAACCGTTCGAGATAGCCAATGCGAAAACGATCATACGTCGCGACGCCCACCCGACTGTTTCAATGAAATCGTGGGAACCGCTGGCTTCGTAATTCTTGTTGTCCCAGAGATTCATGGCCGGCAATTCTTGCGATAGCTTTTGGAACTGGAGCTGATTCGGCATAATTTTATATTCTTTTTTATAAGAGGAACTCTGCCCACTCGTGTTTCGAGGTTTCGCTCGACCGACAGTTGCTGTCTGCAAGGACTCGGTGAAGTTGTCATCCTTCACCGTACAATCACTTGACACTCTTCTGACAAATCCGACCAATCGAGTTCTGCTTCACTGAATCAAATCTGTATACACACTGCTTTGGTAATTTCTGGAATGAACGTTCGACATTTCGCGGACAGGGCTGCGTGTGGTCGAGCTATCAACCTGGAAGAAAGTAGGGTGTGATCACGACTTATCGTGAATTATCTCAAAAAAGTGAGGAAGAGAATGCAGAGCTTGATGAAGTTTGTGTTTGTTGCATTGACAGTTCTGTTTGGGGCAGCGCTGGTCACATCAGCGCATGCTCAAAGTAGTAACCGCGTTGTGGTAGACATACCCTTCGATTTCTCGGTGGGAAGTACTCTACTGAGAGCGGGCAACTACAAGGTTGAGGAACTGCAGTCCGGAATTCTTGTTTTCAACGGCAACGACGGGCAGGACCACCAGTTTGTCTTGACTGTCGGCGAAGAAGCCTCTAACCAAGATAATCAGCCTAAGCTCATATTTACGCGATACGGAGACGGGACATTCCTGAACAAAGTGTTCCTATCCGGTGGCGATGACTACCGCCAGTTGTTGCCAAGCAGCAGGGAGAAGAAGCTGATCCAAAAACGAACTTCCGGCGAGGAGCTTTCTCTGCTGGTCCAGTCAGGTCGTTAATTGCGTCTTAGGTTGCCCGGAACTACTCAGCCGCATCACGAGTACTGCAAATGGCGGTTCGCGTGATGCGGCCAGCGCCGCAAGAGATATGCAACGCTTCCTACGAGCGTGCCAAGGCTGGCCCACTCGCGCTGCGGGTTGTTTTAGTCATGACGCAGATGGCGACTCTTTTTGCTCTGGCACCGGCGACAATCTACGTCTTATTGACAGAACTCCTGAAGAGGCACCGTTGAGCTCGCTACGTGCTGTCCAGACGAGCAACACCGGGATCTTCATGTTTAGTGTTTGAGGTGATCTACGGCGAGACCTGGGCAGCAGATCTCTTCTTGATAGCGAAAATGGTACATCGAAGAAATGGCGAACCCAATGTCGCTTTCGGTTCCTGTGCTTTAACTCAACGGGTTCTCGTAGGAACAATTTGTGGCGATCCCTGAAGCGAAGACTAGGAAACGAAGCCACCAGTTTCTTTGTTTTCAGCGAGAACATGAAAAAGGGTGTTCACGGCAGATTGCTTTCTACGCGATCTCGTTCTCGATTTCCCCTGGCTCGCATTGCTGACTGGGTGAACTGATTACCACTGAGACGGAGCCGCCCTAAACGATAAAGTGCGTGCTTATCATCGTAGAGAGGAATAGTTGATGTGAGAGCCGTAATCAATCGCTATACCCCAGGGCTTGAAAAACCGAACACGTTCGCGGCATACCTCAGGACCTCCTCTTCGTCTGTGCCCGCCCACGAAAATTCCCGGACTTCTGAGGTCAATGCCGTATTGTTAATGCCCCCGAACACTTAGATATTCAAGCGAGCATCGCTGCCGTGCGAACCTAGTTTATCTTCGAGTCTCTCTCGCTGCACTACGCTTGTTTGTCTTAGGCCGTGGAAAAGGGGGCAGTATGAAAAAGAAGTGGATCGTAGTCGCGTTGTTGATCGGGGTTGCACTTCCAGTTATGGCCCAAAAAAAGGAAGAGGAACGGGTTGAAGAGGCGGGTAAGGTCGTGAAGGAGATCTTAAACGTACCGGACGGCATACCGCAGAACGTGCTGGACAAAGCGGACTGCGTCGTGGTGCTGCCATCAGTAAAGAAATTTGCCTTGGGAGTCGGCGGCAGCTATGGAAGAGGTGTAATGACCTGCCGTGGCGGCCAGGATTTTAAGGGAAAATGGGGCACGCCTACGATGATGGCGCTCGAGGGTGGCAGTTTCGGCCTGCAATTGGGAGGAGAAGCAACCGATTTCGTGCTACTGCTCATGACCTCACGCTCTGCCTCCAGCATTTTAAGCAGCAAGGTAAAGCTCGGTGGGGACGCCTCAGCGGCGGCGGGTCCAGTTGGACGAACGGCCTCAGCAGAAACTGATGTGGCTCTGAAGGCCGAGATACTAACCTATTCGCGTGCCCGTGGAGCGTTCGCCGGTGTCTCTCTGGAGGGTTCTACACTGCGGCCCGACAACGACGCAAACAAACATCTGTACGGGAAAGAAATACCGGCAAAAGAGATCGTGAAAGAGGGCACAGTACCTGCGCCGCCAAGTGCGGAGACTCTTATTGCGACGCTGGACAAGTCGTCCCCCGAAAACAAATCATCAAGGAACTAGCGAAAAGCCCGCGCAAGGCCCTTTCCCGAGTCCAGGCAGGGTGTGGTTTTGCCGCCCATGCTTCCATTGGCGGATCGGGGCTAAAAACCAAGTTAGCAATTGCGCAGTCGTCGCTTTTCGGAGCTCTGCGAATACCGTTCTGCGAACCAATATTCCCTGATCCTGTGCCGAAGTTCCCTATCGTGTTGTGTTAAGACTGCGTCCGAAATCGCGGAAGACTCAAGCGCTTCCAGCAGTTGCAGCGATCATGGGGATCATTTGATGCCGAGTATGGTGCGAAATTCCCTATATTTTTCCCTGTTGCCAGGGAGTTCCACCAACCGAGGTTCAAATTGAATTCCGCCATCGCCACCCAGGCTGGCTCGCAATCGAGCGGGTTTCGACACTGTTGTTCAAATGCGGAAATCGCCTGCATGTAAACCCATATTGCGGCGGGAGATGGATTTTCGAAGAACCGCGAATTATTTATGCGATCGGAAGGGAAGCGTTCTGTATGATCCACCGCTCGAACCCGCTTCCGGCGGGCTGCAGCTTGCTGAGCAGCTTAGCCGCCTCGCTTGCGGTCTCGCTGAGCGTAAAAGTTCGCGGGCAGGCCCAACGCCGAGGCTCAGGCTGGCTTCGCGAATTTAGGGAGATGAGCTCCAGAACAAGCTCGCGCATTCGTCTACGTCGTGCCGCACAGGAGGCCCGTTCCATGAAATCGTGGGACTCGCTGATTCTTGAATACGATTCGTTCTAGTTCTTGAACAAACGAGATGCGCACGCATGGCCCGATCACCCTGTCGGGCTTCTTCAGCTTTGGTACCTCATTGCCTGCCAAAATTACACGACAACCCTCAAGGAACAGTTGAGCGGAATCCTCTTTAGCTTTGGCACGGCAAATGCTTATCCATCTTGGGGAAGTGCTCCAGACACCCAGAGACGCTCAGCGGAGCAAGATTTGAAGCGTTTCAGGCTCTCCCTTTGCTTGAGTGAAACGCACTCTTTCCCAAGGCCCGGAACCCCAAAACTGATTTCTGCGAGGTTTACCAATGAAAGATGCTCGCGATGTGCTCCGGCAGAAAGAAACAGATCGTGCCCGCCTCCAACGCGAAATCGAGGCTCTTCAACTCGTAATTCCTTTACTCACCGATGATCCGCAACTGCCTGAGCGGAAGACCGAGTCATCCACTCAGCAACAGGGCACGGGTACCGATGGGCCTTTTTTTGCGTCGATCGGGGAGACAGAGTCACAGTTGTGGAACACTGGGAAGCATCGTCGCTAAACTAGGAGGTGATCGAGGTAATAGGATCTGTCGTTGCCTTGCAGTCGTTCATTGATCGCTACCTGCGCGCCGATGTCCCCGGTATCGCCTACAACTTGGATATCTCCAAGATCTGTCGGGCTGATCCGCAATAGCCCCATCGCACCTGCACTAGTGAGTTCGACAAACCGGCCTATCCACGGTACGCTGATTGGCATGACGGGTCTTTTGATTGCTGCCCTCATTGTCCTTGCGCTTTGGGCTGGTAGTCGTGTGATGGCTCGCGTCAACCAGCCTTAGAGAGCTTTCGACGCCAAGATCCCATCTCATGCCAGCCATGGCAGGGGTCTACAACTGCGCTTGCTGAGTTGTGCTTCCATTTAGTGACCTATTCGGGTTATTCTCTACACATCCCCTCCCTGTCCCCCCAAACGCTGCTCGAATCGAGGCACTGTGTTGGCTTTCGAG
>Ga0210404_10000700_pt1 | contig 15982 bp, 14 predicted proteins | sample IncBWH28MmetaG_FD_155455 | JGI IMG/M metagenome (GOLD analysis project Ga0210404, IMG submission 155455) | Forest soil microbial communities from Barre Woods Harvard Forest LTER site, Petersham, Massachusetts, United States - Inc-BW-H-28-M | ecosystem: Environmental > Terrestrial > Soil >... | reverse complement strand
CGGGAAAGCTTGATGGATAGAATTTCATGTCGGTATCTGGCGTTTCTCCGACGGCGCGAGCGCTTCCGGCACCATGAGCTTCCACGTGGGCACCCAGCGATTTCCCGGGCGCTTGCTTCCGAGGTAGGCGACGCCCGGCGGAAGTTTTCGCAGAAACGTGTCGCGTGGTGTCCCGCGAAAGAAGAGCTTGTCCGCGTGCCGGTCCAGAAGAAAACCCAGCCGTGAGTATAGCCAGGGTTTGTGGAGGAGTTTCAGATATTCGAGCGCTGCGTCAAAGTTGAAGGACGGAAACATGGCCAGGGATTTGTCGAGTTCTTCGACACCTCCGCTGTAGTCGAGGTACAGCAGGCAATCGACAAAGGACCGTTCCCTGTCGGTCACGAGGGCGTGGTCGGGTCCGAGGCTGACGTGAAGGAGCTTCCGCTGCTCGTTATGGAGAGCACGGGGCGGAGCGACGCGTTGGTAGGTCACATTATCGAAGACCACATTTTTTCGGGGACGCGCGGAAAGGTAGTACACGGTCTGAAACACTTGGTTTGCCACACCGTGCCATTCGAGCGCGGAATGAAAGGCGACAACGGCATCTTCGCGAAGCGCCGCCGGAACTCGATACTTATTGAGCGGTGTGGCGGAGAGCGTTCCGGCGTAAACGCCGCTCGCCAATTGCCGGACGCGGCCCTGGCGCTTCAGACGATATAACATATTAAGGATGGAACGGCTGTGCGCGTCCTTGCCATAGCTGTCGCGAGCCTCCTTCAGCGTGAAGAGAGGAGCGGATTGCGCGAATTGGGTGAAGGAAACATGCACGTTCATAACATTCTCACATAAGCTATAGAATACACACTATCGATGTGTGTAGATGAAGGTGTGTGAGAATCAAGAACAAATGTCATTCTCATATAAGACTATTATAACATACTACAAGTATGTCTAATAGAATGTATGTGAGAATGAAAAGACGCAGTACAAGGACCTGCGCCGTCAGGGCGAGGTGGAGGAGGGGAACTGTGTTCGGCTGAACCTCCCGGTTGTGTGTTTGTCAAATTCGAGTTCGTTTGCTGGCTACTCGAAAAGAGCCGGCTGAGCCCATGCATCATCGGGGTCTCGAAAGTTGCTCAGCCCAACGCCAACCAGGCGAAAGCGCTGCTTTGGACTCAAGGCCACACGTTCTCGGAGGGACAGGGCGATGCGTTTCATGGGCAGGAACTCGTTACCCGATAGTGAGTCTGGGCGGAGAAGCGTATCAGTAGTCTTAGAAGTTTGAGGGTAGGGAGCGATGATTGAGAGCCGTAGTCCGGTTACTTCTCCAAGTTTGCCGTGAGCTGCACTTCCGAGCCGGGCTGTACCGTGATCTCGCGCGACCAGTCCTTATACCCGGATATCTTCACGCTGACGGTATGTTTCCCCGGTGACATCTTGAGAACCGCAGGGGAGTTCCCCACAAACTCTCCGTCCAATGAAACATCCGCACCTGTTGGGTTGGAAGAGACATTCACAGTTCCGTTTGCAGCCTCTAAACTCGTGCTACCGGCATTGGTATCTGCGGTCTTTGTGGCAGGTTCCTGTTTTTGATCAGTTCCCTTCGCGACGTCCGTCTTGACGCCTACGGGAACGAACTCGCGGTCCTTCTCACCCACGGAGACGGGAACTCCCGATACGCCCTGGAGTGCGACTATGATTGCGCGATAGTTGTCCTTGTCGCCTTGCAAGAGAATCCCACCCGTTTTGTTGTCTGGGGTCGTGTACTGGATTCCGATGTAGTGAAGCCGTGTCTTGTGAAACAGCCCGAATAGAGCTACAGGGGCAACTAGAATAGCCAGAGCGACCATCGTTCCGACACGCCGATGTGCTTCCTGCCCATAGCTGAGTGACGTTACCGACTTCGGTGGGATTTCAAGTTTCTTGCCGTCTTTCAGTGCCAAGGTAATCATGTCCGGCGTGATGGTCAGATGGTTGTTCCAGTCTTTGGGGTCCACCTTCGAGTCAGCTGATCCGCCGTTGTACCGCACCTTGTCGAATGAATTGCCTTGTCCCCAAGTGGCAATCGCAGAGCACAAAATCAGAGCCACGAACTTGCGCAAGACTTGCATGCTGCCCCCCCACGAATTCGTAGAACAATGAAGCCAGATATCTGTTGATGACGATATCAGAACCTAACGCGGTCGGCGGGTCTTGTGCTCAATACAACAGCTTGGAATGGTATTCTTGGAGTGTTACTGGTATTCGCCGTTCGCTCTTATCGCCCTAGCCTCGAATGTTTTCCAAAAAAGTAAACCACGGCGACGGCCGTCCTGATGTTGTTTTGGGCTTTAATCACCGACGCAGCTTCAAAATATGAAGTTCTCAGATAATCAGCGCCGATTCGAACAGCCACAGAGTCTGAAATCCAGTATTCAACTCCGCCGCCAACCGCCCAGGCGAACTTATTTACCCATGCCCCGGCAATTGAGCCACCACCATTGAGGAGAATCGGACCCGTCACTCTGGCAGCCCCGGCCAATCCGTGCACGTAAGTAACAAGACGACGATGAACAGTCGGATAGAAGACAGGTCCTCCCAGGTAGCTCAGAATGTCGCTGTGACGCCGCGAGCCACCGACATTGGTGGCTCGTACATAACCCAGATCAGCCCTGATTGCTAAGCGCGAATGTAGACCGATGGTGAGGCTGGCATCCGCCCCGCTCAAGCCGACTCGATTGGAATAGCTATCCGAACGTGTCAGGTAGGAATATCCAAGGCTTGCGTCAATGGTTCGTCCGTGTGCGGCAAAAACCGGCGATTGCGCGGAAGCATGAGCAGCGCACAGCGTTACACAAAATACTGCGAAGAGGTTCTTCATCGAGAGACTTGCCTGCGATCCCGAAGCTCAACTAGTTTCGATTTGGTCGCTTCAGAGGTTTTTGGCAAAAGGGGGCACACCACGGTTCATTGACAGGTTTGGTGACGTTGGTTACGGGACAGGTAGTTCCCGGATTTATCATCGCTGGCGTAATGAAAATCACTTCATCTGGATTGTTATTGGTTTGGATCAGATCGGTAAATTCAAAAGTGGAGCCGTTCCAGTGCACTCGGCTGATCACACTGTTGTATTGATTCGAGATGATGGCGTCCCCTTTGAAGGCCGCAAATTGACCGATGTCAGCTTTGAGGACATTTATCATCCAATCGGCCACGTACAACCCCTCAACCGAGCTGCCGCTCGTTCCCATGTTTAGTGGCACAAAGGAGATTGAAGGCGCTCCTGAAACCGGATGGGAACCATTCACGACACTTATCCTGCCGGTAGCGTCTATCGCTCGCATGAGGCCAGAGCTTTCTGCCATGACAATCAACTGCCCATCGAACGGGCCAAAACCAGCACCGATCGGTACGATGTCCATTCCCCAAGCGTCTTCTCCGATAGAAGCAAGCACAGTGGCGGAACCGGAAGAGTCGATCTGGTAGACGTGACCGTCTAAGGTGGTGGCCAACAAATTGTGATTGAATGTTCCGACTGTATCGAAGTGCAAATGCCGAACTGAGGCTGAAAGTCCGCTGACAAACGCGTTGGACTTGGTCCCGTCATTGGAGATATGCAAGATACCGTTCTCTACGCCCACATAGAAATCCCAAGTTGGAAAACCCCCTAGCCCAATCGAACTGGCTATACCGTGATCATAGGTGAAATTGCTGACGAGGGCTGGCAGAGAGATTTGGGGAGCAAATTTTTGCAAGTTACTCCCGTCCAGGTTCGTGGAGTAAAGGGCTTGCCCTTCTCCTTGAACAGACACCACAAACTTATTTCCACCATAGGCAATTCCAAAAGGATACATCGATTGGAATGGTATTCCAGTGAAGACGTTGAATGAAATCTGAGCGTGTGCAGCATAAGCACCAAAGAGAAGAAAGCCTGTCACAGCCAGCACAACAAACAGCAATCGAACTGCTCGAATTGTCACATTAGGCATATTTTTTCCTTGTCTTGAACCCCATGACCTGTACAGCATGTTTCGCACCAACCGGGTCCTCGCTATGATGGCTTGCGGAACTTAGCCAGCAGGCGGGGGTTAGCTCTCGAAAATTGCGCTGGGATGAAGTCACCGAGTGAGGCGCGAGAGATTCAATTTGGTTATTTGTTTCAACTTGGCACGGAAGCAAGCATTAGTGGTTGCTTGCTGACAACCTAAGCGTGGTCAATCGGGCGTGCGTACCTGCTAGATGTGGCCACAGCATCTGGTACAAAACTGGGACCGCCTCCAGAACCGTCTTACGAAATCTAGTGTGGTTTATTCGGAATGATCTCCGCCCTGGTGGCAAACAGCCTATAGTTCGTGAAATTCCCGCGACACCAATAAATCCTCTTTCCATTGCGACCTTCCGTGAAAATGGTAAGAGGAGCGGGTCGCGAAGGCTCATCGGCTATTTTGATCAATCCGTAGGTTACGACAATCAGGTAGTCGTTCCATCCCTTGTATTCCTTCAATTTGTGGGAGAGGTCTAGATGTTCCGATATCCGGATTATGTTCGTATTTTCGTCAGTCCAAACTTCGCCGTAACATCCGACGGCGAGAATCCGGCCGAGCATGAAGAAGAGGTAATCATCTGTGGGGCGAAAGGGGCACAAGTTATCTTCGACGCTGGAGCGATACTGAAAGACCTTTATTCGCCCGTCATTCACAATTGAGTCCGCGGCTTGCTGAACTCTAAGTCGATACTCCGTTCCCACCATTCTAGGCAGGTCCGACCATTGGTCGGAAGGACTCGCCGAACCCGAGAGAGGCGGGGGTGGTTGTTCCCTTAACTCTTTCTTGCCCTCGGGGTGGCTACGGAATCGTTGATAGCCATCGATGACCCGAACTTCGTATTCCGCTTCAGCGTCGGGCTCCCCATTTCCCGAGCCCCAGGCGAAACTTTGCACAGCGATAAGATTACGCATGCTATTGGCCAGGCGTTGCGCTCTTTCGCGCAATACGGTGACTTCGTAGGGTTCCTCAGGTCGGTGCTGAAGTAAGCCAGTATGGGACGGTACAAAGCTCGCGAAGAGGTCCGGGGGCGGCTGGAATTTTGGATATAGATCGGCCGAGACCGGCGGCACTTTTTGGTAGTCGGGGAATATTTTTTGGGCCACGAAGGGCTGCACCCTACTCACGAAGTCGGCCAGGACTTGGACGGGCACAGCCAACGCCATCGTTTCGGTGGTCTCGCTTAGAATACCTAGAATCTTTTCAGTTTTCCTATCAACAACGATCCCGCCGCTTGCCCCCTGTACTCGAATTGGTTTATCAGTGGACGACTGGTAGTCAAAGGCGAGGAGGCCCGATGTCGTCGGGGCTTTGAATGTGGCGGGAAATCGGGTCAGTTTGCGAACAGGATTTATCATTCCCTTCGGGTAACCGTAGATATCTACTTCCTGGCCAACTTGTAGCTCTTCTAGACTGAGAGTAAGACCATGATGATGGGGCAGCGGGCGCCGTAACTCGAAGATGGCAAGGTCCCGGCTCTGGACATATGCAGCCGCGCCCACGTTCGGGAGGTTGTTTGCGGTAGCGCCTTTATCGTCGGGGCCTGTTGCGAAGTAGCGCTGGACAACCTTTTGTCCCTTAATTTTATGAACCGGCGCGGTCAGCGCCACGTGATAGTTGGTGGCGATGAAACGACACGCCGCGTCCAGGCAAAAGCCGGTACCGAAGTTAGCATTTATGTTGAGCTCCGGACCGGGCCTCCCTGAGAACCCAAGCTTCGCCGATGGCTTAAGGCCGACCGAGGTAATAGGAACCACAACTTCGATAAAATCCTGAGTGTGCTCCACCGTAGAAGAAGGCGCGATTGTCGAGGATCTCGAAAAGACTTCTTGCGCCAGGGCCGAGGGGAACAGACATGAACTTAGGACCAAGATCGGAATGACTTTGTGCAAAATCATCAGAACTCACGAAGACTCTGAAGGAGTCGGTTCTGGCGTTTTGCACGCACTTCGCCAGGGAATTGGCACTTAGTACAAAGGGTTTAGAAAGGTCTGAAACGATGGCGCATCCAAAGTGAAACAGACAGGGGACCTATTGCGGAAAATGGTGCCAATACGAACTCATGAACGCGGACAGATCATTGCCTCCAGCATTGGAGGCTCTGATTTCTACTTAGATAGAGTGTCCAGTCTTAGATGCCTTCGGCACGCGCAAGTCTCGGCCTCAAAGCCGACCGCTGATTGCACGGCCTCGTTTTTCACGGTCCAGCTCTGCCAGATAGCGGTAGAGGCTCGACAGACCTATTCCGAGGGCACTCGCCGCGAACCTACGATTTCCACCGCAGCAATTAAGTATGTAAAGGATGTATCTGTCGCACACCTCGTTAAGCGTCAGAATTTTACAGCAATGGAATCCACCATCCGATACATCTGGCAAGGATGGTTGTGGCATTGGACGACCCTGAGTGTCTGAGTGCGTGTCGGACTCAGCAGTCAGGTTTGAGTTCAGAAGTAAACAGGCTGGGGCAGCAACTTTCGTGTTCACGGTAGTCCCTCCTTTGAAGCCGCTCATTCGGGCAGGATTGGCAACCGCTCTTCCAAACGAAACAGAACCCTTCCAGGTTTCCATACACTGCCCCCCTCAGTGCCTAAGAGAGTTTGTGAAGTTGCTCTCCATCAAATTCATAAAGGCAGGGGAGGCGACTCGACTTACGCAGCTCTTCGGCTAGGGCGTCTGCGACGGTTTCTATATGGCGTATCAACGAGACTCCACCGATCGGTGGCTTCCGCAGGATAACAACCACGGTCTCAGTCACACCAGCATTCTCCTCGTGGAGATACCAAAACCCAACCGATTTCATATTCGAGTGACCCGTGCTCTTTTCCTGGGGGTACTCGATTGGCCGATCCCCTGAAACGAGGTGAAACAACATGCCATCGGATCGGGAAATTACAGGACCCTGTTCATTCAGTCTCTCAAGCGTGTCGCGCCGTCCGTTTGCCCGACAATGCGGACAGATGTTGAAGTTCCTCCAACGGAGTCTCGGTGGACGACCTGGCGCAGCCAGAACACTCCTTGGATGCGACGTGTTGGCGCTCGCAATAGACCGCCGAATGAAAGTCAGCATGGAGTACTCCAGTAGAAGGGCGTCCCTAGCGTGTGGTCATTTCCGAGTCTCCCTCACAGAGGATGCCGGATATGTCGGAACGCCCCTCCAGACGGGGGAATATACATACTTAGAGAAGACGTGTCAACAACATAATAGCACTATAAGTATCATCGAATTGTGTTGATGTACTTGACAACCATTAAAAGTCGGGCGCAAAATGTCAAGCAGCAGATTGGAGTGGGCGTACGCCTTCTTAAAGACATCACTCCTGGGAAATGAGCTGAGTCCCCAAGCTGGTAGGAACTGAAACCAGTGTGATTGACGAGGATGCTAGTCTGAACGAACAAAGTCTTGCGCCCCGCAATTTTGGAGATGCAGATCAACTTGTCGAAGACCTCTCAAAGTCTTCGGTGGTCGGAATTGCCATCTGTGACGCAGATCTCCGCTATCTGAAAATCAACGACACCATGGCTTCCTTCAATGGATTGCCTGTGGAAGCACATATTGGGAAAACTGTGCCCGAGATAATAGGCCAGGCGGCTTCAACTGTCGAACCCGTTATGAAATCAGTACTAAGTACGGGCCAGAGTGCAATGAATGTCGAAATTATCGCCGAGCTACCGGCAAGACGGGAGCCGGGTCATTGGATCGCGAACTACCTTCCAGTGAAGGATCCGACTGGTACGGCGAAACATGTCATAGCGTTTGTCTTCGAGATCACGCGTTTGAGAAAATTTGAGCAGTGTCTGCGCCTGTTGATGCGAAACCTACCGCTGATTAGAGATCAGGTCACCTGTATCGGCCTTCCCGAACGCTCAGAGCATGACCGGGCAGAGTCACTGAGGGGGTCCATTGAACTCTTGGAGCACTGCGTGGAAGAGATGCGTGATATCTCGCAGCACCTTACGCCGCTATCCTCATCACCCGCAGGGCACAGCTCTGTTCTGCCATCCGGCGTTCCACCAATCCATGAGGTACTTTCCACAATAGGGCAACCCGGCCAAAGTGAATTGATCAAAAACGGCGTGAATCTGCTTACAGAACGAGAAACAGAAACGTTGCAACTTCTGGCCGTAGGCAAGAGCTGCAAGGAAGTTTCGACGGCTCTGGGCATCAGTACCCGAACAGTGGAGTCCTATCGATCCAGGATCATGGCGAAGCTCAGCTACCACACCAGTAGCGAGCTAATTAGATTTGCAATCCGCACCAAGCTCATTGATGCATAACTGCTGACAGCCCTTACGTAATTCACGGACAGTAGAACTCCTTACGTAGTTCACCGACAGTAGAGCCCCTGACGTAATCTACGGACTTGAAATGTATTTTCCGCTTTGTAACTATACCGCATTAGTAATGTGTCCGACTGAAACGCTGCTCGGGATTTCTTTCGAACAGCTCTCAGAACAAGGGCGTCAGCCTCCTATGCTCTTGGAAAGCACTGCCCACGAATCTGTTTGCCCGCCGATTGCTGCATCGCTCGCGGCGCAGACGGTTGTACCTCTAAAAGCCATCGAACACATTCGTCCGATGCGAGGAGGTTCACAGTCGCACTTGATGCGCTGCTCCGATGGCAACTATTACGTTGTCAAGTTCCAGGGCAACCCACAAGGCACGCGAATCCTTGTGAATGAACTACTAGGAACGCGCTTGGCTGGCAGACTGGGCCTTCCGATTGTCATCAGTCAGGTTGTCGTCGTCTCGGAGGAATTGATTCGTTACTCCAAGGGGATGGTCTTTGAGGGTGTACATGGAAGGACCCCTTGTAGCAGCGGTTTATGTTTCGGATCACGTTATCCGGTGGACCCGAGGAAAACACCAGTCAACGACATCCTGCCCTGTAGCCTCTTTTGTGATCTTACAAACCCATCGGACTTTCTTGGGATGTTTGTTTTTGACAAGTGGACTTGCAATACGGATGGTCGCCAGGTGGTGTTTTTTCGGCAGCCCCCAAACTCCCTTTTTCGCGCAGTCATGATCGATCAAGGATTTTGTTTTAACAGTGCTGAGTGGAACTTCCCTGATGCCCCTCTCAGGAGTTTATACCGCAAGTACCCATCCTATGAACATGTGTATGGGCTGGATAGTTTCGAACCGTGGCTTACGAGATTGGAAACTGAAATCAACGCAGATGTCTTGTCTGAGTTCGCCAGGGACGTTCCACCTGAGTGGTATGCATCGGATTCGGCGTCGATGCAATCGTTGCTAGAGCGCCTGAATCGCAGAAGAAGTAAGGTCCGAGACCTTCTCTTGCAGGCATATCAGACTTCTCCACAAATATTTCCAAACTGGGTAGCAAGGGGCGCAGCAAGAGGAACGAAGAACCATGACTACCCCGATCAGGCAATCAGCCCCATTGCGACGAAAAAACTAATCTCTGATGCGCATCGAAAGTCGGTTGCCGGATAAGGAGGACGTATGACTAGGATAAAAACGCTAGAAGTCACCGACCAGCTGTTCGTTGTTGCGATGGCAGTTCTGTTGTTGTTGCCGCATTGGCCCGACAGCTACGCAGAACGCATTCGCAGAATAGGGAAGGATAAGCTCGGCGAGACTGTGAAGCAGTTCCAAATTCATCATCCCAAAGCAATTTGCGGGAAATTCACTTTTGTTTACACAATGGAAATAAACGCCAAGAATTTGGTTAGGGCAGAAGATAGAGATGACCTTGACACCAATTGCTGTCTAAACGACAAGGACTCACTCAACGAAATCTCACCGTTTCCAATCCTGAATCTTCATGCCTGCGCTTTCCATGCCGTCTTTTGCAAACGTGGTCTCTACCGCCTAAATTACATGCTGGACGTTCGGTCAGTTAACACTGTCTTGTCCACCTTTAAGGAATTCTACGGGCCACCCGATAGGACGTTTAGCGACCCGGCAGATCCTTCGAAATTAGTTTTCTTTGATTGGTTTAGAGGCGGCACCTCTTTGGAAGTGAAGTTGTCTCAGTTGGGTAATGACGAGGAGTCTAAGAATCCGAGCGCAGAACCATGGCTAGAAACAGTGTCCGTCAGTTTGTGGGACGGAGATTTGATAATTGATAGGAGAGGGAAATGAAAGCTGATTCGATTGCAGAAGGCTGGGACTCCGAGACTCTGAAATCAGTCAGGGAAATACTTGAGGCCGCCAGTATTCGCCACCTTGATGTCATCATCGAGTTGTTTTTCCCAGCAGGATATGCCGGTGTTGCGGTTCTGAGTCATTGGTTTTCGTGCGACCACAGGGTTTGTGCAAGACCTGCTGGCGTCGGTTCTGCCTACCCTTCACTCTGAGTGGGGCCAGAGATATCCTGGTTTTACCAGGCACTAATCTACCCGTAAAGGTACTTCCTGCCTCTTGCCATATCGATGCCTCAGTGGAATAATCCACGGATGATTATTGGTGATCGGTTACGCGAAATCCGCGAAGAAAAGAAACTCTCACAGGGTGATGTAGAGAAACGCTCCGGCCTGCTCAGGTGCTATATCTCCCGAGTTGAAAACGGCCATACGGTTCCCGCCGTTGAAACTTTGGAGAAGCTGGCTCGGGCTTTCGAGATGCCTCTTTATCAACTGTTCTACGACGGCGAAGAGCCCCCTGAGTTGCCGAACCTGCTCAAGCGTAAGTCTGATGAAGACACTTGGGGTAGCTCAGGGAAAGACGCCTTCTATCTCAACAAACTTCGCAAGCTATTGAGAAAAGCCGACGAACGTGATCGGAAGGTCATTCTCCGCATGGTTCAGAGAATGGCTCGTCGCTAGCTGCCAATTGTTCTAAGTTCGGAACAGGAAAAAGGGAGCGGCCTACCGAACTCAGTACGAATCGGCATGCGGAACCGACTCACGTCAACACAGGGGCAGAAGGCTCGAAGCTGCTAGGCACAGGTTATTAGAAAGGTGCGGACAGTCGATGCGGGGCGCTGGACTCTCACCGAATACGCTTATTCTATGTCTTGTTCACCTGGGTTCGGCTGTTCTGTGCCGCCCGGCAAGCCACGGACGGGAACCATGAGAGGGAGCTATGGGAAACACGATCTCCACTTCTGTGCGGACATTTTCGCAAGCGACCCGGCTTATGCTTCGACAGCCAAGATTCTTTCTCGTGACCGTCCTAGTGCTTGCCCTTGGTATTGGAACGAGCACCGCGCTGTTTAGCGTTATGTACGGCGTGTTGCTCAAGCCGCTACCAGTTCAGCAACAGGATCGGTTGGTGGTTGGATGGAAGGGCGATCCCAAGGACATTGCGCATGTTGGAGAGCTATCGCTTCCAGAATTTCAAGATTGGCAACGACAGTCCAGGGCATTCGAACAGATGGCTGGGATGCCGACGACCGTCTATGGGTATGGGCTTACTCTCACAGGGTATGGAGAGCCGGTAGAACTCGAGAGGACGCCGGTTAGCGCTGGGTTCTTCTCATTGCTCGGTGTGCGTGCTGTATTGGGCCGCACTTTTGACGAATCGGATGACAATCCTGGTGCCGTACCGACCGTTGTTTTGCATGATTCCGTGTGGAAAAACCAGTTCCACGCCGACCGCTCAGTGATCGGGAAAATCGTCAGCTTGAGTGGGCGTGGATATACGATTATAGGCGTCATGCCTCCGGGCTTCGATTTCCCGGCAGGCGCGCAGTTGTGGACTCCGTTAGGATTGAACGCGCAGTGGCATCGGCGCGAGGCTACTTTCCTGCAAATCATGGGAAGGCTGAAGCCTGGAGTCTCACTTCAACAATCAAGGAACGATGTTGCAGATGTAATGGCACATGTGACTGAGCAGTATCCACGATTTTCCGAGGCTGGAGAGTTCGCCATAATTACACCGTTGACCGACTACATTTTCGGAAGCAACAAGCCGGCCATCTTTCTACTTTGGGCGGCCTCGCTTCTGCTCCTGGGCATTGCCTGCATTAATATCAGCAGTCTCCTCCTTGCCCGCGCCATCGCCAGAGAAAAGGAAATCGCGATAAGACTCGCGCTTGGAGCCACGCCGAAGAACCTTCTCCGGCAATTCATCGCCGAGGGGCTGGTGTTGTCGTTGGCAGGCGCGATCTCCGGATGTGCCTTCGCGCGGGTTCTGCTCGTGTCGCTCATTCAACTGGCGCCTCCGGGAATTCCCCGGCTCTCCTCCGTCAGCCTCAACGTATTCTCTCTTGTGTTTGCGTGCGTCATCAGTCTCGCCATCGCGGTCGCCTTTGGATTGGTGCCTGCGTTCCTGGCCGTGAAACATGATGTTCGTGATTCTCTCAACGAGAGCGGACCGCGGGCGGCAGGCAGCCGGAGAGGCGTATTTTTTCGCAAGAGCTTGTTGGCCGCGGAGGCGCTCGTCACAATGTTGCTTCTGACCAGCGCGGGAATGGTCGTTCACAACTTCTATAATCTGCAGCGCTCGCACCTTGGATTCGTACCTGAAAATACGCTGACGGCGCAGATCAACCTCGCCAATTTCGATGCGCATCGCAGAAAGGGATTTTTCTCGGAACTGTTGGACCGGCTTGCATCGCATCCGGGAGTGAGCACCGTCGGCGCCGTTCTGCTGCGGCCCTTCGAAGGAAATGTCGGTTGGGACGTGCCGTACAAAACCGGGGGCCAGGATACTGACCAAGCGAAGAAAAATCCGGTCTCCAACTTCGAAGTTGTGACACCGGGATATTTTCAAGCCGTCGGCACGCCCCTTCTGGCAGGCCGGTATTTCGCGCTGGACGACAACGACAGGAATCAGAACGTCGCCATTGTGAGCGAATCTTTGGCGCGAAGAGCATTTGGAGATCTGCGGCGAGCAGTCGGCGGACAGATCAGACTGGGCAGCCTGGACACACCAGATGAAAAAGGCGGCTGGTGCACGATCGTCGGGGTAGTGGCGGACGCGCAGTACAGGAAATTGGGCGTCACACAGGGCGACATTTTCATTCCTTTTCTTCAAACGAATGTTCCCGTGCGTTACATTGCCATACGCACAAGCGTAAATCCGGCATCTCTTGTTCCTGTCTTGAGGGAAGAAGTCGAAGCCATAGACAAGGCGGTGGCAGTGTCTAAGGTTGGCACGATGGAGGAGCTAATCGCGGAAGCCAAGACGGGACCCCGTTTCTCGATGTTACTTTTCTCCATGTTCGGAATCTTCGCTGGATTCCTGGCCGCCGTGGGTGTCTATGGCTTGGTATCTGACTCTGTTGTGCAGCGCAGGCGCGAGATAGGCATACGGATGGCACTTGGCGCTCAACGGAAGAGTGTCCTGCTCCTCATGATCCAGGGTGAGATGAGCGCGGTTACCCTGGGAGGGTTCTTGGGCGTTCTCTTGTCGTTTGGGATGATTCATGTGTATGTGCACCTCCTATACGGCCTCCAGGGTGGTATCGATTTCTTGTCGCTTGCAACAGCTTTCGCGATTTTGATGTCGGTGAGTTTGGCGACCAGCATTGTTCCTACTTTGAACGCGACGCAGGCACCAGTTACCAAATTGCTAAGCGAATAGCACCAGGTGGGCCAGAAGCGAAGAAGGAAAATATAGCTGAGGAGATGAAAATGGGGGGAGAATGCGCTGCTTGCAAAGGCGCCGTCGGCTTGTCCAAGGACTTGAGAAAAGGCTTCCTCACTGGTCATGCGTCTCGCGCTGCTTTTTACTCTCTCTGCTGTATCCGCACATGCACAGGAACCTCTCAGGCAACAGATTCGTGCCATTGCTAGTGAGGCGCACGGCAAAGTGTCCGTGGCCTGCTCGTTGCCTGGCTCAGCGCTGAATTGCGACCTCAATCCAAACGCGCAGCCTGCGAGGCAGTCCGTCTTCAAGCTGCCGCTCGCTTTCACGGTTCTGCATCAGGTCGAGCAAGGCACGCTTTCGCTGGATCAGCCAGTGCGGTTCTTTGCGGAGGACCGCATCCTGCCACACGTCTACAGTCCACTGCAGGACCAATATCCCGATGCTGGTGTCGATGTGCCCCTGCGAGAGCTTCTGCGATTGACCGTTTTGCTGAGCGACAATGTAGTTTCGGACATTCTGCTGCGTCTTTCGGAACATACCGCTCTGTTTTTGGGGTGGATGACATCGGATCTTCGGACAAAGCGTCTAGAGGGTGATCTACCCGCCGGAATGCGCGTCGCTCACAAGTCCGGCACCTCCGACGTGCACAACGGAGTGGCGCACGCGACGAACGATATAGGGCTCATCCCGCTACCGGACGGACGGCGAATTGCAATTGCCGTGTTCGTGACGGATTCGACTGCAGACGAGGCAGCGCGCGAGCAGGTGATCGCCCGCATAGCCAGAACTGTGTATGATGCGAGTTTGCAAAGTGCGGGTCCCGCCTCTAGCAAGCACTGACGGTCTCGTGCATCGCCGCTTCGGCCTATACGACCAGAGCACCTACTCCGGAATCGTCCCGAGCATCCCCAGTTACATCCCCACCAACTGAGGCCATCCCGTTATCGGCAATCTCGTGCGCCGTAGTCCAAACGCATGCCCGCCCTAGGCGTACAAATGCTTCTCCCCCGGGAACCCAGCCTTCTTCAGCGCAATGTTGTAAGCCAGCCAATCGTTTACGTTGTCCACGTGGTCACAAGACAGAGAAAAAGGATCAAAGGCTTCATCCCACAATCCTCATGGCCTGTACGTAACCAGTCCCTCCCGAGCTGAGTGTAGGGCTATCCAAAAGAAATTGTTCCTCTTATTCGTACCGCAGTGCGACCACAGGATTCACGCGCGTCGCTCGCCGGGCAGGAATGACTGCAGCGATCAACGCAGACAACGCAAGCAGTAGCGTAGCCACGGTCAGCATCAGCGGATCCCACGGCCTTACCCCGAAAAGCTGGCTCGCGATGAGATGCCCTGTGCCGATCGCCGCCGGAATCCCCAGCGCCAGACCGATGCCCACCTGCCAGAAGGCTTCGCGCAGCACCATGGCTGCTACTGAACCACGGTCCGCGCCCAGCGCCATGCGCACTCCGATCTCGCTCGTTCGCTGCTCTACGCCATAAGCTGTTACGCCGTAGAGGCCGACGGCGGCAAGCACAAGCCCGACAGCTCCAAAGAGCCAGGTTAGGCTGGCGATCATGTTCTGCTGCGCAAAGTCGGCGTGAATGACTTCCGAATATGACTCAACGCCCGACACGACGAGGTTCGGATCAACATTTGTCAGCACATCCTTCACCTGCAACTCCAGCCTCGGCGGATTTCCCGGTGCCCAGATCACGACGTTGTACAGGTAATGCGACCACACTTCGCGCTCTTCTGTTTCTGGCTCATCGAAGTGAGCGCTCTGCGCCTCTGGGAGGAAATACATGGGCTCCGGACCGTCTCCGAAGTTCACGTCGGAAGCGACGCCAACGATCTCGTACATTCCCGCGTTCTTCGGAGGAGCAGGGCCGAAGTGCTGACCGATGGGGTTCTCCCTGCCAAAGAACTTTCGCGCAAACGCCTCGTTGACGACGGCGACCGGGCGCGTATCGGCGTTGTCCTCGTCGGTGATGGGCCGTCCCATCACGATCTTGTCCCCGAGAGTCTTGAAAAATGCCGGCGTCACGCGGGTCCAACCGGATGAGTCATCATTCCTCAGGCCGGGCTCGGGTTTGCCCTCAATCAGGATGTGATGAGGCCAAACCCAGCCATTCAGCGGCGCTTCGAGTACGGCACTGACCATGCGCACGCCGGGTATCGCGCTAAGACGGTCCTCGATTTCGCGGAAGAATGGTACGAGTTGCTCCTGCTTGTAGCCCGAATCCTTCGGATCGATCGAGACCAGGTAGCGACCACTGGTATCGAATCCGAAATTCTGGTGCTCCCGATTGCGCAGGCTCTGGCCGAGCATCGCGGCCGCGCTCAGCAGTACGACTGACACAGCCGCCTGTGCGATCACCAGTGTCTTCTGTGCCCTGGCTGTTCCCAAGACGCCGCGACTGCCAGGCACCATGCGATTCACTCCGCGCAGCGCTTCGATCGGATCGGCATGCGAGGCCATCCATGCGGG
>Ga0210404_10000699_pt1 | contig 16007 bp, 19 predicted proteins | sample IncBWH28MmetaG_FD_155455 | JGI IMG/M metagenome (GOLD analysis project Ga0210404, IMG submission 155455) | Forest soil microbial communities from Barre Woods Harvard Forest LTER site, Petersham, Massachusetts, United States - Inc-BW-H-28-M | ecosystem: Environmental > Terrestrial > Soil >... | reverse complement strand
GAAAGATAGGTCTATCCCGTTTAGTAGAACTCTTCCGTTAATAGTCTGGCCTACTCTGCAGAGAATACGTTTACGGTCGTTGTGGTGGGCCGGGGGAGATTCGAACTCCCGACCATGCGGCCTCGAAAGGGTTTCCGCGTGTAAGGCGGACGTTCTCTCCGGGGAGTCCCCTAACCGGGCTGAACTACCGGCCCACGTGAAGGAATCGTCGCGTGTCTCTGGGTAGATTACGATTTAGGTCGAGATTACTCAACCTCGTCATCATTGGGAGATTGTCCTTTTATAGAGCGAATCGCCAGTTTTCATCTTGGGCATTTTGCATGGCGGGGAAGGAACCGCTCGTATACATCGACGGTGAATACCATCCCAAAGGAAGCGCCAAGATCTCAGTCTACGACCACGGACTACTCTACGGCGACGGCGTATTCGAAGGCATACGCGCCTACAACGGCGTAGTCTTCCACCTGCGCGACCACATCGAACGACTATACGAGGGCCTAAGAGTCACAAGAATCAACGTCACCTTATCAAAAGAGGAGATGGCGAATGTCGTCGTCGAGGTTCTTCGAAAGAACAACATGATGGACGCTTACATCAGGCTCGTCGTGACCCGGGGACGGGGAAACCTGGGCCTAGACCCGAGAAGCTCTCCCAAATCATCAACCATCATAATGTGCGAACCCGTCGCACCAGCTCATGGCAAAGAAGCCCGAGAGAAGGGAGTATCAGCCATAATCTCCAGCTATCGACGCGACATGGTTGACGGCACAACTCACGAGTTGAAATCCCTCAACTACATCCAGAGCGTCCTAGGAAAATTCCAGGCGATCGACGCGGGCGCTGACGAAGTTGTAATGCTCGACCATCGAGGAATGGTCTCAGAGTTTCATGGGTCCAACCTATTCCTCGTAAAACATGGAATCGTTAACACCCCAACCTCTGCTGCGGGCATTCTTCACGGCATCACTCGAGCCCGAGTCCTCAAGCTCTCCGAAGAGCTAGGCTACGAGTTCCATGAGAGAGACATTACACCGTATGAACTGCTCAACGCGGATGAGGTGTTCCTAACTGGCACAATGGCCGAAATCGTCCCGGTAGTTCGGATACAAGGAGTACCGATTGCCGACGGAAAACCTGGACCTGTGACGAAGGAGATCATCAGAGCATTCCAGAGAATAACGCAGGATCCGAAAGAAGGAACCGTGATTCGCGAGACGGTTCCGGTTCAGGCCCGAGTCAGATCTGACTAGGGCCTCGCTTATTTCGAGGACCGTCAAAAACCCGCTCTTCTGACCCAGAGGGGCTCTGAGCTAGCCGGGCAAACCAACTAGCTACGATTGTTTCTTGAGAACGTTTAGATGAAATAAGCTGTAGATAACGCATCCTCCAGCTATATCCATCAGAGTAGCCCCTGCGACGAGTATGATGTCGCTCGTCGTGCCCGTTTGAAAGTAGCCGATCCATTGCTGTATCGAACTCCAGATCGAGCCGACGACGACCGCTACTCCAATCGCTAGGAGAGATTTCCGGTCAGGGTTCATCTTGATTCGAAGATTGAGAATCAGAGCCGAGACGGCAAGAGCGAGGACGAGGTGCAGCAGAAGGGTGAAAGGCGTAATGTCAAACAACGTCAGCTGACCGAAGAAAAACCCAACTCCGGCCACGACTAGAACGCCCGCTGAACAGCCTAGCGAGAGACTTAACCATCGAGGCGAAGTGTCGAGTAGGCCCATTGACATCCCTGCCAGGGCCTAGTCCTCCTTGTTCTCGACCTTCAAACGCGCTGAGTGATGAAGGTGAAGAGGAAACCCAATTCTGGTTCTCATCAGAAATCCCTGAACTCTAGGCCAGTGCTGTAGCGAGACTACACCGCCTATTATTCCACCTGACAGGGCAAGGACTGCTGAGACCGCGGTTACGATGGCGAATGCTGTCTGGAAAGCATAGGGCACTAGCGCGTTCGGATAGACGATGAGGTTTGTGAGGACCCAGAGAGCGATACTAGCTAGTTCTCCAAGGGTGCCCGCAAGGAAGCCTGCGATTCCTCCTCTGAAGGGTCCTGCCTTCACGATGACCCCTGCAACCAAGCCAGCAACGAACGGTCCGACCTCTGGAATTGCAGCGCCCAGAATAAGATTGATGAGGAATCCCGCGCCGATGGCGAGCAGAAGGTCCGCAGTCTTGTCTTGCGATGAGCCGGGAAACTTGTTGGCCATGGAACTTGTCGGCCTGTAGACTCAGAGACCGCCCGCTGCGATGATATTCTGTGCGTAACCTCAACACAATCAATATGGTTACATTCGATAGCCGAGAACACGAGTGAGATCTGGATGAAGGGAGCTGTCTTCGACTGGGACGGGACACTGGCCAGCATCGACGAGCGGGAGTTCTACTGCATCAATCATGCTCTTACTGAACATGGCTCAATGCCGATCGACCATGATTTCTACCTGAAGAACTACTATCTCCGCGCATACGAAGAAGGCACCGGACCACGAATGGTGCTAGAGACAGCTCTCGCAGGAAGAAGCCGAACGAGTGTCGAGGCAGTGTACGAATCCTACAGGAAGATCTTCCAAGCCACGGTGGAAATGGCAACACTCCAGGCAGGGGCTATAGAAATTCTCAAGGCCCTAAAGCGCGTCGGACTCAAGGTCGGCATCGCCACCATGAGATACACGAAGTGGGTCGTCGAATCCGAACTGAAGAATCTCGATGTCGCTCCTCTGGTCGATCTCTTATTGACAAGGCAGGATCTTGGCCCGGGAGGCATGTTAAGGTCTTTGGAAGAGACGGTCAATCAACGAGCTCGACTGGTGACAAGAACACTGGAAGAGATTCAACTTAAACCTCGTGACGTATTCCTCGTTGGTGATTCGTGGTGGGATGTCAGAGCCGGAAAAAAGCTGGGAATCAGAACGGTTCTCGTTCGTACAGGTTTCGCTTCATACAACGATTTCTCAAAGGAAAATCCGGACTTAACCGTCTCTTCGATGAATGAGCTTAGAGAAATCTTGGAGAAGAGGCAGTGGGCAATCTGAAGTGAATTTTCGAAAGAGTTGGAAGCCCCGCCTTAGGTGAGAGGAGAATGGGATGTTATGTGTAGAGTTCTGTCGTTGAGACTGGTTCAATGTTGTTCTTTTCTAGTTCTCTGAGTAGCCGGTTGATGCCTAGCCAGTCGCTTGCGATGTGTCCCAGAACAATTAGGTTCGCAAACTTCTCTGAGGCCAGTCTAGTTAGGTCAGGTTCCGAGATGTGGATGTAGGAGAGGGTTCCTACTCCGTGCTGGAAGTATGCTTTGGCAACGTCATAACCGCCGTTCGTGTAGCACGCGTGAGAAATGACAACCTTCCCAGCCTTCCGATTTGGAGAACCAAGTCGCACTTCGATGCTGGTCTTCGCACGGCGAAACTCGGGAAACGCGCCGATCCTAGAGACTAGCTGACGAACTGTAGCGTCTCCATCCAAGCTTTTGATGGCTTGAACGATCATTCTTCGACCGATCTCGTCGCAGGGACTGTGGATGGTCAGTAGCGGGAGACCTAGCTTCTTCGCGGCGCTCGGGACTTGATCGTAGTTCTCGGGGTGGTGTTGGATGTCGAGGACTCGATACTTGGTCTTCACAGCCTCCTTTGCAGACTCCGCTGGGACCCCGGCCGCCCTCATCTGGTCAATGTGGCGTAGGAAGACTTTGTAGCCTTCGAGCTGGGCCTTTCCTCCAGCTGGATGGTGGGCGATTACGCCATCACAGTTGAGTTCCTTGGCGAGTAGTAGTTCACCAACTCCAACGTCGATAGCGACTAGCATTCTTCGGAGTTTACGTCCCTTGACGTGAATCTCACTGTCAGCGGGAATATTGTTTAGGTGGGCGAGTTTGAGGGCTGTCTTCATTATCTGCTGGGTATCGAGCAAAGAGTGTCCCAGCTTGTTGGTCGGGGGCTTCGAGATTTAGGCGCGTCCGCCCTTGGTCATCTTCTTGAGGTCGAGTGTCTCGTCTAGCTTGTCCTTGGGGAGGATTCCTTCTTCCAGGACGACCTCTCGCAGAGACTTGTTCTCAGCCATGGCCTTCTTCGCAATCTTTGCGGCGTTGTCGTAGCCAATCTTCGGAGTCAGCCTTGTCACCATCATTAGAGTCCTCTCTGCATAATCCAGGCAGCGTTTCTTGTCTGCGGTTATTCCTGAGACGCACTTCTCGCCGAGGGCTCGGGATCCGTTCGCCAATATCTCGATCGACTGCAAAAGATCGTAGGCGATGACCGGCATCATCACGTTCAGCTCTAGCTGCCCCAACATCCCGCAGATGCCGATTGCCGCGTCGTTTCCATAGACTTGGGCGGCAACCAGATTGACGGCTTCAGGAATCACCGGGTTGACCTTGCCGGGCATTATGCTCGACCCGGGTTCCATTGCAGGAAGATCAATCTCTCCCAGGGCAGTTCGGGGGCCAGAGTTTAGCAGGCGGAGGTCATTGGATATCTTCATCAGGCTAGTAGCAATAGTCTTCAGATCGCCGCTAGCCTCGACACAAGCATCCTTGCTCTGCATCGCCTCGAACGTATTCTCCGCCTTCCGAAACGACAAACCGGTCAGGCGGTTGATCTCCGCTATGGCCAGCTCGGCATACTTCGGATGTGCGTTGAGACCCGTTCCTACTGCGGTCCCGCCTAAGGGTAACTCCAGCAGAGTGTCCCTGGCCTGTTCCGCTCGCTTTATTCCGTGTCTGATCATGCTCGCGTAGCCGCTGAACTCCTGGCCCAGCGTAATTGGGACAGCGTCCTGCAAGTGGGTCCGACCTGCCTTGACAACATCCTCAAACTCCCGCGTCTTCTTCTCCAAAGCCTCAGCCAAAACCCGTAGGGCTGGCAGTAGTTTGCGGACGATCTCTTCAGCCGATGAGACGTGGATGGCGGACGGGAAGACGTCGTTTGTAGACTGGCACATGTTCACGTGATCGTTAGGATGAATCGTTGACTTGTCCCCCTTCTTTCCGCCGAGAAGCTCGACTGCGCGGTTCGCGATGACCTCATTCATGTTCATGTTCGAAGAGGTACCGCTTCCCGTCTGGAAGACATCAACAACGAACTCGTCGAAGAGAGCTCCCTCCATAATCTCCTTGGACGCAGAGACGATGGCTTCGCCCTTCTTCGGATCCAACAACCCCAGCTGCATGTTGGCCCGCGCAGCAGAAAGTTTGATCAGAGCCATAGCTCGAATGAATTCCTTAGGAAGACGCAGACCCGATATGGGGAAGTTCTGAACCGCCCGCTGGGTCTCAGCCCCATAATACGCAGAACTTGGGACCTTAACCTCGCCCATAGAATCCTTGTCCAGCCGATACTCTTCAACTGTAACCATTATTGCGACGCCGAAGAAAGCGCGGGGAAATGGGACTAAAAAACACTCCCTACCAACTGCTGAAAGCAGTACTAGTCTCTGAGGGATCTCAGTTTCGCCGATCTCTACGCTCTAACAGTCGAGACGAGGAATAACGGATTGATCATGATTTCGACTCGCAAGATGCGCCAGAATAGCCAGAGACTTAGAGACCAGATTCGACAGCTACTATCAATCCTCGATGAGGTAGAACAGTATCGCTTGAAAAACGTCTCCAAGGCTCACGAGTGAATCAAAAGACCTCAGTTCACCACTATTTGCCTGGCAGAAAGGAACAGTTTACATTATCACACTCTTGGACAGCGGCCTTGAAGTCTAGGTCGCTAATACATGAGACTGGTAAGGTTCCAACAGAAACCATCCGAAAGTCGCATCGGAGTCATGATCGACTCAGTTCGCCTGGCTGAACTAAGCGCCTCGAAGAACCCTGAACCAATTCTAGATTTTCTCCAAGACCCAAAAAACGAGGCCAAAGCAAACCAGACGGTTGAAGCGGCGAAGAAACAAATCACCGACACAGAAAAGAATCCGAAGGGAATTTTCCACCTCGACAAGGTTACAGTCCTTCCTCCCATCTCTCGTCCAACTAAGATCATTTGCATGGGCGGAAACTTCTCCGATCATCTCCAAGAGGGATCAACAAGCCTTCCCCCTTTCCCAATATCATTCCTCAAATCTCCAACCTCGCTCGTTGGACATAGGGCGCCAGTATTCTATCCTCGACGAGTCAAACTCCTGGACTACGAGGTAGAGCTCGCTGCCGTCATCGGCAAGAAGTGCAAGGACCTGTCACGAAAGAACGCCCTCGATCATGTCGCAGGCTTCTCAGTCTTCAACGATATCAGCGCCCGCGATATTCAGTTTGCTGAGATGAAGAGAGGTTTCTGTAATCTTGGCAAGAACTTCGCATCCTTCGCTCCTATGGGACCCTTCCTCGTCACCCCCGACCAGGCAGGCAATCCTGACAATCTAGGAATGGAACTCCGTGTCAATGGTCAGACTAGACAGTTTTCCAGCACGAAGAACATGGTCTTCAAAATCCGCCAGCTCGTCGAGTTCTTCTCATCCATGACCCTAGAACCAGGAGACATCATCACATCCGGCACGCCCTCAGGTGTGGCAATCTACCGCAAACCCGACAAGACGCCCTTTCTGCTACAGCCAGGAGACATGATCGAGTCCAAGATTGAGAATCTAGGACGGTTGCAGAACACAGTCGTCGCAGAGACTGGTCCTGCAAAACCAGCTTTCTAGAAGACCTCGCAAGACGATAAGCTAGCGTTGGAAGGCTTGATCGTGTATCCGCTTAGGGTAAGCTGCGACAGTTACTTTCTGAAGACTCACCTCACCGTTCTTCTGAGCCTTGTACGAATCCCATCCCAGCTTTACAATATGACTCAGAACAGCCGAGAAAGTTGGTTTCGGAGGCTCCAGCCTATCATACAGCCTCCTCATCTCATCCAATAACTCTCTAGGAATTCTGACAGAGTAGGGAATTGTAACAGTCAAGCCATCCATCACACTACACTACGATACGCACTTCTCACTACACCACTGGCTGGGAGAGTTGATTGTGGTGTAACCTCTGCCCTTATGCTCAGGTAACAAGAATACGGCGCTCAGAGGTGAATCATGTATGAGAATTAATCAGCTGAAGAGATTCATCAACAATGACGTGGTCGGCCAACTGAACAACGGACTCTTCTTCGAAGGCTACGTTCTACAAAGAGCGGGGCGAGCATCAGTCTTCGACCGGGACAGTCAAACACAATGCCAAATCAGCGCAACCCGAGTCAAATGGCTCACAAAGGCGGTAAGATACTGCTAACTCGGACACGGGCGGAGGACGGTCCAAACTTCCCGATTTCTGAGCTATTTCTTGGTTGTGGCGGGCCCGCCGGGAATTGAACCCGGGACAGCCGGGTGTCTTCCGTGAGGTAAAAGCTTCACCAGAGAGGTCTCTTCCGGTGCTCTACCTCTTCAGGATCCCTTTTTGGGAATCTGGCTGAGCTACGGGCCCGCGCGACGGCCGAGTTCGAAGTGATCTATATTAGTTGATTTTCCACAAAAGATGAGCGCGTCCCACGAAAAACAAGATGCCTAGTCATCGAGGCCTCAAATCAAGACTGGCTTACCTGGCTCAGCCTGACTGAGCCGACGACCTCTAGAAGATTTCTTCCTTGTGCAATATTTGCCGGTACTTGCTTCCTCGCAATCAGGCCTGCGATGATGAGCTTCTCGACAACCCTGGAGGTTGGGCCTAGAACATCTTGTAGGGCTTTCACGAACTCTCCGACAAGTTTCGGAATCTGGTCGGGTGAGATCGAATTTCGTCTTTGGAGGAGTAGAAATATTGATTCTTTGACAGTTGGTCCCAGCGCGTCAAGCGCTGCGCTGACAGAGTCCACTAGGGCTATGTCGAAAGCATTCTTACCTTCATCGCCCAATTCTGTGGGACCTCAACGGCTTCAATAAGGAAAATTCAACGAGAATGCAAGGGTTCAATCGAGATAAGAGTCACGTTACTGTCAGCAACTCGACGGAGTCATCTCTGATTCAGATGTCGTAGCATACTGCCCTTCCTTCTAGCACGCTTTGATGAAGTCAATATTAACCATCTAAAACTCATCGGGGAGACTATGGTTGACCTTTCCGCGATAACGGCGGATCTGAGCGCAGTGAGCTCCATAGCCATCATTCTAGGGGCAGTATTCGTCGTCTTTCAACTCAGACAGAACGCGAGACTGATCAGAACGGCCAATTTTGAAACTAAAGCTAACATCTCATTCTCAGTTCTCGAGAAAATCACGGAGGAGTCGTTTGCCCGCAGGAGGAAGAGCATGCACGACGCGATCAAGAAGTATAGCCAGCTCAACTGGGAAGGGTTTGACGATACTCTCGAGGATTATGAGGCCCGAAACTTCGGTTACATTTACGAACTCATCGGAGAACTCGTGAAGGAAGGAATCATAGACGTCACCATCGCTGTGCACTCGCTACGCTATTTGCTCGTGTTTGACTGGGAGAGATTTGAGCCTCTGACCAAGCATCTCATGGAACGATTCAAGGTCCCGGTCAACCCATACGAAAACTTCGAATGGCTCGCGCAGGAAACGAGAAAGTACCTGCAGACCCAGGGCAAGATGGACGCGGACCACCCTGAAATTCGCCCTATAGAAGACACGCACTAGCTTAAACATCAGAGGAGAGACTGCTCTCGCAGTTCGGTGCTGAGCCATGATCGTCAAGCATCTCTCCGAAGTAGTACCTGAGAGAGAAGGCGATTTCACAAGATGGTATCTCTCCAGAGCCGACCGAGGCCACTCACTAGCCGTACGATACGTTGAGCTTACAGGAATCGTCCCCCCGCACACCCATGATGTTGAAGAGACAATCTTCTACATCGAAGGAAGAGGCCTAGCCCGTGTCGGTGAGAAAGAGGTACGCGTCAAACCTGGAACAATGGTGGTAGTTCCACCAGGTACAGTCCATAGTTCAATCAAGGAAGGCCTTGAACCCCTAAGATACTTGGCTATTTTCGTCGGCAACCCAGATCTTTAGAGCGGCCACGAATCAGAGCTACGGGACGGGAAGACCTCGCAAGACTCTTCTGAATCCTACAAGCTCGAGCAGACAAAGATCAAACTGGCAAGAGGAGGCGAGACCAGCATAGTCTACGGCATCCCTCAGAAGATCCATGATCCATCTACATGTCTCATCATCGCACACGGTGCCGGTGGACCAATGCACACACCCTTCATACGATACTTCCATACAGAACTCGCAAAACAGGGCTTCCTAACGGTCAAGTTCAACTTTCCATACATGGAAGCGCGTAGACGAGTGCCGGACAGGAGAGAGGTCTTGGAGGAAAGCTACAGGACAATCGTTGACCATGCAAAGAACAGCACACACAGGCCGGCTCGAATGTTCATAGGAGGAAAATCCATGGGAGGACGAATCGCATCCCAGGTCGCAGCCAACGGACTCGACGTGAATGGACTATTCTTCCTCGGATATCCTCTCCATCCGATAGGTAAGACAGACCAGCTGAGAGACGAGCATCTGTACAGGATCAAGAAGCCGATGCTGTTCGTATCCGGGACGAGAGACAGTTTCGCGAGACGAGATCTCCTAGAGCAGGTCGTTTCGAAAATAGGATCAAACGCTCAGATCCACTGGATAGAGAATGGAGATCATAGCTTCAAGACTCCAGATGCGAAGCCTGGCAACGCGGACGCCTTGCATGAGGCTCTAGTCTCCCTAGTCGACTGGTTCCAAACCGTAGCCTAGGATTCTGAAAGTCTACGAAGGATTCCTGTTCAATAGTGTACGTTTATTAGAGACGGACGGGGGTCCGAGGCTTAGAAGAACAATGTGCGACAGTTGTGGCTGTTCTTCAGAGCAGGAAGAGACGACTACTCAACCCGAGGAAGCATAGCCCTATACCTGCTTGGGCATTGACACTTCCCAAAAATCCAACGAAGGAGCAACAGGCTCCTTCGCTCTTTTCAATCAAAGAAAACAGATTAGTCTAGAAGCCGGGTATCCTCGGCAGCGCAAAGAGCGCTCCCAGAGCCAGGGCTCCGAGAATGAAAATTATTACGACCCCGACAACAACAGCCATTATCGAAGTCCCTATCGCACCCAACCATCCCGTCTTGAAATAGTGTTTCACTAGCAAGAGGAAAATTAGCAGTCCTAGAACGATTCCTATCGTTCCTAGGAAGGCGATCGAAGCGCCTACTAGGAATGTTCCGACACTTGCTATTCCAAGAGCTTCCCCGAAAGTTACTCGCCGCCCGACGACTATCTCGCCCGCGAGCCAGAGCACGAAGCCGATGACTAGGAGGTAGACGATGAAGAGGATGAGGAAGGTGACGAGGGTGGCGCTTAGACCTCCGATCGAAGGCAGTGCCGGATTGGCCAAGAACGTCTTGCCTAGCATTCCCATGTCGAATTGTCGAGTTATCCTTAATGAAACCTATCTCAACCGGCCAGAGTAAGTTGTGATTCTGTTCTCGGGAATATTGGGAAGGTTTAAGCTGGCACGTTTCCAAGTAGCGTGATTGCCCAGAAAATGAGTATCCGGGCTCGCGCCCCGTCCGTCAAACTCGGACGCGTTAAGGTAGTATAGCCCGGTCCGCGGCTTGCGGGAGCCGGCCGAGAGTATGCACGGCTGTCACCCGTGCGACACTCGATCGAATGGTCGAGCGCACGGCGGGTTCGAATCCCGCCCTGGGCGCCAACACTAGCAGTTGATGCGATAAACCCCGAATCGTTTGGTCAAGAACCGAGGCTGTAGCCGAGTTTCCGAACTAGCCAGATTGGACCCTTTTACCGGGAAACCAGTAACGACTCAATTATCTAGGAACAGTCCGCGACCATTGAATACCCAAGAAAATCACAGGTCACACGATAGACCTTGACCTCAAAGCCGAGATATCCTGACACAGCAGAATCAGGCGAGACCTACGATGTGGAAATGCGTTCAGTCCCTAAAACCTCGCTCTGAGACACCTGAAAAATCGGGCTATTTCCTAAAATATTTTGGACTCCGATAGGAAATTAAGCATCTTCGGGGAGCACAAGCCACGTGGCCCAAGACTTTTGGATCTCGTCTGGCACCAGCTCGACAGGCCTGTCAAAATATCGTCGATTCTGGGGCTCTTTAGCGGGACCGGTTCGTTCATAATTCTAGTCTGGTTGGCCTCGGCGTCAATTTCCTTGTCTCCAGGTGGGGCGGTCGCATTCTTTGCCTTGTTCGGAAGTTACCCTCTTCTTCAGCTAGCCTCCAGTCTCGTCATTCTTGCTTATCCTCTGAGTCCGGAAACTAGGGGAATACTTGGATTCCTTGTTTTCATAACCTCGATTCCTGGAATCGCCGGGATTCTTCTCCTAAGCCTAAGCCTTGGCGGACTCCGTATCTGGACTAGTTGATCACGGGTAGAAATCTTTCTTCAGAGACCGCTGAGCTGAGTCCACCCACGATGGGGAGTTGGTAGCCACAGCTGGCGCATCGGTTGCTTTCGTCTAGGTTCCATCCAGTGATGTCGAATCCGTAGCGTTTGATTGCGATGTTGTGGCATTCGGGGCAGTAAGTGTGCTCCCAGGGATGGCCAGGAACATTTCCAACATAGACGTATCGTAGTCCTTCTTCCCTGGCGACCCTGCAATGCTCTTCCAGGGTCTTGACCGGAGTGGGGGGCAGGTTCATCATCTTGTAGTCCGGGTGGAACCGTAGGAAGTGGATTGGATGGTCGGGTCCGAGATTATCATACAGCCAGCGACTGAGCTTCCTGGCATCGTCTAGATTATCCCCCACTTCTGGTATCACTAGGTCGGTGAATTCCATGTGGACCTTGGTCTTGTTCCTGATCTCCAGTATAGTCTGAAAGATGGGATCAGCGTTCGCGATCCCAATGTACTTCCGGACAAACTCCGTCTCAGCGTTTCCCTTGAAGTCGATGGTAATGCAATCGAGAAAGTCGTTCATCATCCCCACGGTGTCAGGAGTATCATAGCCATTCGAGACGAAGATATTGATCAATCCATTCCTCCGTGCCTCGACCCCGACGTCGTGTGCGAATTCCATGAATATGGTCGGCTGATTGTACGTGTACGCGAGACCCTGACAACCATGGCTAACGGCCAAGCTCGCAACATCAAGAGGCATCATATCCGTCCCTTCCACTTTCCGTCGCTGGCTTATGTCGAAGTTCTGGCAGTATGAACAAAGCCAGTTACAACCAGTCGTTGCTATCGAGAATATCTTCGACCCAGGCATGTAATGCGTGACCGGTTTCTTCTCAATAGGATCAATATGTCCCGTAATCACTTTCCCGTAGACCAGAAGCTGGAGTTTGCCACCAATATTCTGCCTGACACCGCAGAGTCCGACCTTTCCTTCGGGAATGTTACAGTACCGAGCGCACGCCGTACAGCGGACCCTCGAGTCCGCGAGTGGCTGATACAGTTGAGCCTCTTTGATCATGTCAGACTGGTCTACTGGGCCAAACACAACTTTTCAACTAACGACGGCCCATGCGATCCTAGGTCAATCAGATTGAAATCCCTTTCCTTACCCGCCATTCGATAACCTGAGTTGATGGGATGAAGGCATACTCTGGAACCGGTGACAAGGGTGAGACGAGTCTCTATGGTGGGACTCGAGTTTGGAAAGAGAACCCTAGGGTCGAGGCTTACGGGGCTGTTGACGAGCTGAACTCTCAGATCGGGGTTGCGAGAGCGCAGATCAAGCCGAAGAAGTTCAACGAGATTCTGAAGAACGTCCAGAGGGACCTCTGGATTCTAGGCGGAGACTTGGCAAGCGAACTCGTCAGCGCAAACGTCCCTCGAATCAGCAAAGAACAACTTGACAGACTAGAAAGCGTCACTGATGAGTTGAATTCTAGGCTGCCACCACTTCGCAGGTTCATACTTCCTGGCGGCAGCGTTCCCGGGGCCGAGCTTCAGGTTGCTAGAGCAGTGTGCAGAAGGGCTGAGAGGAGGATCGTTTCTCTCTCGAGGATAGAGTCAATCAACCCTGTGATTATTCCGTACATCAATCGATTGTCGAGCTTCCTGTTCGTTCTTGCACGAACAGTGAACAGACTGCAACGAGTCCCTGAAGAGGAGTTTGTCCGGGACAAATGATGAGAGGATCTCAATGAAAGAAGATTGTATTTTCTGTAAGATCGCGAGCAAGGAAGCGGATGCGACGATTGTCTACGAGGACCCTCACACTCTAGCGTTCTTGGATATTCATCCGTTGAATCCTGGACACACTCTGGTGATCCCTAAGAAACATTACGAAAACATGTTGGAAATGCCAGCTGAGGAAGCGGCACGAGTGTTCGCTTCGGTGCACAAGGTGATGAAGGGAGTCCAGAAAGCGTCCGGCGCGGACGGGATCAGTGTCGGGCAGTCAAACGGTAAGGCTGCTTCTCAGGAGGTCTTCCATATGCATGTTCACATCATACCGCGTTTCAACCATGAAATGATGAGCGGATTCCCAAACCGTAAGCAGACGCATCGCGCGGAGCTGGATGAGATCGGTAAGAAGATCAAGAAGGCTATCGAGACAGTTAGACCCCTCTAAATCCAGCTTGGGTTTCTCTATCACACGGCTCTCTTGATTCTACCAGTTGCGAAGTATTGCCCTTTTGAAAAGTCCAAGATAGGATCGTCGGCATCTGGGAGTACAAACAGATTCGCTATTCCGACTGGAACATAATTGTCAGCTGACATGATGATAGCTCTTAGAGTTCCTCCTTTGAAATTCGGTGCTACAGCCAAGTTTTGGATTATCCAATCCTCGCCCGTCTTGACGCGTCGACTCCTAACAGGATGGTCGAGGTGCACCAAATAGTACGTTTCCCTGTCAGGGCCCATAATGGTTCTAATTATTGTCCCAAGGGGAAGGAGAGGAGGACTTGAAGATCCGTCTTCATCGATTGTGATCTGCACTCGAAGCCCGATAATGGACCGGTCCATTACAGACCATTCGCTAGCTTTTGTCTTTGTAGTTTTCTCGGTACCACTCGCATCTATCGTTCAATGGGCAGATCGAGCATTTTGGTCCGATAGGTTTGCAGATCAACTGGCCGTATTTGACGAAGACTTCGTTTAGGGTGAGCCAGTCTTTCCGGTCAACTATTCTAGTTAGTTCTTGTTCTGTCTCGTCAGGGGTTTTTGTTTTGACAACGCCGAGCCGATTGAATATTCTATGAACATGTGTGTCGACTGGGATTGCGGGCCGTTTGAATCCATAGACTAGCACGCAGTTCGCTGTTTTTCGGCCGACAGACGGAAGCTCGAGAAGTTCTTCCATATCGTCCGGGACTCTGCCATTGTATTTCTCCAGGATTATCCGAGCTACTCGCTTAACGGCCTTGGCTTTGGTCTTGTAGAAGCCTACGGGCTTGATGAGTCGAGCGATATTTCGAGTATCCGCACGAGAGAGCTGGACTGGACGAGGATACTTGGCGAAGAGGCGTGTCGACGCTACCGCGGTGACACGGTCCTTTGTACGCTGAGATAGGATGGTAGAGATAAGGACCCGGAAAGGGTCGCCGTTTGTCGAGTCACTGATCTCTTGTAGAGCAGTCGGATCCTCTCTCCTGGCTTTCGCAATCGCGTGGGCTGCGTCTTGAATTATCTGGTGTAATTCTCGAGGCGAGTATTTGCTTGCGCTTACTTGCAACTATTTTGCCAGCTTCCGGACGGTTTCTAGGTTGCCCGCGTTGCCTCGTCGCTCGTCGATCGGCGTCTCCATTATGAGCGGCCGGTCCTTGATCGCCTTGTGGTGGAGAATTGCTTTGAAACCTGTTGTTCCGATGTAGCCTAAGCCGATGTGCTGGTGCCGGTCGTGTCCAGAGCCGAGGCCGTCCTCAGAATCGTTCAGATGGACAACCTTGAGATTCTCAAAGCCTACAATCTCGTCGAACTTTGCAAGGGTCCTGTCGACAGCCTTCTCTACGTGAAGGTCGTAGCCAGCGGCGTATGCGTGGCACGTGTCTAGACAGACAGCAACGCGCTCCTTCTGCTTTACGCTGTCGTAAATCTCCCGCACCTCTTCGAACTTCGAACCCATACTGTTGCTGGTGCCAGCCATGTTCTCCAAACAGATTTGGAAATCGCCCTTCGCATGTTTCGTAGCCTGGTTGAGAGCATTGCTGATTCTCTTCAGTCCGATCTCTCTACCCATGCCCAGATGGCTTCCGAGATGCGTGACCAGGTATGGGATTCCCAGTTCTACACACCGGTCCACTTCGGCGACGAGAGACTCGACCGACTTCTTGTAGAGTTCATCCTCCGGACAAGAAAGATTCGGAAGATACGGCATATGATCAACCACCGGACTCAAACCGCTCGCCGCGAGCTTCTCGCGGAAACTCTTCACTTCCTCAGGATCTAGCTCGCTGAACTTCCAGCCTCTAGGATTCCGCGTGAAAACCTGGAAGGTGTCGCACTTTTCTGCTACGGCCGTGTCGACTGCTGTGTCAAATGACTTCGCGATGGAGACATGGACCCCGACCCTAACCGTAATCTGTCACTGGTAAGTGGTGCTGTTTATTGTCTGATAGATAGCTTTGGCTGGTTCAGCTTCTGAAGTCCTCCAGTCGCAGTCTTGTCTCACTGTTCCGGCTCGTCTACTACGCGTTTCTCAGACCACTCATGTCCACAGATCCCGCATTTGCAATTGTACTGAAACTCATCGACGTCAACGACTGCGGGACCCCCGCCGCTCCGTGACGCCGTGGCAGTAGGGGAAATGTAGACGTGCCCACCAACCAGAGTCTTGCTTTCGAGCTTAACATGGAATCTGCGCCCACACCCCGGACAGTGTCTGAAGAATTCGCTCAGAGATTCGCTCATCTACTAGTGGCGGTTATACAATATGTAGGTCAGTGTTCTCGGTGCTCTTCAACGTGCTTCTCTGACCATTCGTGTCCACAGTGTTTGCACTTGTACGAATACTGAAATTCTTCGATGTCGACGATTATTGGTTTTCCCTCCTCCAAGGCTACGGGAGTAAACGAGGAAGCCCCAAAAGGACGGCCCGAACCCATAGCGCCGCTTCGAGAAACCACGGCTCTGGCCGCTCTTTT